>Ga0209202_1000756_pt1 | contig 22995 bp, 24 predicted proteins | sample AD_UKC032_MetaG_FD_184416 | JGI IMG/M metagenome (GOLD analysis project Ga0209202, IMG submission 184416) | Active sludge microbial communities of municipal wastewater-treating anaerobic digesters from USA - AD_UKC032_MetaG (SPAdes) (version 2) | ecosystem: Engineered > Bioreactor > Anaerobic >... | reverse complement strand
AATGGAGAAAAAATGAGAGTGATCCAGCTTAACGGTTTACAGCTGACCTTGGACGAAACAGAAGAATGCCTGGTGGCAAAGGCTGCTGATGTATTGGGTATTCCGGCTGGCGGCATTGTCGAATGGTCCATAATCAAAAAGGCTATGGATGCCCGGCGCAACAAGCCTCCTCATTTTGTTTACGCGGTAAAAATAAGCTTGGCGGATAATGTGACGTTGCCGGAAGGCATACAAATTAAGATGTTTAATGAGGAACCGGCCAATAGCCCGTCATTAACCGCGATATCAAGAGCTTCATCAGGAAAGCTTCCCGTTGTAGTCATCGGCAGTGGTCCCGCCGGTCTTTTTGCCGCATATATGCTTGCTGTGCGGGGAGTATCCGTCTTGCTGCTGGAGAGAGGGCGCCCTATTGATAATCGCGTTAAGGATGTGCGAACCTTCTGGGAGAAAGGTTTACTGGAACCGGAAAGCAACGTTCTTTTCGGCGAAGGAGGCGCCGGAACTTTCTCCGACGGGAAATTAACCAGCCGGACAAAAAATCCTTATGCCGGTTGGGTAAAAAAAGTGCTCGTGGAAATGGGCGCGCCGCAGACCATCCTGACGGACGCCAAACCTCATATCGGCACGGATGGATTACGCGAAGTTATCATGCATTTAAGGAAAAAACTGATAGAGCTGGGTTGTATCTTTCAATTTGAATCCCGGGTAACGGATTTTATAATCCGCCACGACGCAATCGCGGCAGTGATTATCAACGACCGACAAGAAGTAGAAGCAGATCAAGTGATCCTGGCAATTGGCCAGAGCGCTGATGATACCTATCATAAACTGGATGAGCGAGGCGTAAAGATGGAAGCTAAGCCTTTTGCGATGGGTTTGCGCGTCGAGCATCCACAGGCACTCATCAACGCGATTCAGTATGGCCGGTGGTCGAATCATCCCCATCTGCCACCGGCGGAATATTTTATTACCGCCGCTGCAGACGATCTGAATCGTTCCATTTATACTTTTTGTATGTGTCCGGGAGGACAGGTGATTGGCTGCGGCGCAATCCCGGGAGTTCTGATTACCAACGGTATGAGCAACCGGCAGCGCAGCGGAGAGTTTGCCAACAGCGCTGTCGTGGTTAATGTACGGGTGGAGGACTTTGCCACCGAGGGAAATCCTCTGAGCGGTCTGGCCTTTCGCAGTTCCTGGGAGAGAGAAGCTTTTGTGGCAGGTGGCAGAAACTATTGTGCTCCTGCGCAGAAACTTTCAGAGTTTATCGAACAAAAATTTTCCGGCGTTGTCGGCCGGACGAGTTTCTTGCCCGGTGTGAAAGCCGCCCGGCTTGCAGACATACTGCCGGAATTTATTGCGGACGCCCTGCGAATCGGGATAAAACAATTCGAAAAAAAGATGCCGGGTTTTATTTCACAGGAGGCTCATTTAATCGGCGTGGAAACTCGAACATCATCGCCGGTGCGCATTTGCCGCGGGGCTGATTCCCAGAGCGAAAATGTCCGGGGACTTTATCCCTGTGGGGAAGGCGCGGGCTATGCCGGAGGGATTATCAGTTCGGCGCTGGACGGCATTAAGGCCGCGCAGAATGTGATTGCGTCAATAAACGGCTGTCCATAATCACATCCACACCTTTTTTCGACACGGCCCGGACGGATAATATTTTTGCATTTTTCAAATCGCGAATATTCAGATCGCCAACCGCTTCGACACCCTTGCCCAGGATCTTCGGCGCAATGACCGTGACCAGTCGATTGACCAGGTTGTCTTTCAGCGCGGATGTAATCATTTGTGCGCCGCCTTCGATCAAAATCGAAGAAATATTTCTGACCGCAAGTATCTGCAGCAGTTTTTTCAGATTGACGCGATTGCTTTCATCCGGATCAACGGTGATCAACTCAACGCCCGCCGCCGCCAGATTTTGAAAATGCGGATTGGTGGCCTTTTGGGTTGTGACGATCAGGGTCGGGGTCTTGGAGAGATTCTGCATAACATTGGCCTTCGTGGTGATGGTCAGACTGGAATCCAAGATAATTCTCAACGGATTGCGGCCGCGAACTCTTCTGACGGTCAGCGCGGGGTTATCTTTGAGGATGGTTCCAATCCCCACCAATATGGCGTCATGCTCGGCCCGCAGTTGATGAGCCAATTTCAGGGATGCGGGCGAACTGATCCACTGGGATTGGCCGGTTGCTGTCGCAATTCGTCCATCCAGCGTTTGAGCGTACTTGACGGTGACAAAGGGCAGTCCCGTCTCCATGAAATGAAAGAAGACTTCGTTGAGATCGCGGCATTCATCTTCCAGAACACCCGTTTTAACTTCAATTCCCGCTCTTTGCAGGCTGTTAATGCCTTGACAGGAAACCAGCGGATTGGAATCGACAGCGCCGATCACAACGCGCGCAATTTGATGTTGGATAATCCTATCCGTGCAGGGGGGCGTTTTACCGGAATGACAACAAGGTTCCAGTGTTACGTAAAGTGTTGAACCGGCAACATCTTCCGTCGCGCTTTGAATCGCATTAACTTCGGCATGATTTTCGCCGCAGCATTGATGATAGCCCTGACCGATGATTCGGTCATCCCTGACCAATACAGCGCCCACCATCGGATTGGGGCTGGCATAGCCCCGACCTTTGGCCGCCAGCTTCAAGGCCAGCTTCATATAGTGTTCATCGTTCATGAAAAATTTATTATCCCAATGATCAAACCAATGCAATAAATTTATGATTGGAATCACAATAAGTTTATTGACTTCTGCAGAAAAAATGAGTAGACACTAACTCAAAGCTTGAAAAAGGCAAACCACCTGAAAAGGTGGCACGCAAAGTTACTGGCCTAAGTCTTTAAGGGATAGGGCGGCAGGACTGCCGGAACAGCTTGAAACAATTCCAGCACTCCTAAAAAATCCCATTAAAAGAGGTATAAACTTACAAGGATTTGCCATGATTTTAAATATTTTTGCCTTCATTTTCGGCGCCGCCATCGGTAGTTTTCTGAATGTCTGTATTTTTCGCATACCGGCTGAGTCATCCATCGTCAAGCCATCTTCCCAATGCCCTTCCTGTCACCATCCGATTCGCTTTTATGATAATATTCCGATTCTCAGTTTTATCCTTTTGCGTGCCCGATGCCGGGATTGCGGTGAAAAGATTTCCTGGCGATATCCGATGGTAGAGTTGATTACCGGTCTGATGGCCCTATTGCTGTTTATGAAATTCGGCTTGACGTTCAATTTTCTGGTTTTTTTCATTTTCACCGCCGTTTTGATCGTTATCAGCTTCATTGATCTGGATCATCAGATTATTCCTGATATCCTATCTCTACCCGGTATCCCCGTTTTCTTTCTGGCGGCCGTTTTTATCGTAAAGGTTCCCTGGCATGAGGCGCTAATCGGTTTGCTTATCGGCGGCGGCGTGCTTTTTCTTATTGCGTTAGTTTATGAATTCATAACCAAACGAGAGGGCATGGGCGGCGGTGACATCAAACTTCTGGCGCTGATCGGTGGTTTTCTGGGATGGAAATCATTGATATTTGTTCTACTTTTCAGCTCATTAGCCGGGGCGATCGTAGGGATTACGGCAATGATGATCAAGAAGCAGGACATGAAATACGCCGTACCTTTCGGACCTTTTTTATCCCTGGCCGCGATTGCCTATATTTTCTTGGGTGAGATATTTATGAGATTCCTGTTTTTACAATAGACATGTTAGAGGTGAAAAATACCGTTAATATGTGTAAATTACCAATTAATTATTATATATTCAGGCATAGTAACAATTGAATAAGTATATTTTAAAACGTAAGATACTAATATTTAAATGATATTATTAGTTCATCGGGTGAAACAATTTGATTTTTGGCATATCATTTGCTTTAATTACATTGGTTAAAAAGTGAATTTTTCAGGTGAGGCGATGCAAAGAAAAACGGTTAGCGGCTTTACGTTGATTGAAGTGATGATTGTCATCGCCATTCTGGGAATTGTGTTAGCCATTGCAACGCCGAATTTCATGGCGTACCGGGATAACACCAATTTGAAAGAAGCGGCAAGGAATGTCTCATCTGAAATTCAATTGTGCAAACAAATGGCCATTGCAGGGGGCGTCCGTTATGCAGTTTTGTTTATTTCAGGAAGTGATCACTTCTGGATTTTTAAGGAAACGAGTCCCACTTCCGGAGCCTATAGCTTGTATGCCACGAAAACAATCCATGACAGTAATGCGGTTGCGGTTTACGGGACGCCTAGTTTTTCATCAGGCGTTTCCTACGTTACGCTGTATCCCAGAGGAACCAGTACTGGAGGCCATCTTACATTAAGGCATAATACACGATTGTCGGAGGCAACGATTACGACGAATCTTATGGGTAGGGTGAAAGTAACCTATGTGCTTAAATAATAAAGGTATCACGATTGTCGAATGCATGATTGCCGTGTTTTTAACGGCTATCGCCGTTCTTTCCCTTATGCCCATGCAGGACATGGCTTTGCGAACATCGTCGCGTTCTGATCTGTTGGGCAGGGCACAGGGCATTCTTCAGACACAACTGGAAACTCGGGAACAGCAAATCATGAAAACAATGTCTAGCACCGATGTTACCCTGGGCACCACAACGAATAATGTCGCCGTCAGCGGATTATCCGGGATTGAAGGGGATGCCAATTTCACCGTTGTGACAACAACCAGTTTGAATGGCGGGGTCGCCAATTCCTGGATCATTAATACGAGAGTGAGCTGGACGGGAAATCCAACGGGGATTGCAAACAGTTTAATTGCCACTCAGCAGGCGGGTTTTCAGCAATGACTGGAATGGATATCGTTAATATGAGAAATAAAGGTTTTACATTGGTGGAAGTCTTAATAGCCATGGCCGTGGGAGCCATCATTATGGCTGCAATCTATGGATTAATGACGACAGCCCAGAAAACATCAACCAGTCTGGATCGCAAAGTCATAGCCCAGCAGGATACGCGGGCTGTTCTTGATTTGATGGCCATGGAGATCCGCATGGCGTCTTTTAATCCTGCTTATAAAAATTCAACATGGCTGACTGATGCTACTACCAGTAAATGCGTGCCGGTGCCGCCTGCTGTATCGGAGGGCAATAAGGGGATTAAAATAGCAACGGCCAATCAACTGGGGGTGGCCATGGACCTGAATGGTTCTGAAATAATTGGTGATGTCAGCAATGAATACATTGTCTATTCATACGACGGGGCATCCACATTAACGCGCAGCGTTAGCTGCGCTTCTTCAGATATTATCGGCGGCAGCGCTCCCTATTCAAAGATCCGCAACGCGGATGCGGGCGTTTCTCTGTTTCAGTATTTTGATAAAGATGACAATCCGATCGTCGACCCGTCAGTGCATATTCCGGACATACGAAGGATCGTGATTACCATCGCGTCGGAAACGTCGGAAAAGAACCTCAATACCAAACAGTCCAATAAACTGGTTTATTCAACCAGTGTCATCGTGAGGAATCATGCAATCAGCCCTTAAGATATTTTTTGTCCGGCGGAAGTCTGAAAAAGGCTTTGTTCTGATTGTCGCCCTGATCGCCATCATCATTATCATGGCACTGGGATTTTTTATTCTAACCACGACCACACAGGACCTTCGAATCAGCGCCCGGCTGGTCGGCGAACGCAAGGCATTTTCCGCCGCGGAGTCAGGGGTTCACGAAGTCTGCCGTTTTTTGAATCCCTCGTCGCCCGTGGCGATTCCCTGGACGTCGATTGACCCCGCGAACGACCCCAATCTTCAATACCGCGCCGATGTCCCCGTGCGCAACGGGGATATGCCTACCATTCCCCTTCCGGGTTACGATTTAAGCAAAGCCTATGTCGGCGCCGTTTTTGACACCACGGTGTATGGGCGGGACACCAGTTATACGCCGGATGTCGAAACCAGCATTTCCATCGGCACAGCTCATGCGCCGAATCCGTCCGATACGCAGCAGGGAGCGCTTTAAATAAAATCTTTTTTATGTTCCTGACGGTCGATAAAAACATCAGGAGATATGATTTTTAAGGAGAATGGGCTTATGTTAGACAAAAAATACATGATAGCGACGATAGGCGTCATCTTCTTGCTTTGCACCGCCGTTATTTCTCATGCACAATTGACGGACACCGATGATCCTGCCGAGGATGAGGCGGGTACATTTCTTTCGGTGAGCCCCGATGCCCTGATTGTCCTTGACCTGTCGGGCAGCATGGCATGGAATCCGGCAGGTGGGACGAATATATGGGGGTCTTCTTCCTCATGCACGGGAACCTTCTATGCTTCATCTGGCCCAGGGCATACTTGGAATTGCAGCCGTGTCGTCATCGCTAAAAGGGCGCTTTTCAGCGTTCTGGATGATGACAACAATGGAACCATCAATGACCAGGATGCCAAAAGCCTGAATGTCCGGATCGGATATATGCGATTTAGAGACGGAGACGATACCGGCGGCGATTATTCAAAAGGAAACAACCGGATGATTTCCAATATCAGTAAATTGGGGAGCAATACGGGCACGTCCTATCAAATGACCTATTGCGGCAACTCAATAACGTGCTCCGACTCATCCACTTGTTCGAAGGGGGAATGTATTGCCAGCGCTTCTGCAACAGGTGGAACGCCGCTGACTTCATCTCTGAAAGAAGCCTTTTCTTATCTGAATGTCCACAAAGCCAGTGACGCCGCCAAGGCCTGCCGTCAGAAGTTTGTCATTTTGCTGACCGATGGCGCAGATACGTATGCATGCAGCGGGGACGGTTCCGAATGTCAGGAGCATATGTACAAACGTCGCAGAGCGACCGTGGCGGCGGCGAAAGCGCTTTATGACGCAGGTTACAGGGTTTTCGTCATCGGTTTCGGTTCGTCCATGCCCCTTTACCTGCAGAATAATCTAAACTGGATGGCTTACTACGGTGGTACCGACAACCCGTTGGAGAACAACTCGGGTACCGCTACGGATTATAATATTCCTTTAGGTTGTCATGCGGATCCTGTTCTCTCCACGGCCTGCTGCAATTTATCTTCGAACCCGACGGCCTGCTATCCAAGCGGTGTATCCGCCTGCGCGACGGACAGCGCTTGGGCAACAGAGACCTGTCAGGGTTCAAGCACGGATCGTTTCAAGGCAACCGCTAATGATCCGGGTTTTCTGAGTCTTTCCGGCTACGCTTTCATTGCAGGAGACGCGGATCAATTGACGGCTGCGCTCAAGAATGCTCTTTCCACCATCAGCGCCGCCACTTATTCATTTACGTCGTCATCTGTTCAGGCTGTCCGCACGGTTGATGAAAATTTCGTGTATGAAGCATCCTTCACGCCGGTGGATTACGATCCGTTCTGGAAAGGACATTTGAAGCGGTTTTCCATTCAAAGTGACGGGAACGTGAATACCAGCGCCGACTGGGATGCCGGGTCGATTTTGCAGGGCACCGCCGCCTCCGGTAGAAATATCTATACCTGGCTGAGTGGGACGTCTCTTTCGGCATTTAACGCCACCAATGTGACCTATACTAAACTGGCCGTTGCCAACAGCACAGTTGCAGGAAATATTATTACTTTTATTCGTGGCGGAGAGCAAAGCGGCGCCAATACAGGCTGGAAACTGGGTGATGTTTTTCATTCATCACCTCTTTCCATCGGCACCCCCAATTACCTGTTTTATGACCGTTGGGATAAAAGTTCTCCAAAAGGCTTTGATCTCTACCGCCTGGATAACGTGCGAACCTCTTCCAATGGCAAACGGATCATTATGATCGGCGCCAATGACGGCCAGTTGCATGCCTTTCAGACCGGCGAACTGTCCACAACGGGCGGGAGGGAACTCTGGAGCTTTGTTCCGCCTAATCTGCTTTCCAAACTGCAGTTTATTGCTCATGCCTCTCACCCAACGTCGCTTCTGCATCATTACTATGTGGACGGACCGACCAGCGCGGCCGATATCTGGTTGAACGGATCATCGGCCACTTCCATCGATTCAACGTATAAAACAAAAGACCAGTGGCACACTTATATGGTGATGTCGGAAGGACGCGGAGGCATTTCCACGCTCTGGAGTTCGTCGGCAAACTGCGAATCGAATTTCAGTCCGACGTATTCGTCCATTTACGCCCATTACTGCGGCTATTACGCTTTTGATATTACCAATACAATATCTACACCCCCGGCCTTCAAATGGAAATTGGGGGGGACATCGGGATTATCCGCCACGGAAGGAGTCCACATGGGACAGGCCTGGAGCAAAATGTTCATGGGCCGTGTCCGGATCAATAATACCGAAAGGTGGGTGGGACTGATCGGAGGTGGTTACTCCGGAACGAAAGTATCGGGCGGTGGCGGAAAGTCGGGTAAAGGCTTCTATGTTGTTGATCTGAACGATGGCGACATTTTATGGACGTTCACAAACAGCGGCCCTGACGGGGCTGTCAACGCGGATATGGATTATGATCTGGTAGCCGGGCCGGTTGCCGTCGATTCCGACAATGATGGCTTCTGGGACACAGCTTACGTGGGCGATGTGGGCGGAAATATCTGGCGCTTCAGGTTTTGTCTGAAAAACTCAGACTCGACATGCGGCGTCGCCAATTGGTCCGGCAGTATGTTATTTAACAACGCCTCCAACTCCAGTATTAGACCTATTTATACGCCGGTTTCAGTCACAACGGATAAATCAAGCAGACTCTGGGTCTATGTGGGCACCGGGGATAAAAACGATCCCACAGCGGCTAACGCCCAGGAAAAAATCTACGCCATTCGAGATTCGGACCGGACCAGTACCCACACTATCAATGACTTGGATGATATTACATCCGTAAATTCAACTTATGATCCCTATTCCACAACCAAGAGCGGATGGTATATTAACATGGCCGGTTCGAGCGAAAAAATTCTTGCCGAGCCCGTCTTGTTCGAGGGACGGGTGTATTTTACGACCTACACGCCCGGCAGCAACACCGACCCCTGCAACGCGGCTGGAACGGCAAAACTGTACATTGTGGATTACATCACGGGTGCCGGGAAGATCAATGGCGCACGGTCCGAGGTGTTGACCGGTACAGGTATTCCTTCAGCGCCCATCATTTCCCGGAACCCTTACGGAGGAACAGATATTTATGTTTCCACAAGCGTGGCATCTTCTATCAGTGGATCGCACACGGATAAGGCCATAGATCCCAATATTAATACGAATCCGTCCAATAACGTGATCTACTGGCGGGATAACCGGGTTCAGTAAGTCTTTACGCTCTGAAGTTAAACTGAATAGTTCAACTTGCCATGACAAGCGGCTAATGATAAAAGCCGCTTGTCATTTTTTTATAAGAAAGGTTTTTACGCTTGCATGAAGACGAAACTTGCTGATCTGATCGCTAATGCCGTGGCGGCCTGCACGCAAAAAGGCCTGCTGCCGAATTTGAAACTGTCGCGCATTGAAATCGAAGTGCCGGCCAACCCGGAGCATGGCGATTATGCTTCCAATGTGGCCATGATTCTGGCGTCCCAGGCCAAACAAAATCCCCGCAAGATCGCCCAAGCCATTCAGGAAAACCTGAACGACCCGGAAGGCATTCTCGAAAAAATAGAAATTGCCGGGCCCGGCTTTCTGAATTTTCGTCTTAAAGATGATTTATGGCGGAAAATTCTGCAAAACATTCTGGATCAGAAGGAAAAATACGGTTACCTGGATATCGGCCAGGGGAAGAAAGTTCAGGTGGAATTCGTGAGCGCCAACCCCACGGGGCCTTTGCACATTGGCCATGCGCGGGGTGCTGTGGTCGGTGATGTTCTGACTAACCTGCTTCAGATAGCGGGTTATCGCGTTTCCAAGGAATATTATATCAATGATGCCGGCAATCAGATGAACAATCTGGGAAAATCCGTACTGTATCGCTATCGGGAACTACTTGGCGAAAAAATTGAATTTCCCGAAAATTGCTATCAAGGTGATTATATTAAAAATGTTGCCAATGATATTATTCAGAAGGAAGGCAATCGCTATCTAACAGAAAATGAAGAGGAGACGGTTCGCTATTTCAACGGCATTGCCGGAGCCATTATCCTCGAGGGCATCAAACAGGATTTGAAGGATTTCGGCGTGAGCTTCGACTGCTATTTCAGCGAGCAGGAATTATATAAGGAAAACGGTGTAAGCGATCTTTTGTCCTCTTTGCAAAAACAGGGTTTTATTTATTCGGACGGTGAAACATTATGGTTTAAAACGACATCGTACGGTGATGAAAAAGACCGCGTCGTTATCCGTAAAAACGGCGATCCGACTTATTTTGCCGCCGATATCGCCTATCATAAAAATAAATTTGCCCGCGGTTTTGACGTTCTGATTGATATCTGGGGTGCGGATCACCACGGGTATATGCCCCGCCTCTGGGCCGCGATTCAAGCTCTGGGATACGATAAAAACAACCTGAAAATTATTCTGGTTCAACTGGTGAATTTGTTGCGTGCGGGCGAGCCGGTGGCAATGTCCACGCGTTCCGGTGAATTTGTCACATTGCGCGAAGTGCTCGACGAGGTGGGAAAGGACGCAGCCCGTTATAATTTTCTGATGCGGCGGTCGGACAGCCATCTGGATTTTGATCTGGAAGTCGCTAAAAAGCAATCCAACGAAAATCCAGTTTACTATGTCCAATATGCGCATGCCAGAATTTGCAGTATTATCCGGATGGCTCAGGAACGGGGCATGGCGCTGCCGGTTTATGCAAACATGAATTCCTCGCTCCTGGTGGAGCCGGAAGAAAGAACCTTGATTAAAATGATGGCGCGTTATCCCGAAATGCTGGAAGGCGCAGCGAAATCACTGGAGGTGCATCGGATCACCTTCTATCTGAACGAGCTGGCTGGCGTCTTTCATAGCTACTATAATAAGAATAAAGTCTTGACGGAAGATGCGGCGCTTTCAGCCGCGCGTCTGGTAATGGTCGATGCGGTACGCATTGTTCTGGGGAATGCACTGAGAATACTGGGCGTCAATGCGCCGGAAAAAATGTGAGAGGCGGAAAATGGGTTCGGGTAATATAAAAAAATTTGAGGTGAAGTTGGGGAGAACCGGATTAATTATTGTTATCGGCGGAATGACCGTTTTATTGTGCCTTTCCTTCATTCTGGGCGTTGGGGTCGGTAAAAATATTGATACCTATCCCCATAAGATTTCTTCTGTGCCGCAACAGGTTCTGGCTTTGTTTTGGCGACCGGCTAAGGTTGCGGTTCAGCAAAAAATCACGGAGGGTACAGAAGCTCAGCCGGATAAAAGCAAGATGGATTTGACATTTCATGATGCCCTAACCGGTCAGGTGACTATGCCGATTCAACAGTTGCCGGTTGCGGCAAAAAAGCAGGATAACACCGCAGTGACAGAACAAAAAGTCGAGAAGCAAAAGCTGCCGGCGCCAGCTCCTTTGCCCCCGGAAAAGGAGGCCGTTACCCTAAAGAAAGAAGCTTCCGAACAGAAGGTTACAGTCAAAGAAAAATCGCCTGCTGAAAAAAAATCTAAAATAAAAGATGTTTCAACCTCTGGCCATCCTGCCGCGTCTTTATTTCTTGTTCATGTGGCGTCATTGAAAGACAAGGCTAAAGCCACTCAGATTCATAAAACAGTTGCCACGTTGGGTTATCCCTCAAAGAATGTGAAAGTGGACATTAAAGGGAAGGGAACATGGTATCGCATAATCGTTCCCGGATTTGAAACAAAGGCACAGGCGCAGATTGCCGCCGACAGGATTTCCAAAAAGGTCAAGACAAATTGTATCATCCGGCCTGCCGAAGCGTATGCAGGCAAGAACCAGTAAGTAAAGGCTTTGATTATGTTCGAAAGTTTATCGGAAAAGCTCGAAGATATTTTTAAGAAACTCAAAGGTCGCGGTGTCCTCAATGAGGAAAGCGTTAATGCCGCGCTCAAGGAAATTCGGATGGCGCTCCTGGAGGCGGATGTGAACTTCAAGGTCGTCAAGGATTTTATTGAAGATGTGCGGCTGCGTGCCATTGGCAAGGAAGTACTCGAGAGTATTACGCCCGGACAACAGGTGGTCAAGATTGTCCATGACCGTCTGGTCGAACTCATGGGGAACACGAGCGCCAACATCAAATTTGGCTCGCGGATTCCCGCCCCGATCATGCTTGTCGGCTTGCAGGGTTGTGGAAAAACAACAACAGCTGCCAAACTGGCGCGAATTTTATCCAGAGAAAAAAGAGTTTATCTGGTTTCGGCTGACGTTTACCGACCGGCGGCGATGGAGCAGTTAGCTGTTCTGGGCAAACAGATCAAAGTAGGAGTATTTGAAGCAGGCACCCTTCGCGATCCTGTGAAAATATGTGCTGACGCAGTAGAACAAGCTAAAAAAGAAGGTTACGAGGTGATCATCATTGACACGGCTGGAAGATTACATATTGACGATCTGTTGATGGATGAGCTTCGTAAAATTAAGGATAAGGTCAATCCAGCGGAAATTCTTTATGTGGCGGACGCCATGACCGGTCAGGATGCAGTCAATGTCGGCACAAAATTTAATGAATTGATCGGGATTGACGGTGTCATCATGACCAAGATGGACGGCGACGCGCGCGGCGGAGCGGCCCTTTCGCTCAAAGCCGTTGTCGGCAAGCCGCTCAAATTTGTCGGCATCGGTGAAAAAATTGACGCTTTAGAGGTGTTTCATCCAGAGAGAATGGCGTCCCGAATTCTCGGGATGGGGGATATTTTATCGCTGGTGGAAAAAGCACAAGCCACGATCGATGAAAAAACCGCCCGGCAGATGGAGCAGTCTCTGCGTAAAAGCGATTTTTCGCTGGAAGATTTCCGCAATCAACTTCGGCAAATCAAAAAAATGGGTTCACTGAAGGATATGATGGGAATGATTCCGGGTATGGGTAAAATCAAAGCGCTCAAGGATGTGCAACCGGATGATAAGGAACTGGTGAAAATTACGGCGATGATTGATTCCATGACTCAGAAAGAACGCTACAATTACCTGCTCATTGATGGCCGCAGGCGCAAAAGGATTGCTTTAGGCAGCGGCACGACGGTTCAGGATGTCAACCGGCTTTTGAAGAATTACGTTGAAATTCGCAAGATGATGAAAAAGATAAATTCGAAGGGCGGGATAAAGTCCTTTATGAGGAATTTCCCCTTTTAAAACCCAATAAACTATGATAGAAAAAAACAAATTACTATTTTTTTGAAGGAGGTTTTGAGTAAAACTAAATGGCAGTTAAAATTCGATTAACTCGTATGGGCGCTAAGGGTAAACCGTTTTACCGTATTGTGGCTGCGGATAAAGAATATCCGCGTGACGGAAGGTTCCTTGAAATATTAGGTAATTATGATCCGAAGAAGAATCCCGCAGAAATATCTTTAAAAGAAGATCGTGTTCGCGATTGGTTGTCGAAAGGGGCGAAACCGACGCTGACCGTTTCTCATTTATTGAAGACAAAAGGCATTGAAACCGGCGTTAAATAGCAAAGCTGTTGCGTTATTTGTCAAGGCATGAAACAGGATAATTGCCTCACATCACTGAAATTAAACAAGCAGTTCGAAACTTGAAGCGAATATTCCAGAAGCGTTAACCAAAACCAGTGGAGGTGCTGACGATGAAGGATTTGATTAAGTATATATCTCAAGCTTTGGTTGATAATCCCGATCAGGTGGAAGTGACTGAAGTCATCGGTGAGCAAACGTCCGTTATTGAACTGCGTGTGGCAAAGGAAGATTTAGGAAAAGTTATCGGGAAGCAGGGAAGAACGGCCAAAGCCATTCGCACCATTTTAAGCGCCACGTCCGCCAAGGTGCATAAGCGGGCGGTTCTGGAAATTATAGAATAAAAAATGGATCTTTTTATTTTCGGGGAGATCGTCAAAACGCGCGGTCTTCGCGGCTGTGTTAAAGTTTTATCTTTTTTAGAATCACACGATATTCTGGACGGGCTTGATTGTGTTTATCTGGAATCAAAGTTCGGCAAAAAAAGCCGTCATGAAATCAAAAAAATCGATTTTGCCGGAAAGTTTCTATTTCTTGAATTGAAGGGTATCTCCGACTTAGACGCGGCTCAGGCGCTCGTGGGATCCAAACTGTTATTGCCGCGGGATTTACTCGCCGTTCTGCCGGAGGATGAATATTACTGGTCAGATATCATCGGACTCGAGGCCTATACGCTGGAAGGTCGTCATCTTGGCCGGATAGAATCCATATTCCCGACAGGTAGTAATGATGTTTATGTTTGCCGTGGCGAAGACGGAGAATTTCTCATTCCGGCAATTGCCGATGCCATCTTACGGATCGACCTTGCCGGACGCAGAATAACCGTAAAATTGCTGGAAGGCCTTTAGCAGTGATCCGATTTGATGTTTTGTCCATTTTCCCGGAAATGTTCCATTCCCCTCTCAACTTCAGCCTGTTGAAGAAAGCTCAGGAAAAAGAGCTGATCGAAATTGATCTTCATGATATTCGCGATTGGGCAGAAGACAAACACAATATGACCGATGATGCCCCCTATGGCGGCGGATGCGGTATGGTGATGAAGGTGGAACCCGTAGAGCGGGCGTTGGCAGCTGTGAAGCGCGCGGAGGTTCAATCGCTGGTGCTTCTGATGACGCCTCAGGGGGAGACATTTAATCAGAAAATTGCCACCCGGCTTGCTGAAGAAAAGCACATTATAATAATTTGCGGGCGCTATGAAGGGGTTGATGAGCGAATTAGAGAGCATCTGGCAGATCGGGAAATATCCATTGGTGATTATATCTTAACGGGAGGGGAGCTTTCCGCCCTCGTGGTCATCGACGCAGTTTCCAGATTAATTCCCGGCGTGCTGGGAAACGATGCGTCCACGGCTACGGAGTCTTTTTCTCAGGGGCTTCTGGAATATCCACAATATACAAGGCCTGCTGATTATAAAGGCTGGACTGTCCCGGATGTGCTGGTTTCGGGGAATCACGCTCAAATTGAGCGTTGGCAAAGGATTGAAGCGATCAAAAGAACCTGGCTCAGAAGACCTGACCTGCTTGAAAAAATAGAACTTTCCGAAAGAGATAAAATATATTTGGAAAAAATCAAGCTCGGTCAGATATAAAGTCTTGATTTTCAGATGTGTTTAAGGTAACTAAACCAACTTTTTTAATCAGGGTGTTTTCCCCCTGATAACAGATCAAACCCCCCAAGCGAGTATGCTTTATATTGCTCTTTTACATTATCCGGTGATTAATAAAGAAGGCAAAGTGGTTGCCACAGCCATTGCCAATATGGATATTCACGATATTGCCAGAACAGCGAAAACGTTCGGGGTGGAACAGTTTTATGTGATTAATCCGATAGAGGCACAACGCCGGCTGGCTGGCCAGATTATCAGCCACTGGCGGGAAGGTTATGGCGCGGCTTACAATCCTTCCCGAAAAGACGCTTTCGAAAAAGTGACGATCAAATCCGATCTTGATGAGGTGATTGCGGATATTACAGCAGTAAATGACTGTAAACCAAAAATCGTCGTGACGGGGGCTAACTTTCAGGGCGATTTATTAACATGCGGCACACTGAGAGAAGTCATTAAAAGTAATCAGTTGCCTTATCTTATAATTTTTGGTACAGGCTCAGGCATTGCTGAGGAAGTCGTGAATCGGGCAGACTATCGACTGGAGCCGATCAGGGGGGAAAAAGGCTATAATCATCTGGCGGTGCGGTCGGCCGTTGCCGTCATTTTGGATAGAGTTGTAGAAATATCATAAAAATAATATAGTGAGTGTCGCGGGAGGAAATATATAAAATGAATATTTTAGAAATGATTGAAAAAGAACAAATGAGAGGGGATATCCCCGCCTTTAAAACGGGTGATACCGTTAAAGTATATGTGCGCATCATTGAAGGCCAGAAACAGAGAATTCAGGCTTTTGAAGGGGTGGTTATCCGCAAACGCCGAGGTAACAGCCGGGCAAATTTTACCGTTAGAAAAGTTTCCTACGGTGTCGGTGTTGAAAGAACATTCCCTATGCATTCACCAGTTATTGATCGTGTTGAAGTTGTGACCAAGGGCCTGGTGCGCCGCTCACGTCTTTATTATTTGAGAAACCTCAGAGGCAAAAAAGCAAGGATCAAAGAAGCGGCCAATCACTAATGCCGTTTTGTCTTTGTTGCGAATAGCAGCGGTTTGCCTTGAGGATGCCTTGATTTGGATGTTTTTTTGGCAGGTTTGATCTCCAAATAAACGGATGGGGCTTGGTTGGTAATGTTACCCCGAGCTCCGGCAGGTAGAAGGGTTCCTTCATCTTTTTGCGATGAATACATTCGAAAAGCTTGCGTATGGTGAAGGCTACCGATGCATCGCCGGTGTTGATGAAGCAGGCCGGGGGCCGCTGGCCGGACCTGTTGTTGCTGCGGCCGTCATATTTCCTCCCGCATATTCCAATTCCGAAATTAACGATTCCAAAAAACTGACCGCCCGCAAGAGGGATAAACTCTACAAGGTCATCTCGCAACAAGACGCCATAGCCGTCGGCGTGGGCGTCGCTGAAGCCGCCGTTATCGATCGGATCAACATTCTTCGGGCATCGCTTCAGGCGATGCGTGAAGCCATTCTGGATCTTTCAGTGGCTCCTGATTTTATTCTGATCGATGGTTTGCACACCCTTGCTGTGAACACTCCGCAGAAGGCTCTGGTAAAAGGTGATGCACTCAGCGTATCCATCGCCGCCGCATCCATCATTGCCAAGGTATCGCGGGACAGGATCATGGAAATGTATCACCGTCAGTTTCCACAATACAATTTTCTGAAAAACAAAGGATACGGTACTGCCGAACATCGAAAAATTCTTCAAGAGATTGGCATGTGTAAAATCCATCGTCGGTCATTCCATTTAAAAAATAGAGGTATTCATCAAACCGCGCTGGACTGGTCCTTATGACTGAAAAAAAAGACACACATAAAATAGCCACCGGGAAAGAGGGAGAAAAGCTGGCCGCTGACTTTTTGAAAAAAAACGGCTATCATATTGCCGAGATCAATTATCGTTGCCCGATTGGTGAAATCGACATTGTGGCCCGGGACAAAAACGAGCTCGTGTTCGTAGAAGTAAAAGCCAGAAAATCCAGCGCGCTGGGTTATCCCGAGCAGGCGGTGGGTGTCAAAAAACAGAAAAAAATGTCGCAGCTGGCCTTGTGGTATCTACAAGAAAAAAAATTAGGAGATGTCCGCGCCCGTTTTGATGTCGTGGCCATTCTGTTGCTGCCTTCCGGAAACGATATTCGTCTGATCAAAAACGCATTCGACGTCATTTCTTTTTAAAGACGGGTCAAGGCCGGCTTCCCGATAGGAAACACATTAAAACCAATTTCAAAACATTTGTGCTGATCAATAATATTCCGTCCGTCAAAAATAAACGCGGGCTTGATCATCGATTTGTAAATCTTACGGTAATCCAGCTTCCGGTATAAATCCCAGTCGGTCATAATGGCCAGCGCATGGCAGCCGGCGGTCGCTTGATAGGGGTCTTCGATATAGCTGATCCTCCCTTCATTATGAGCTAGGTCCACGGCGGCGTTCCCCAGCGCTTTGGGATCGGAGATGACCACTTCGGCATGTTCCGCCAGTAGCATGCGGGTAATATTGATGGCTGGACTTTCACGCGTGTCTCCCGTATCGGCTTTGAATGCAAAGCCCAATATGCAGATTTTCTTCCCGGCCAAGGTATTGAACATGGATTGGAGAATATTGGTGATGAAGCGCTCCTGTTGATATTCATTGATCTTGACGACGCTTTCCCAATAAGCGGCAACTTGCGGCAGTCCGTAAAAATGACACAGGTAAACGAGATTTAAAATATCTTTTTTGAAACAGGAGCCGCCAAATCCGATGCCGGCCTTGAGAAATTTAGAGCCGATACGGCTGTCCATACCCACGGCCCTGGCCACCTCGGATATGTCGGCATCCGCTTTTTCACAAAGCGCCGATATGGAGTTTATCGACGACACCCTTTGCGCCAGAAAAGCGTTGGCCACCAGTTTGGAGAGTTCAGCGCTCCAGATGTTGGAAGTGATGATTTTTTCGGGTGATACCCAGCGCGAATAAATTTCCACCAACTGGGCACGGGCGGCCAGCCCGTTTGGGGTTTCGCGTGAGCCGATTAATACCCGGTCGGGATTTTCCAGGTCATGGATAGCAGTTCCTTCCGCCATAAATTCCGGGTTGGAAAGTACGTCAAAAGTAATGTCTCCTTTCCCTGAAGCCAGGATTCGTTCCATGGCCAAAGCGGTTTTGATAGGGAGCGTGCTTTTTTCAATGACAATTTTTGATGACTTGGAATTCTCAAGAATTTGCCTTGCTGTTTTCTCCCAGTATTGGAGGTCGGCAGCCATGCCGGCCCCGGTCCCGAAAGTTTTTGTCGGCGTGTTGACACAGACAAAAATGATATCATTCTCTTTAATCTGATTATCGATATCCGTAGAAAAGAACAAATTTTTGCCGCGTGTTTTCTTGACGATTTCATCGAGTCCCGGTTCATAGACGGGAAGACTATCGGAGTTCCAGGCATCAATGCGCTGAGGGTTGATATCGACTACAGTGACTTTGTAATCAGGACATTTGCAGGCAATCATGACGTTCGACGGAGCTCCGACGTAGCCCGCCCCGATACAGAGAATTTTCTTTTTGAATTTCATTTTTCCTGATTTATCCTTTTCTTTTTTTACGATGTTTTTAAGGTATCGCGAAAATATTGAATCGTCGTGATTAAACCTTGTTCCAGCGCTATCTTCGGTTGCCAGCCCAATTTCTGTTGCGCGAGCGTTATGTCCGGCTTGCGCTGAGTTGGATCATCTGCAGGGAGCGGCTGAAAATCGATTTTAGAACTACCACCCGTTAAATCAATGATCATCTGGGCCAATTGTAAAATGGTGAACTCATCGGGATTTCCAATATTAACCGGTCCAAAAAAATCGTCGGCGGAGTTCATCATTTTGATCAGCCCATCAATCAAATCGTCGCAATAACAGAATGAACGGGTATGATTACCATTTCCGTAAACGGTAATGTTTTTACCTTGCAGAGCCTGAACAATAAAATTACTGACGACGCGTCCGTCATTGACGGCCATGCGTGGTCCGTATGTATTGAAGATCCGGACGATTTTAGCATTGACTGCGTTTTGCCGGCGGTAATCCATCATCAGACATTCAGCCGCTCTCTTGCCTTCGTCGTAACAACTGCGGATACCGACGGGGTTGACGCGTCCCCAATACGATTCTTTCTGCGGGTGCACATCGGGATCACCATAAACTTCCGAAGTCGATGCCTGAAGAATTTTCGCTTTGGTTCTTTTGGCAATTCCCAGGACATTGATGGCGCCCATGACATTGGTTTTAATAGTTTTAATGGGATTGAACTGATAATGCACAGGTGAGGCCGGGCAGGCCATATTGTAGATTTCGTCCACTTCCAGGTGGATGGGATTGATGATGTCGTGACGAATCAATTCAAAATGCGGCCGACCTATAAGATGAACGATATTATTTTTGCTGCCTGTAAAAAAGTTGTCCAGGCAGAGAATGTCGTTTCCTTCTTTTAAAAGCCGTTCACAAAGATGGGAGCCCAAAAATCCCGCGCCACCGGTGATTAATATTCGTTTCATCATATCCGACTGTCATTCACGGTAGTATTTTATTTTTTTCTTTGCTATTAAAGCCGAAACAAGACATAGATGTCAACAACAAAAAGCTTTTGATAAAGACATGAATAAAAGTGCAGATGAAAAGCAGGGGACTCTTTACATGGTTGCCACGCCAATAGGCAATCTGGAGGACATTACACTGCGGGCGCTTCGTGTGTTAAAAGAAGCGGACCTGATCGCTGCGGAAGACACGCGCCATTCCAGAATTCTACTTTCTGCCTACAAGATAAAGACGCCATTGATCAGCCTGCATGAACACAATGAGAAGGAACGAAGTGCGCTTATTATTTCCAGAATTAAAGGTGGAATGAATGTTGCCTATATCTCTGATGCAGGCACGCCCTGTATTTCCGATCCTGGCTCTCACCTGGTTAGCTTTGCACTGGAAAACAAAATCAGCGTAATTCCCGTTCCGGGACCGTCCGCTCTAATTGCGGCCTTATGTGTCTGCGGTTTTCCCGTGGACCAGTTTTTATTTTGCGGTTTTTTGCCACCCAAAGAAAAAAAGCGCCGCCAGTTTTTAGAGTCTATTCAGGCTGAAGAAAAAACCATGGTCTTTTATGAGTCTCCATCAAGAATTGCAGACATGTTGCAAGATATTTGTAGTGTGTTGGGCGACCGGCAGATTGTTATAGCGCGTGAACTGACTAAAGTATTTGAAGAGATTAAACGGGGGCGGATTTCAGATATTTTATCACAGGTGTCCTCAGGTAATGCAAAAGGGGAATTTACAGTCATCCTGCAGGGTACTGTGTATAAACCTGTCTTGCTTACGGACGATGAAATTCAGGAAAAGCTTCTGCGACTCTGGACGGAACGATCCATTTCGTTGCGTGATGCTGTCGCGGATGTTGTACGGCAAACCGGATTATCCAGGAAAAGAGTTTACGACATGGCTGTTAAAGTTCGTCCGGTTCGTGATTGAAATTCAATTCCAAAACTCTGTATATATTGCTTGAAGAGTTTTTTGCACTATGCTAACTCCATGGTTAGATCACAAGAAATCTAGCAATTCTATCGGTATGGCGTGCGTAAGGGGAGAATAAAAATGATTGAAGATTCCGGGACGGTCCAAAACAAGAAAATATACGAACTGACCGAAATATACGACGAGCGAAATGGGTTAAGTCGTAATACTCCGGACACAAAAAAATCCCAGCCAGTCATTGTCGTTGACGGCCGTGGATACGAACGCGTCAGATGCAATGATGATCGTATCTATGACTTGATGGAGGTCGTTGACGATAATCTTTTAGCACATCAGATTAACGACGAGGTCATGAAACGGGCCGGGGAAATTATTGAAGAAATCGCGAGAGAGGTCATCCCTGATATTGCCGAGCGTGTCATCAGAGAGGAAATTGAAAAAATAAAGGCCATGTTTAAAAATCAGTCGTCGGATCGGAATTAGGTGATGAGAAAAAACCTGTCGCTGATGCTGCTATTCCTGATAGGTCTTTTTTATTCTTCGGCCTATGCCGGTCAGGCGACGACAGACTTAACCCTTCAGGTTGAAGGGCGTGCTCCCGTCGTTAAAAATGATGTGGTCCTCGCGCGGGAAGAGGCTGTGAAAAACGCGTTGGAAAAAGCGATTATGCAGGCAGTGGCCAAAATTTTATTGGATAAAGGTGAAGGCGAAAAGTTTCAGGCTGTGAAAAGCGTCATGATCGGCAAGGTTGATCGCTATATTAAGAACTATCGAATAATTTCACAAAACAGACAGCACGATGAATATACCGCTGCCGTTCATGTTGTGGTGGCTTTAGTGCCCGTTATGGATGATCTTTTGCAGATAGGCGTTCTTCAGGATCAAGGAGAAAAAGAAGGCGTCTCCGTTTCTTTATCACTGAGGGGGATGAAAAAATATTCAGATTTTGCCCATTTAAAAACTTTTTTGCAAGACCGTCCCGAAATAGTAAGAAGTGCCTATCCTTGCTGCCTTGAGGCGCAGCGGGCTGATTTTGATCTCATTATTATTGGGTCTGTCCAAAGTTTAGTGGCTGAGCTTGAAAAATCAGGAAGATATTCCATGGAATCCCTTAAGAAAAATAAAAATGTCGTTCAGATTCATTTGCAGGTCAAAAAGGAGGCACAATGAGAGCCTATAATATTCTATCCGCTGCGGCGTTGTTAACTTTTTGCTTATGTCTGTTCGCCTGTTCATCCCACGCACCTGTTGTTTTAAAAAGCGATCAAAACCCGAGCGCGTTGAACGTCATTGCTCTGCTGCCGGTGGAGGGTAATGTGGCAGATACAATAGCTTTGCAGATGCTGCGGACAAAATTGAGTAATGAACTCCGTTTTAAAGGTTATTCACAAATAGCTTCTGATCTGATTGACAGTAAACTAACACCTCTGACTGATGACAGGGACGTGATAAAAAATAAGGGTATCCCGCCTAAGGCGATAGAAGAATTGCTCGGTGCGGATGGCGCCATGTATTGCTCATTAAAAGAAAGTAAAACATCAACAGGATTGTTTTATGCGCCGGTTACCGTGTCTGTCCGATGCGAATTACGCAGCACGAAGACAGGTGAAACGGTTTGGAATGATCAATCCCAGGCGACAAGCAGAAGTTTTGATTTGATTCGCACGAGATTAAAAATGAAATCCAGCGGGGATCTGGAAGCGGCATTGGAAGAGGTTGTCGGTAAAGTCATGGAGACGCTGCCGTACGGGCCGAAGTTAAGGGGATAGTCTTTTAAGCTTCTTCTGAAGCTTTTAGAAATTTTTCATAGGGGTGAAGTGGAATAAGTTGAGAGATCAAAAGTACTTTAGACTAACACCAACCTCAAACTACGCATGAATATACCAAATTTTTTATCTTTACTGCGGATTATCCTTGTTCCCGTATTTGTCATTTTTCTGATTCAATCAGAGTATGATAAGGCATTGATCACTTTTATGGTGGCTGGCCTGACTGATGCTCTGGATGGGACGCTGGCGCGTCTGCTCAAATGCCAGACAACCTTGGGCGCTTACCTTGATCCTATTGCAGACAAACTGTTACTGGTCACCAGTTTTGTTGCCCTGGCAGTTTTTGGCGTTGTTCCCGGATGGTTGGCCGTTATTGTCATCAGCCGTGATTTTATTATTTTACTGGGCATAGCGATTCTTTCTTTAATGTCGGCGGCTTACGAAATAAAACCGGCAATTGTAGGTAAAATTACTACAGTTTTGCAGGTGGCTACTATATTCCTTGCGCTTCTTTACAAAACATTTACGCATGATTTTGGGTATTATTGGATTATTAGTTTTTGCTGGGCCACAGCTTTATTTACTGTTATTTCCGGTTTGGTTTATATTATGCGAGGGATTCGGATACTGAATAAAT
>Ga0209202_1000755_pt1 | contig 23036 bp, 25 predicted proteins | sample AD_UKC032_MetaG_FD_184416 | JGI IMG/M metagenome (GOLD analysis project Ga0209202, IMG submission 184416) | Active sludge microbial communities of municipal wastewater-treating anaerobic digesters from USA - AD_UKC032_MetaG (SPAdes) (version 2) | ecosystem: Engineered > Bioreactor > Anaerobic >... | reverse complement strand
AATGGAGAAAAAATGAGAGTGATCCAGCTTAACGGTTTACAGCTGACCTTGGACGAAACAGAAGAATGCCTGGTGGCAAAGGCTGCTGATGTATTGGGTATTCCGGCTGGCGGCATTGTCGAATGGTTCATAATCAAAAAGGCTCTGGATGCCCGGCGCAGCAAACCTCCTCACTTTGTTTACGCGGTAAAAATAAGCTTGGCGGATAATGTGGCGTTGCCGGATACGCTGCCGGAAGGCATACAAATTAAGATGTTTAATGAGGAACCGGCCAATAGCCCGTCATTAACCGCGATATCAGGAGCTTCATCAGGAAAGCTTCCCGTTGTAGTCATCGGCAGTGGTCCCGCCGGTCTTTTTGCCGCATATATGCTTGCTGTGCGGGGAGTATCCGTCTTACTGCTGGAGAGAGGGCGCCCTATTGATAATCGCGTTAAGGATGTGCGAACCTTTTGGGAGAAAGGTTTACTGGAACCGGAAAGCAACGTTCTTTTCGGCGAAGGAGGCGCCGGGACTTTCTCCGACGGGAAATTAACCAGCCGGACAAAAAATCCTTATGCCGTTTGGGTAAAAAAAGTGCTCGTGGAAATGGGCGCGCCGCAGACCATCCTGACGGACGCCAAACCTCATATCGGTACGGATGGATTGCGCGAAGTCATCATGCATTTAAGAGAAAAACTTATAGAGCTGGGTTGTATCTGTCAATTTGAATCCCGGGTAACGGATTTTATAATCCGTCATGACACAATCGCGGCTGTGATTGTCAACGGCCGGCAAGAAGTAGAAGTAGATTATGTGATCCTGGCAATCGGCCAGAGCGCTGATGATACCTATCATAAACTGGATGAGCGAGACGTAAAGATGGAAGCTAAGCCTTTTGCGATGGGTTTGCGCGTCGAGCATCCACAGGCACTCATCAACGCGATTCAGTATGGCCGGTGGTCGAATCATCCCCATCTGCCACCGGCGGAATATTTTATTACCGCCGCTGCAGGCGATCTGAATCGTTCCATTTATACTTTTTGCATGTGTCCGGGTGGACAGGTAATTGGCTGCAGCGCAATCCCGGGAGTTCTGATTACCAACGGTATGAGCAACCGGCGGCGCAGCGGAGAGTTTGCCAACAGCGCTGTCGTGGTTAATGTGCGGGTGGAGGACTTTGCCGCCCAGGGAAATCCTCTGAGCGGTCTGGCCTTTCGCCGTTCCTGGGAGAGAGAAGCTTTTGTGGCGGGTGGCAGAAGCTATTGTGCTCCTGCGCAGAAACTTTCAGAGTTTATCGAACAAAAATTTTCCGGCGTTGTCGGCCGGACGAGTTTCTTGCCCGGTGTGAAAGCCGCCCGGCTTGCAGAAATACTGCCGGAATTTGTTGCGGATGCCCTGCGAATCGGGATAAAGCAATTTGATAAAAAAATGCCGGGTTTTATTTCACAGGAGGCTCATTTAATCGGCGTGGAAACTCGAACATCATCGCCGGTGCGCATTTGCCGCGGGGCTGACTCTCAGAGCGAAAATGTCCGGGGACTTTATCCCTGTGGGGAAGGCGCGGGCTATGCCGGAGGGATAATCAGTTCGGCGCTGGACGGCATTAAGGCCGCGCAGAATGCGATTGCGGCAATAAACGGCTGTCCATGATCACATCCACGCCTTTTTTCGACACGGCCCGGACGGATAATATTTTTGCATTTTTCAAATCGCGAATATTCAGATCGCCAACCGCTTCGACACCCTTGCCCAGGATCTTGGGTGCAATGACTGTGACCAGTCGATTGACCAGATTGTCTTTCAGTATAGATGTAATCATTTGTGAGCCGCCTTCAATCAAAATCGAAGAAATTTTTCTGACCGCAAGTATCTGCAGTAGTTTTTTCAGATTGACGCGATTGCTTTCATCAGGATCAACGGTGATCAACTCAGCGCCCGCCCCCGCCAGGTTTTGAAAATGCGGATTGGAGGCTTTTTGGGTTGTGACGATCAGGGTTGGGGTCTTGGAGAGATTTTGCATAACGTTGGCCTTCGTGGTGATGGCCAAATTGGAATCCACGATAATTCTCAACGGATTGCGGCCGCGAACTCTTCTAACGGTCAGCGCGGGGTTATCTTTGAGGATGGTTCCAATCCCCACTAAGATGGCGTCGTGCTCGGCCCGCAGTTGATGAGCGAATTTCAGAGATTCGGGCGAACTGATCCACTGGGATTGGCCGGTTGCTGTCGCAATTCGTCCGTCCAGCGTTTGAGCGTACTTGACGGTGACAAAAGGCAGTCCCGTCTCCATGAAATGAAAGAAGATTTCGTTGAGATCGCGGCATTCATCTTCCAGAACACCTGTTTTAATTTCAATACCCGCTCTTTGCAGGCCGTTAATGCCTTGACAGGAAACCAGCGGATTGGAATCGACAGCGCCGATCACAACGCGCGCAATTTGATGTTGGATTATCCTATCCGTGCAGGGAGGCGTTTTGCCGGAATGACAACAGGGTTCCAGTGTTACGTAAAGTGTTGAACCGGCAACATCTTCCGTTGCGTTTTGAATTGCATTAACTTCAGCATGATTTTCACCGCAGCATTGATGATAGCCCTGCCCGATGATCCGGTCATTCCTGACCAATACAGCGCCCACCATCGGATTGGGGCTGGCATAGCCCCGACCTTTGGCCGCCAGCTTCAAGGCCAGCTTCATATAGTGTTCATCCTTCATAAAAAATTTATTATCTCAATGATCAAACCAATGCAATAAATTTATGATTGGAATCACAATAAGTTTATTGACTTCTGAAGAAAAAATGAGTAAGGACTGACTCAAAGCTTGAAAAAGGCAAACCACCTGAAAAGGTGGCACGCAAAGTTACTGGCCTAAGTCTTTAAGGGATAGGGCGGCAGGACTGCCGGAACAGCTTGAAACAATTCCAGCACTCCTAAAAAATCCCATTAAAAGAGGTATAAACTTACAAGGATTTGCCATGATTTTAAATATTTTTGCCTTCATTTTCGGCGCCGCCATCGGTAGTTTTCTGAATGTCTGTATTTTTCGCATACCGGCTGAGTCATCCATCGTCAAGCCATCTTCCCAATGCCCTTCCTGTCACCATCCGATTCGCTTTTATGATAATATTCCGATTCTCAGTTTTATCCTTTTGCGTGCCCGATGCCGGGATTGCGGTGAAAAGATTTCCTGGCGATATCCGATGGTAGAGTTGATTACCGGTCTGATGGCCCTATTGCTGTTTATGAAATTCGGCTTGACGTTCAATTTTCTGGTTTTTTTCATTTTCACCGCCGTTTTGATCGTTATCAGCTTCATTGATCTGGATCATCAGATTATTCCTGATATCCTATCTCTACCCGGTATCCCCGTTTTCTTTCTGGCGGCCGTTTTTATCGTAAAAGTTCCCTGGCATGAGGCGCTGATCGGTTTGCTTGTCGGCGGCGGCGTGCTTTTTCTTATTGCGTTAGTTTATGAATTCATAACCAAACGAGAGGGCATGGGCGGCGGCGACATCAAACTTCTGGCGCTGATCGGTGGTTTTCTGGGATGGAAATCATTAATATTTGTTCTCCTTTTCAGCTCATTAGCCGGGGCGGTTGTAGGGATTACGGCAATGATAATCAAGAAGCAGGACATGAAATACGCCGTACCTTTCGGACCTTTTTTATCCCTGGCGGCGATTGCCTATATTTTCTTGGGTGAGATATTTATGAGATTCCTGTTTTTACAATAGGCATGTTAGAGGTGAAAAATACCGTTCATATGTGCAAATTACCAATTAATCGTTGTATATTTAGGCATGGTAACAATTGACGAAATATATTTTAAAACGTAAGATACTAATATTTAAATAATATTATTAGTTTGCCGGTTGAAACAATTTGGTCTATGGCATATCATTTGCTTTAATTACATTGGTTAAAAAGTGAATTTTTCAGGTGAGGCGATGCAAAGAAAAACGGTTAGCGGCTTTAGTTTAGTAGAATTGATGATCGTGATAGCCCTCATCGGCATTTTGGCATCAATATCATCGTATGCCTGGATCAGATATGTATCCAATGCTAATCTCCGAAGCGCGGCAAGAGATCTGGCGTCTGACATCAATGCCATGAAATCAATGGCGGTTTCCAAAACTGATACGACCTATACCATTGACTTTAATCAGACATCAAATACATATACAATGAACGGCACAACCGTGCAAATTAAGTCACTGGCGCCTACTGAACAAGGTCATGGCAGTACCTATATTTTTAGTCTGCCCGGTGGGGGAGCAACTTATACATTGACTTTTTTGTCTAGGGGGACTTTAAGCCCTCCCAGCGGTACGATAGAGCTGAGAAATAATAGGGCATCATGGGCAAGAATCACATTCAATACTACAGGAAAGACCTATGTTACGTTCGGTATGCAATAAAAAAGGCATGAGCATAATAGAGGTGCTCATCGCCATGTTTTTGACCGTTGTGGCCGTACTGGCCATTTTCTCACTCGTATCTCCGTCCTGGCGGACGACTAGCCGCTCGGACTTACTGGGCAGGGCGTCAGGGATATTGTATGAACAGTTGATGAGACAGGAAGCGAGAATCATGAATCCATGTTGCAGCATTACGACAGGCGCTTTACCCATGATCTCCGTTAACTCCAGCGGCCAAACGACAGCTCAATCGGGCGATGCACAGTTCAACGTCAACACGACGATCACGAGCTTGGCAACGAGTCTTTGGAGAGTGACTGTGCGGGTAGCTTGGACCGGCCATGCGGGGATTTCAGAGAGTCTTGTCGTTACACGGCAGGATGGGTTTGTTTTTCCTGGCGGGTGTGTCGTAGGAGGGAGCGCATGCCAATAAAAGGCGCGAAAGGATTCACACTGGTAGAATTGCTGGTTGCTATAGGCATAGCGGTGGGTCTTCTCGCTGCTATCTATATGGCCATCAATGCCACGCAACGCCATTCTACGTCTATTGAGCGTAGAGTGACGGCTCAGCAAGATGTGAAACCTGCATTGGAGCTCATGGCCATGGAGATCGGTATGGCCTCTTATAACCGCCGGCAGGCCGCCAATCTTTGGGTGAATCCCGTCGGCACCTGTTTGGCGACCGCGACGAATCAGATCTATCGCGGCATTCAGGAGGCAACAGACAATTCCATTGTTGTTGAAATGGATATCAGCGGTTCCGCCGCCGGCGATGGCGACGGCATGCTGGGAGATCCGAATGAAGTTATCCGTTACAACTACGATACGGGCAATCAGTACATTACGCGGGCAACGAATTGCGGTGGCGGCCAGCCCTTCCTGGGTGACACGGTTGCCGGCCGTAAGACCGTCCGGGTGATCAACGACACGGCCGGTGTGGGCAATACGCCCATTCCAGTCTTCCGGTATTATGACGGCGCTGGGGCGGAGATTTCGGTCAGCGGCTCAGACTTGGGGGGGCGCATACCGGACATCCGCCGGATTGAGATTGTGCTGGCGGTAGAAACAGAATTTAACGATGTCAATACAGGACAACCCAAAAGGCTCATCTATTCGACGAGTGTCATACCGAGGAACCATGCGATACAACAGTAAAAGGATACTATCATCAGAGAAGGGTTTTATACTGATTACGGCGATTCTGGCCTGCGTGATCCTTTTGGCGCTTGCCATTCTGATTATCAATTTATCGACCAGCGATTTGCGGGTCAGTTCCAAAACTGTGGGCGAAAAGAAGGCCATGAGCGCTGCGGAGGCGGGGATTCATCAAATGATACAGAATTTCGATCCTCAGAATCTGGCGGCATCGGCGGCAACCAACGTCCAGGTGGATGCAACAAATGATCCCGCTTCCGTCTATACCATCAACATACCCACCACGCCGACGGAAGGTCCGGTCTTTCTGGTCATGTCCGGATATTCCATCGCCGGCGGTCAGTCATGGGGGCGGCGGCTTTACAATGTCGATGTGACGGGACGTAACACAGTCTATAATACAAGAGTTGATGTGGGATTAGGCGTGGGCTACGGTCCCGTTGAAAGTACAACCGCACTGCGTTAAGGAGGTCCTATGAAATCACAGAAACTTATTTCCCTGATAGCGGGAATCGCCTTTTTAGTTTTTTTTGCCAATGCCGGAAACGCCGATACTCCGGCCGGGGGCGAGGAGGCCCTCTTCACGACATCCGTCGCCCCGGACGCCCTCATCCTGCTGGATCTCTCGGGGAGCATGGCCTGGAACCCGGCGGGGGGTGACAAGCCTTACGGCAGCAGCCCCTCCTGCACCGCGGATACGACGAAATGCACGGGCTCGGGGTGTTCAGGAGGATTCTGCGGCAGTTCGAAAACAAACTGCAAAGATGACTGCAGCCGCCTGGCCATCGCCAAGCGCGCCATCTTCAATGTCTTAGACGACAACAACGACAATAAGATCAACAGCTCCGACGAGGGCAGCCTCGGCGTGAGGATCGGCTACATGCAGTTTTACAACTGCAATAGCGATGAAACGGACGGAAGCTACACGAGCGGCTGCATCCAGATACCGGGCTCGGGCGGCAGCAGGCGGTACATCAACTCCAAATATAGCCAGATCTACTGCAACAGCAACACCAGCTGCACCGTCGGCAGCACCGGGTCATACTCCGTCGGCGGCGCCGCCGCCGCCGGCGGCACTCCGCTGGCCTCCGCCCTCGGGGAGGCGAAGATTTACCTGGACGCCCACAAGGCGGCGGACAGCGCCAAAGCCTGCCGTCAGAAGTTCGTCATCCTGATCAGCGACGGAGCGGACACCTATGCTTGCGGCGCCAACGGTTCTGAATGCGACGGCAACCGGTACAAGAACAGGCGGCAATCCGTGGCCCGGGCCAAGGCCCTGGCGGATGCGGGCTATAAGGTCTTCGTGATCGGCTTCGGTTCCACCATGCCCCCCTACCTGCAGAACACGCTGAACTGGATGGCCTACTACGGCCGGACGGACAATCCCAACGCCGCCAACGCGGGGAACACCGCGGGCTACAGCATTGCGACCGGCTGCGACGTGTGGACGAGCCCCATCACCAACCCCACGGCCTGCTGCAATATGTCAAGCAACGCAGCCGCCTGCTACCCCTCCGGCGTGACGGGCTGCGCAACGGACAGCGCTGCCGTGACAGCCGCCTGCTATGATTCCTCAAGCCCGTATCCGGGTACTGGCAACTCAACGTCGAACTTCCGCGCCAGTGCCAATGACCCCGGCTACCTCGCGCTTTCAGGGTACGCCTTCCTGGCGGGGGACGCGGATGAACTGGCCACCGCCATGAAAACGGCGATGAACCTGATCCGGGAGGCCACCTACTCCTTTTCCCAGTCGTCGATCCAGTCTTCCCGGACCACGGACGAGAACTTTGTCTATGAAGGATCCTTCCAGCCCGTCAATGGCGATCCCTTCTGGTTAGGACATCTGAAGAAATATCAGATCAATGCTGATGGTACGGTCGGGAGCATGCTCCTTGATGCGGGAACGGTCCTGCAATCAACGCCTTATACAAGCAGGAACATGAAAACCTGTATCGGCTGCACCTCTACCCTGGACAATTTCACAACCAGCATCGATAAGAGCTATTTTGATGCTACCGATAATACGGATCGGGACACCATCGTCAATTACATCCAGGGAAATGCGACATACAACCCGGACAACTGGAAACTGGGCGATGTTTTCCGGTCCACACCCATTACGATCGGATCTCCATCAGTTTTTTTTGAAGACTACCGGGATGCAAACAATGCCTTCGCCGCCCATCGGAGCAATCACCAGAGAACGTCCGCCCTCGGCAACCGCGTCATCGTCGCCGGGGCGAATGACGGTCAGTTTCATGCCTTCAAAACCGGCAACATGACCGAAGCCTGGAGCTTCATCCCCCCCAATCTCCTGTCAAAGTTGAAAACCATTGTCCACACTTCGGAGCCCACTGGTTTGGTCCACCAGTACTTCGTTGACGGACCCGTTTCCGGCGCCGACGTTTGGGTGGGCAGCGGCGACGGCAAGTCAAAGTCCAGTGCGGACTGGAAGACCGTCCTTGTCTTCGGCGAGGGCAGGGGTAGCACGGGGCGTCTTTGGAGCTCATCCTCAACTTGCGCTACCACTGGAGTGAATATGTCGGGCACGTATGCTCCCTCAACTTGCCCAACTTGCACAAACTACTGCGGTACGTATGCCCTCGATGTGACGAATTCGCTGTCCCCGACATTTATGTGGCGCTTGAACACATTTCATGCGACCACTCAGGCGCCCTATATCGGGGAGTCCTGGAGCAAGATGGGTATGGGTCGCATTCTGATGAAATCCGGTTCGATCGAGACGGAAAAATGGGTCGGATTTGTCGGCGGCGGCTACAATGCGGATAACTGCTCCGGCGGTGGCACATGCGACCCGAGAGGAAAGGGTTTTTTCGTCGTGGATTTGAGCGATGGTCATATCCTGTGGAGTTTTACACTGGCCGGGAATTCCGCTATGAAGTACAGTTTGCCGGCGCCGCCTGCTCTAGTGGATACGGATAATGACGGGTTCATCGATACGGCCTATATCGGCGACCTGGGTGGTAACATGTGGCGCTTCAAGTTCTGTACGTCAGCCATGCTCAGTGCCGGAAGTTGCACGACCTCCGATTGGAGCGGCGGTTTATTCTTCGATTCCTCTTCGGGCAACATCCGGCCGATCTATACCGGTGCCGGTGTTGCAAAGGATGGGATTGGGAATCTGTGGGTTTTCTGGGGTACAGGAGACAAAGTGGACCCCACGGCGTCCAATGCCCAGGAGCACTTTTACGCAGTGAAAGACAACCGGACCAATACTTATACCGTGAGCGATATTAGCAATATTACCACCGCAAGCGGGGTCTTCGATCCCTCTTCGACCACGCGGGTCGGATACCGCATACAGCTAGCCGGGAGTGGCCAAAAGATCCTGGCGGAGCCTACGATTTTTGGTGGCGTTGCCTATTTCACGAGCTTTACACCCGGCAACCCCAGTGATCCCTGTGAGCAGGCGGGAACTGCTACTCTCAATGGTGTCAAGTTTACGACAGGCGCAGGCGTCTTCGGCGGTTCTACTCCCCGCCAGATCGACATCGGTACGGGGATTGCTTCCGCACCCATTGTCTCAATAAAACCGCCCGGAGGAACCGGGTCAACGGCGGACCTCTATGTTACTGTCAGCGGCGGAGGGCTGAGCTCGGCCAGCACCCAGAGAGTAAACTTCAATCCACCGGGAGCGTCAAACATGACGAACATGATCTATTGGAGGGATAGGCGCATCCAGTAAGAGAGTTGATGATGTTAAAAAGATAATCAACAGAAAAGCAGCATATTGATAATATTTGCAATGACAAGCGGCTAATGATAAAAGCCGCTTGTCATTTTTTTGTAAGAAAGGTTTTTACGCTTGCATGAAGACGAAACTTGCTGATCTGATCACCAATGCTGTGACGGCCTGCACGCAAAAAGGCCTGCTGCCGGATGTGAAACTGTCGCATATTGAAATCGAAGTGCCGGCCAATCCGGAGCACGGCGATTATGCTTCCAATGTTGCCATGATTCTGGCGTCCCAGGCCAAACAAAATCCCCGCAAGATCGCCCAAGCGATTCAGGAAAACCTGAACGACCCGGAAGGCATTCTCGAAAAAACAGAAATTGCCGGTCCCGGCTTTCTGAATTTTCGTCTGAAAGATGATTTATGGCGGAAAATCCTGCAAGACATTCTGGATCAGAAGGAAAAATACGGTTGCCTGGATATCGGCCAGGGGAAGAAAGTTCAGGTGGAATTCGTGAGCGCCAACCCCACGGGACCTCTGCACATTGGCCATGCGCGGGGTGCTGTGGTCGGTGATGTTCTGACCAACCTGCTTCAGATAGCGGGTTATCGCGTTTCCAAGGAATATTATATCAATGATGCCGGCAATCAGATGAACAACCTGGGAAAATCCGTACTGTATCGCTATCGGGAACTACTGGGCGAAAAAATTGAATTTCCTGAAAATTGCTATCAAGGTGATTATATTAAAAACGTTTCTAATGATATTATTCAGAAGGAAGGCAATCGCTATCTGACGGAAAGTGAACAGGAGACGGTTCGCTATTTCAACGGCATTGCCGGAGCCGTTATCCTCGAGGGCATCAAAAAGGATTTGAAGGATTTCGGCGTGAGCTTCGACTGCTATTTCAGCGAGCAGGAATTATATAAGGAAAACGGCTTAAGCGATCTTTTGTCCTCTTTGCAAAAACAGGGTTTTATTTATTCGGACGGTGAAACATTATGGTTTAAAACGACAGCCTACGGGGATGAAAAAGACCGCGTCGTTATCCGTAAAAACGGCGACCCGACTTACTTTGCCGCCGATATCGCCTATCATAAAAATAAATTTACCCGCGGTTTTGACGTACTGATTGATATCTGGGGCGCGGATCACCACGGGTATATGCCCCGCCTCTGGGCCGCGATTCAAGCTCTGGGATACGATAAAAACAACCTGAAAATTATTCTGGTTCAACTGGTGAATTTGTTGCGCGCGGGCGAGCCGGTGGCAATGTCCACGCGTTCCGGTGAATTTGTTACATTGCGCGAAGTGCTCGACGAGGTGGGAAAGGACGCGGCCCGTTATAATTTTCTGATGCGGCGGTCGGACAGCCATCTGGATTTTGATCTGGAAGTCGCTAAAAAGCAATCCAACGAAAATCCGGTTTACTATGTTCAATATGCGCATGCCAGAATTTGCAGTATTATCCGGATGGCTCAGGAAAGGGGCATGGCGCTGCCGGTTTATGCAAACATGAATTCTTCGCTCCTGGTGGAGCCGGAAGAAAGAACCTTGATTAAAATGATGGCGCGTTATCCCGAAATGCTGGAAGGCGCAGCGAAATCGCTGGAGGTGCATCGGATCACCTTCTATCTGAACGAGCTGGCGGGCGTCTTTCATAGTTACTATAATAAGAATAAAGTCCTGACGGAAGATGCGGCGCTTTCAGCCGCGCGTCTGGTAATGGTCGATGCGGTACGCATTGTTCTGGGGAATGCACTGAGAATACTGGGCGTCAATGCGCCGGAAAAGATGTGAGAGGCGGAAAATGGGTTCGGGTAATATAAAAAAATTTGAGGTAAAATTGGGGAGAACCGGATTAATTATTGTAATCGGCGGGATGACCGTTTTATTGTGCCTCTCCTTCGTTCTGGGCGTTGGGGTCGGTAAAAATATTGATACCTATCCCCATAAGATTTCTTCTGTGCCGCAACAGGTTCTGGCTTTGTTTTGGCGACCGGCTAAGGTTGCGGTTCAGCAAAAAATCACGGAGAGTACAGAAGCTCAGCCGGATAAAAGCAAGATGGATTTGACATTTCATGATGCCCTAACCGGTCAGGTGACTATGCCGATTCAACAGTTGCCGGTTGCGGCAAAAAAGCAGGATAACACCGCAGTGACAGAACAAAAAGTCGAGAAGCAAAAGCTGCCGGCGCCAGCTCCTTTGCCACAGGAAAAGGAGGCCGTTACCCTAAAGAAAGAAGCTTCCGGACAGAAGGTTACAGTCAAAGAAAAATCGCCTGCTGAAAAAAAATCTAAAGTAAAAGAGGTTTCAACCTCTGACCATCCTGACGCGTCTTTATTTCTTGTTCATGTGGCGTCATTGAAAGACAAGGCTAAAGCCGCTCAGATTCATAAAACGGTTGCCACGTTGGGTTATCCCTCAAAGAATGTGAAAGTGGACATTAAAGGGAAGGGGACATGGTATCGCATCATCGTTCCCGGATTTGAAACAAAGGCACAGGCGCAGGTGGCCGCCGACAGGATTTCCAAAAAGGTCAAGACTAATTGTATCATCCGGACTGCCGAAGCGCATGCAGGCAAGAACCAGTAAGTAAAGGCTTTGATGATGTTCGAAAGTTTGGCGGAAAAGCTCGAAGGTATTTTTAAGAAACTCAAAGGTCGCGGTGTCCTTAATGAGGAAAGCGTTAATGCCGCGCTCAAGGAAATCCGGATGGCGCTTCTGGAAGCGGATGTGAACTTCAAGGTCGTCAAGGATTTTATTGAAGATGTGCGGCTGCGCGCCATTGGCAAGGAAGTGCTCGAGAGTATTACGCCCGGACAACAGGTGGTCAAGATTGTCCATGACCGTCTGGTGGAACTCATGGGGAACACGAGCGCCAACATTAAATTTGGCTCGCGGATTCCCGCCCCGATCATGCTTGTCGGCTTGCAGGGTTGTGGAAAAACAACAACAGCCGCCAAACTGGCGCGAATTCTATCCAGAGAAAAAAGAGTTTATCTGGTTTCGGCTGACGTTTACCGACCGGCGGCGATGGAACAGTTGGCTGTTCTCGGCGGACAGATCAAAGCAGGAGTATTTGAAGCAGGCACCCTTCGCGATCCTGTAAAAATATGTGCTGATGCAGTGGAACAAGCTAAAAAAGAAGGTTACGAGGTGATCATCATTGACACGGCTGGAAGATTACATATTGACGATCTGCTGATGGATGAGCTTTGTAAAATTAAGGATAAGGTCAATCCAGCGGAAATTCTTTATGTGGCGGATGCCATGACCGGTCAGGATGCGGTCAATGTCGGCGCAAAATTTAATGAATTGATCGGGATTGACGGTGTCATCATGACCAAGATGGACGGCGACGCGCGCGGCGGAGCGGCCCTTTCGCTCAAAGCCGTTGTCGGCAAGCCGCTCAAATTTGTCGGCATCGGTGAAAAAATTGACGCTTTAGAGGTGTTTCATCCAGAGAGAATGGCGTCCCGAATTCTCGGGATGGGGGATATTTTATCGCTGGTGGAAAAAGCACAAGCCACGATCGATGAAAAAACCGCCCGGCAGATGGAGCAGTCTCTGCGTAAAAGCGATTTTTCGCTGGAAGATTTCCGCAATCAACTTCGGCAAATCAAAAAAATGGGTTCACTGAAGGATATGATGGGAATGATTCCGGGTATGGGTAAAATCAAAGCGCTCAAGGATGTGCAACCGGATGATAAGGAACTGGTGAAAATTACGGCGATGATTGATTCCATGACTCAGAAAGAACGCTACAATTACCTGCTCATTGATGGCCGCAGGCGCAAAAGGATTGCTTTAGGCAGCGGCACGACGGTTCAGGATGTCAACCGGCTTTTGAAGAATTACGTTGAAATTCGCAAGATGATGAAAAAGATAAATTCGAAGGGCGGGATAAAGTCCTTTATGAGGAATTTCCCCTTTTAAAACCCAATAAACTATGATAGAAAAAAACAAATTACTATTTTTTTGAAGGAGGTTTTGAGTAAAACTAAATGGCAGTTAAAATTCGATTAACTCGTATGGGCGCTAAGGGTAAACCGTTTTACCGTATTGTGGCCGCGGATAAAGAATATCCGCGTGACGGAAGGTTCCTCGAAATATTAGGAAATTATGACCCGAAGAAGAATCCCGCAGAAATATCTTTAAAAGAAGATCGTGTTCGCGATTGGTTGTCGAAAGGGGCGAAACCGACGCTGACCGTTTCTCATTTATTGAAGACAAAAGGCATTGAAGCCGGTGTTAAATAGCAAAGCTGTTGCGTTATTTGTCAAGGCATGAAACAGGATGATTGCCTCACATCACTGAAATTAAACAGGCAGTTCGAATCTTGAAGCGAATATTCCAGAAGCGTTAACCAAAACCAGTGGAGGTGCTGACGATGAAGGATTTGATTAAGTACATATCTCAAGCTTTGGTTGATAATCCCGATCAGGTGGAAGTAACTGAAGTCATCGGTGAGCAAACGTCCGTTATTGAACTGCGTGTGGCAAAGGAAGATTTAGGAAAAGTTATCGGGAAGCAGGGAAGAACGGCTAAAGCCATTCGCACCATTTTAAGCGCCACGTCCGCCAAGGTGCATAAACGGGCGGTTCTGGAAATTATAGAATAAAAAATGGATCTTTTTATTTTCGGGGAGATCGTCAAAACGCGCGGTCTTCGCGGCTGTGTTAAAGTTTTATCTTTTTTAGAATCACACGATATTCTGAACGGGCTTGATTGTGTTTATCTGGAATCAAAGTTCGGCAAAAAAAGCCGTCATGAAATCAAAAAAATCGATTTTGCCGGGAAGTTTCTATTTCTTGAATTGAAGGGTATCTCAGACTTAGACGCGGCTCAGGCGCTCGTGGGGTCCAAACTGTTATTGCCGCGGGATTTACTCGCCGTTCTGCCGGAGGATGAATATTACTGGTCTGATATCATCGGACTCGAGGCCTATACGCTGGAAGGTCGTCATCTTGGCCGGATAGAATCCATATTCCCGACAGGTAGTAACGATGTTTATGTTTGCCGTGGCGAAGACGGAGAATTTCTCATTCCGGCGATTGCCGATGCCATCGTACGGATCGACCTTGCCGGGCGCAGAATAACCGTAAAATTGCTGGAAGGCCTTTAGCAGTGATTCGATTTGATGTCTTGTCCATTTTCCCGGAAATGTTCCATTCCCCTCTCAACTTCAGCCTGTTGAAGAAAGCTCAGGAAAAAGGGCTGATCGAAATTGATCTTCATGATATTCGCGATTGGGCGGAAGACAAACACAATATGACCGATGATGCCCCCTATGGCGGCGGATGCGGTATGGTGATGAAGGTGGAACCCGTAGAGCGGGCGTTGGCCGCTGTGAAGCGCGCGGAGGTTCAATCGCTGGTGCTTCTGATGACGCCTCAGGGGGAGACATTTAATCAGAAAATTGCCACCCGGCTTGCCGAAGAAAGGCACATTATAATAATTTGCGGGCGCTATGAAGGGGTTGATGAGCGAATTAGAGAACATCTGGCGGATCGGGAAATATCCATTGGCGATTATATCTTAACGGGAGGGGAGCTTTCCGCCCTCGTGGTCATCGACGCAGTTTCCAGATTGATTCCCGGCGTGCTGGGAAACGATGCGTCCACGACTACGGAGTCTTTTTCTCAGGGGCTTCTGGAATATCCACAATATACAAGACCTGCCGATTATAAAGACTGGACTGTTCCGGATGTGCTGGTTTCGGGGAATCACGCTCAAATTGAGCGTTGGCAAAGGATCGAAGCGATCAAAAGAACCTGGCTCAGAAGACCTGACCTGCTTGAAAAAGTAGAACTTTCCGAAAGAGATAAAATATATTTGGAGAAAATCAAGCTCGGTGAGATATAAAGTCTTGATTTTCAGATGTGCTTAAGGTAACTAAACCAACTTTTTTAATTGGGGTGTTTTCCCCCTGATAACAGATCAAGCCCCCAAGCGAGTATGCTTTATATAGCTCTTTTACATTATCCGGTGATTAATAAAGAAGGCAAAGTGGTGGCCACAGCCATTGCCAATATGGATATTCACGATATTGCCAGAACAGCGAAAACGTTCGGGGTGGAACAGTTTTATGTGATTAATCCGATAGAGGCACAACGTCGGCTGGCTGGCCAGATTATCAGCCACTGGCGGGAAGGTTATGGCGCGGCTTACAATCCTTCCCGAAAAGACGCTTTCGAAAAAGTGACGATCAAATCCGATCTTGATGAAGTGCTTGCAGATATTACAGCAGTAAATGACTGTAAACCAAAAATCGTCGTGACGGGGGCTAACTTTCAGGGCGATTTATTAACATGCGGCGCGCTGAGAGAAGTCATTAAAAGTAATCAGTTGCCTTATCTTATAATTTTTGGTACAGGCTCAGGCATTGCAGGGGAAGTCGTGAATCGGGCAGACTATCGACTGGAGCCGATCAGGGGGAACAAAGGCTATAATCATCTGGCGGTGCGGTCGGCTGTTGCCGTCATTTTGGATAGAGTTGTAGAAATATCATAAAAATAATATAGCGAATGTCGCGGGAGGAAATATATAAAATGAATATTTTAGAAATGATTGAAAAAGAACAAATGAGAGGGGATATCCCCGCCTTTAAAACGGGTGATACCGTTAAAGTATATGTGCGCATCATTGAAGGCCAGAAACAGAGAATTCAGGCTTTTGAAGGGGTGGTTATCCGCAAACGCCGAGGTAACAGCCGGGCAAATTTTACCGTTAGAAAAGTTTCCTACGGTGTCGGTGTTGAAAGAACATTCCCTATGCATTCACCCATTATTGATCGTGTTGAAGTTGTGACCAAGGGTCTGGTGCGCCGCTCACGTCTTTATTATTTGAGAAACCTCAGAGGCAAAAAAGCAAGGATCAAAGAAGCGGCCAATAACTAATGCCGTTTTGTCTTTGTTGCGAATAGCAGCGGTTTGCCTTGAGGATGCCTTGATTTGGATGTTTTTTTGGCAGGTTTGATCTCCAAGTAAATGGATGGGGCTTGGTTGGTAATGTTACCCCGAGCTCCGGCAGGTAGAAGGTTTCCTTCATCTTTTTGCGATGAATACATTCGAAAAGCTTGCGTATGGTGAAGGCTACCGATGCATCGCCGGTGTTGACGAAGCAGGCCGGGGGCCGCTGGCCGGGCCTGTTGTTGCTGCGGCCGTCATATTTCCTCCCGCATATTCCAATTCCGAAATTAACGATTCCAAAAAACTGACCGCCCGCAAGAGGGATGAACTCTACAAGGTCATCTCGCAACAAGACGCCATAGCCGTCGGCGTGGGCGTCGCTGAAGCCGCCGTCATCGATCGGATCAACATTCTTCGGGCATCGCTTCAGGCGATGCGTGAAGCCATTCTGGATCTTTCAGTGGCTCCTGATCTTATTCTGATCGATGGTTTGCACACCCTTGCTGTGGACACTCCGCAGAAGGCTCTGGTAAAAGGCGATGCACTCAGCGTATCCATCGCCGCCGCATCCATCATTGCCAAGGTGTCGCGGGACAGGATCATGGAAATGTATCACCGCCAGTTTCCACAATACAATTTTTTGAAAAACAAAGGATACGGGACTGCCGAACATCGAAAAATTCTTCAAGAGATCGGCATGTGTAAAATCCATCGCCGGTCATTCCATTTAAAAAATAGAGGTATTCATCAAACCGCGCTGGACTGGTCCTTATGACTGAAAAAAAAGACACACATAAAATAGCCACCGGGAAAGAGGGAGAAAAGCTGGCCGCTGACTTTTTGAAAAAAAACGGCTATCACATTGCTGAAATCAATTATCGTTGCCCGATTGGTGAAATCGACATTGTGGCCCGGGACAAAAACGAGCTCGTGTTCGTAGAAGTAAAAGCCAGAAAATCCAGCGCGTTGGGTTATCCCGAGCAGGCGGTGGGTGTCAAAAAACAGAAAAAAATGTCGCAGCTGGCCTTGTGGTATCTACAAGAAAAAAAAATAGGAGATGTCCGCGCCCGTTTTGATGTCGTGGCCATTCTGTTGCTGCCTTCCGGAAATGATATTCGTCTGATTAAAAACGCATTCGATGTCATTTCTTTTTAAAGACGGGTCAAAGCCGGTTTCCCGATAGGAAACACATTAAAACCAATTTCAAAACATTTGTGCTGATCAATAATATTCCGTCCGTCAAAAATAAACGCGGGCTTGATCATCGATTTATAAATCTTACGGTAATCCAGATTCCGGTATAAATCCCAGTCGGTCATAATCGCCAGCGCATGGCAGCCGGCGGTCGCCTGATAGGGGTCTTCGATATAACTGATCTTCCCTTCGTCATGGGCTAGGTCCACGGCGGCGTTCCCCAGCGCTTTGGGATCGGAGATGACCACTTCGGCATGTTCCGCCAGTAGCATACGGGTAATATTGATGGCTGGACTTTCACGCGTGTCTCCCGTATCGGCTTTGAATGCAAAACCCAATATGCAGATTTTTTTCCCGGCCAGGGTGTTGAACATGGATTGAAGAATATTGGTGATGAAGCGCTCCTGTTGATATTCATTGATCTTGACGACGCTTTCCCAATAGGCGGCAACTTGCGGCAGTCCATAAAAATGACACAGGTAAACAAGATTTAAAATATCTTTTTTGAAACAGGAGCCGCCAAATCCGATGCCGGCCTTGAGAAATTTAGAGCCGATACGGCTGTCCATACCCACGGCCCTGGCCACCTCGGATATGTCGGCATCCGCCTTTTCACAAAGCGCCGATATGGAGTTTATCGACGACACTCTTTGCGCCAGAAAAGCGTTGGCCACCAGTTTGGAGAGTTCAGCGCTCCAGATGTTGGAGGTGATGATTTTTTCGGGTGATACCCAGCGCGAATAAATTTCCACCAACTGGGCACGGGCGGCCAGCCCGTTTGGGGTTTCGCGTGAGCCGATTAGCACTCGGTCGGGGTTTTCCAGATCATGAATAGCAGTTCCTTCCGCCATAAATTCCGGGTTGGAAAGTACGTCAAAAGTAATGTCTCCTTTCCCTGAAGCCAGGATTCGTTCCATGGCCAAAGCGGTTTTGATAGGGAGCGTGCTTTTTTCAATGACAATTTTTGATGACTTGGAATTCTCAAGAATTTGCCTTGCTGTTTTCTCCCAGTATTGGAGGTCGGCAGCCATGCCGGCCCCGGTCCCGAAAGTTTTTGTCGGCGTGTTGACACAGACAAAAATGATATCATTCTCTTTAATCTGATTATCGATATCCGTAGAAAAGAACAAATTTTTGCCGCGTGTTTTCTTGACGATTTCATCGAGTCCCGGTTCATAGACGGGAAGACTATCGGAGTTCCAGGCATCAATGCGCTGAGGGTTGATATCGACTACAGTGACTTTGTAATCAGGACATTTGCAGGCAATCATGACGTTCGACGGAGCTCCGACGTAGCCCGCCCCGATACAGAGAATTTTCTTTTTGAATTTCATTTTTCCTGATTTATCCTTTTCTTTTTTTACGATGTTTTTAAGGTATCGCGAAAATATTGAATCGTCGTGATTAAACCTTGTTCCAGCGCTATCTTCGGTTGCCAGCCCAATTTCTGTTGCGCGAGCGTTATGTCCGGCTTGCGCTGAGTTGGATCATCTGCAGGGAGCGGCTGAAAATCGATTTTAGAACTACCACCCGTTAAATCAATGATCATCTGGGCCAATTGTAAAATGGTGAACTCATCGGGATTTCCAATATTAACCGGTCCAAAAAAATCGTCGGCGGAGTTCATCATTTTGATCAGCCCATCAATCAAATCGTCGCAATAACAGAATGAACGGGTATGATTACCATTTCCGTAAACGGTAATGTTTTTACCTTGCAGAGCCTGAACAATAAAATTACTGACGACGCGTCCGTCATTGACGGCCATGCGTGGTCCGTATGTATTGAAGATCCGGACGATTTTAGCATTGACTGCGTTTTGCCGGCGGTAATCCATCATCAGACATTCAGCCGCTCTCTTGCCTTCGTCGTAACAACTGCGGATACCGACGGGGTTGACGCGTCCCCAATACGATTCTTTCTGCGGGTGCACATCGGGATCACCATAAACTTCCGAAGTCGATGCCTGAAGAATTTTCGCTTTGGTTCTTTTGGCAATTCCCAGGACATTGATGGCGCCCATGACATTGGTTTTAATAGTTTTAATGGGATTGAACTGATAATGCACAGGTGAGGCCGGGCAGGCCATATTGTAGATTTCGTCCACTTCCAGGTAGATGGGATTGATGATGTCGTGACGAATCACTTCAAAATGCGGCCGACCTAGAAGATGAACGATATTATTTTTGTTGCCTGTAAAAAAGTTGTCCAGGCAGAGAACGTCGTTTCCTTCTTTTAAAAGCCGTTCACAAAGATGGGAGCCTAAAAATCCCGCGCCACCGGTGATTAATATTCGTTTCATCATATCCGACTGTCATTGATAGTAGTATTTTATTTTTTTCTCTGCTATTAAAGCCGAAACAAGACATAGATGTCAACAACAAAAAGCTTTTGATGAACATTGTATGAATAAAAGTGCAGATAAAAAGCAGGGGACTCTTTACATGGTTGCCACGCCGATAGGCAATCTGGAGGACATTACACTGCGGGCGCTTCGTGTGTTAAAAGAAGCGGACCTGATCGCTGCGGAAGATACGCGCCATTCCAGGATTCTACTTTCTGCCTACAACATAAAGACGCCATTGATCAGCCTGCATGAACACAATGAGAAGGAACGAAGCGCGCTTATTGTTTCCAGAATTAAAGGTGGAATGAACGTTGCCTATGTTTCCGATGCAGGCACGCCCTGTATTTCCGATCCTGGCTCTCACCTGGTCAGCTTTGCACTGGAAAACAAAATCAGCGTAATTCCCGTTCCGGGACCGTCCGCTTTAATTGCGGCCTTATGTGTCTGCGGTTTTCCCGTGGACCAGTTTTTATTTTGCGGTTTTTTGCCGCCCAAAGAAAAAAAGCGCCGCCAGTTTTTAGAGTCTATTCAGTCTGAAGAAAAAACCATGGTCTTTTATGAGTCTCCATCAAGAATTGCAGACATGCTGCAAGATGTTTGTAGTGTGTTGGGCGACCGGCAGATTGTTATAGCGCGTGAACTGACTAAAGTATTTGAAGAGATTAAACGGGGGCGGATTTCAGATATTTTATCACAGGTGTCCTCAGGTAATGCAAAAGGGGAATTTACAGTCATCCTGCAGGGCACTGTCCATGAACCTGTCTTGCTTACGGACGATGAAATTCAGGAAAAACTTCTGCGACTCTGGACGGAACGATCCATGTCGTTGCGTGATGCTGTCGCGGATGTTGTACGGCAAACCGGATTATCCAGGAAAAGAGTTTACGACATGGCTGTTAAAGTTCGTCCGGCCCGTGATTGAAATTCAATTCCAAAACTCTGTATATATTGCTTGAAGAGTTTTTTGCACTATGGTAACTTCATGATTAAATCACAAGAAATCTAGCAATTCTATCGGCATGGCGTAAGGGGAGAATAAAAATGATTGAAGATTCCGGGACGGTCCAAAACAAGAAAATATACGAACTGACCGAAATATACGACGAGCGAAATGGGTTAAGTCGTAATGCTCCGGACACAAAAAAATCCCAGCCACTCATTGTCGTTGACGGCCGCGGATACGAACGCGTCAGATCCAATGATGATCGTATCTATGACTTGATGGAGGTCGTTGACGATAATCTTTTAGCACATCAGATTAACGACGAGGTCATGAAACGGGCAGGGGGAATTATTGAAGAAATTGCGAGAGAGGTCATCCCTGATATTGCCGAGCGTGTCATCAGAGAGGAAATTGAAAAAATAAAGGCCATGTACAAAAATCAGTCGTCGGATCGGAATTAGGTGATGAGAAAAAACCTGTCGCTGATGCTGCTATTCCTGATAGGTTTTTTTTATTCTTCGGCCTATGCCGGTCAGGCGACGACAGACTTAACCCTTCGGGTTGAAGGGTTTGCTCCCGTCGTGAAAAATGATGTGGTCCTCGCGCGGGAAGAGGCTGTGAAAAACGCGTTGGAAAAAGCGATTATGCAGGCAGTGGCCAAAATTCTATTGGATAAAGGTGAGGATGAAAAATTTCAGGCTGTGAAAAGCGTCATGATCGACAAGGCTGATCGTTATATTAAGAACTATCGAATAATTTCACAAAACAGACAGCACGATGAATATACCGCTGCCGTTCATGTTGTGGTGGCTTTAGTGTCCATTATGGATGATCTTTTGCAGATGGGCGTTCTTCAGGATCAAGGAGAAAAAGAAGGCGTCTCAGTTTCTTTGTCGTTGAGAGGGATGAAAAAATATTCAGATTTTGCCCATTTAAAAACTTTTTTAAAAGACCGTCCCGAAATAGTAAGCAGTGCCTATCCTTGCTGCCTTGAAGCGCAGCAGGCTGATTTTGATCTCATTATTATTGGGTCTGTCCAGAGTTTAGTGGCTGAGCTCGAAAAATCAGGAAGATATTCCCTGGTGGAATCCCTTCAGAAAAATAAAAATGCCGTTCAGATTCATTTGCAGGTCAAAGAGGAGGCACAATGAGAGCCTATAATATTCTATTCGCTGCGGCGTTGATGACTTTTTGCTTATGTCTGTTCGCCTGTTCATCCCACGCACCTGTTGTTTTAAAAAGCGATCAGAACCCGAGCGCGTTGAACGTCATTGCTCTGTTGCCGGTGGAGGGCAATGTGGCAGATACCATAGCTTTGCAGATGTTGCGGACAAAATTGAGTAATGAACTCCATTTTAAAGGTTATTCACAAATAGCTTCTGATCTGATTGACAGTAAACTAACACCTCTGACTGACGACAAGGACGTGATAAAAAATAAGGGTATCCGGCCGAAGGCGATAGAAGAATTGCTCGGTGCGGATGGCGCCATGTATTGCTCATTAAAAGAAAGTAAAACATCAACAGGATTGTTTTATGCGCCGGTCACCGTGTCTGTCCGATGCGAATTACGCAGCACGAAGACAGGTGAAACGGTTTGGAATGATCAATCCCAGGCGACAAGCAGAAGTTTTGATTTGATTCGCACGAGATTAAAAATGAAATCCAGCGGAGATCTGGAAGCGGCATTGGAAGAGGTTGTCGGTAAAGTCATGGAGACGTTGCCGTACGGGCCGAAATTAAGGGGATAGCCTTTTAATCTTCGTCTGAAGCTTTTAGGAGTTTTTCAGAAGGGTGAAGTGGAATAAGTTGAGAGATCAAAAGTACTTTAGACTAACACCAACCTCAAATTATACATGAATATACCAAATTTTTTATCTTTACTGCGGATTATCCTTGTTCCCGTATTTGTCATTTTTCTGATTCAGTCAGAGTATGATAAGGCATTGATTACTTTTGTGGTGGCTGGCCTGACTGATGCCCTGGATGGGACGCTGGCGCGCTTGCTCAAGTGCCAGACAACCCTGGGCGCTTACCTTGATCCTATTGCAGACAAATTGTTGCTGGTCACCAGTTTTGTTGCCCTGGCAGTTTTTGGTGTTGTTCCCGGATGGCTGGCCGTTATTGTCATCAGCCGTGATTTTATTATTTTACTGGGTATAGCGATTCTTTCTTTAATGTCGGTGGCTTACGAAATAAAACCGGCAATTGTAGGGAAAATTACTACAGTTTTGCAGGTGGCTACTATTTTCCTTGCACTACTTTACAAAACATTTACGCATGATTTTGGGTATTATTGGATTATTAGTTTTTGCTGGGCCACAGCTTTATTTACTGTTATTTCCGGTTTGGTTTATATTATGCGAGGGATTCGGATACTGAATAAAT
>Ga0209202_1000748_pt1 | contig 23363 bp, 22 predicted proteins | sample AD_UKC032_MetaG_FD_184416 | JGI IMG/M metagenome (GOLD analysis project Ga0209202, IMG submission 184416) | Active sludge microbial communities of municipal wastewater-treating anaerobic digesters from USA - AD_UKC032_MetaG (SPAdes) (version 2) | ecosystem: Engineered > Bioreactor > Anaerobic >... | reverse complement strand
GAAAGCCGGAATGCCGCCATGACGAGAGCATGGCAATCAGCTCCTTCGTGATCTTGCCCTTGTTCAGAAGCATCTTGAAAACCTTGTGCCGGAAGATGGCTTCCAGCTTTTTGAGTTCCAGCGGCGGAGCGACCCGAAACATGCCTTTATTCCCGTAAAAGCAGCCGTCGGTCACGAGGATGTGGCAATGGGGATTGAATCCCAGATAGTCGCCAAAAGTTTGAACGGCAATGGCTGCTCCCGGAATAGGATTCTTCTCAGGAACCGCCTCCTGGAGAAAGACCTTCAGGGATTCCCAGGCGCAGCGGCTGAGCTTGGCCAGCAGCTTTCGATCATATAGAAAATACCGGCGCAGGATTTTGGGGAGGCTGAAGATGAAATGCCGGTGAGGGACCTTCTTGAGAACATCCATACAGAGCCACTCCCCGAATTCCACCACGCGTTTCTGATGGCAGGAAGGGCAGAAATGCCTTCGTTTACAGGAAAAAGCCAGCAGGTATTCATGGCCGCAGTCTTTGCATTTCACGCGGGCAAAGCCGTGGCGCAAATCGCCGCAATCAAGATAACGATAAATCACCTTTTCGATGTAGGGCCGCCAGAAGCCGTACTGCCGTGAGAAGTGTTCATCGTAGGATTGAACGAAGGTTTCAAAGTAATCCTCGACGCAATGATAATAATCCGAATCCTGCGGGCGGCGTGGCTGGTATGCGGCTGCCGGCAATGCCATATCGTCCTCACTGGACACAGTGGATTAACCGCGAAGGAATGATTTATAGTAGAACGAACGTTCTATTGTCAAGAACAAAATTTACGAAATAATTGCGCTCATGGTTGAGCTCTCGAAACTATTGAGCGCGCTCGGTCATCTCTTTCTCTCCACGGGCAATTTCTGGGCACGCGCAGAAGAAGGCTTGTCGCCTCGCTGGGAGGTCGAATGGGTCCCTGTGTTCCCGGTCGTGATAAATTGAGCCAAAAATGGTCGTTGGAAAGTGAGCCACTTAGAGGTGGAGTTACCGGGAGAAAAGAGTAAGATAGTTGACAATGAAAAAAAACCTGTTAAAGGAAAAAGACTCAATGGCCGTACAATGGATATATCGGGCTCGGGCGCCAAAATCAAGACCCATACCTTGCTGCCCGTCTATACCTTAATCGTTCTTAAAAGTGAGTGATTCTTTAGTTGGACATTATTTTATTAACAGGAGTTATGATGATGATTAACCGGAAATATTCAGTTTTGCCAGAAACGCCGCGGCAGCAGGGGTGATGAGGAGCGCGACCACTAAAATTACGCCTACCGCCTGCAGCGAAGCAACTGTGACGAGGGTGAGCAGGCCCATCAAAATGTAGTGCATTATGGCCGGTGAAACACCATATGTTTGAGAGATAAGCGGATCAAGCGTAGAAAGGAGCAGTTCCTTGTAAAGAAGCACAACCGCAAGAATGACCGTTAACGCAACAACTATCGTAACAAGCATGTCTGTTTTATTGACCGCTAAAACATTCCCAAAAAGAATCTTCGTCAGGTCTGTCGATGATGGTCTAATCGAAATAAAGATAACACCGATAGAGAACATTGCCGTAAAAACTATTCCAATAACAGCATCATTTTTTATGCGGACAAATACATTCAGGCATTCGGAAACAGGGGATGAGCGGGCAAACGGAACATATCATCTATACCATAGGCCATTCGAACCACAGTGCGGATAAGTTTCTGACCATGCTTCAGTCGTTTGAGATACAGCTTGTTGCCGACATCAGAGGCTTGCCCGGCTCACGGAAGTACCCGCATTTCAACAAGGAAGTTCTTGAAGTGTTTCTGAGGGAAAACGGCATTGAATACATCCATATTAAGGAATTGGGCGGCAGGCGCAGGGTGAAGAAGGATTCGAAAAACACCCGCTGGCAGAACGATTCGTTCCGTGGATATGCCGATTATATGGAGAGTTCGGAATTTGAAGAGGCGGTTGCCGGCCTTGAGCGGATAGCCCTGAGACAGAGAACCGCTTTTATGTGCGCCGAAGCCCTCTGGTGGCGGTGCCACCGCTCCATGGTGTCCGATTATCTGAAAGCAAAGGGATGGACGGTACTGCACATTATGGGGGTGGGAAAGGCACAGGAGCACACCTACACCACTCCGGCAAGGATCGTAAACGGGCGCATTCTGTACTCGGATGAAGAGTAGTATATTTGCCCCGCAGAAAAATTGCTTTTACAACCGGAGAAGATAAATGCAGAAACGAAAATCCTTTAACGGCGACGGTCTCAACTGCCGGATACAGACTTTCATACGAACTGTTTTCAGGGGGCTGGGACAAATTATGCTTCAGGAAAACGCCCTGACCGGCCTCTTTTTTCTGGCCGGAATTTTTTACGGTTCTCCCGTGATGGGGCTGGCTGCCCTGCTGGCCGTAGTTACCGGAACCGTTACGGCAATGGTAATGGGGTACGACTCCGGCGAAACGAAAAAGGGATTGTATGGATTCAGCCCTGCACTGGTTGGCGTGGCGCTGGTGCTTTATTTCGAACCGCGGTTTCCGGTCTGGGCGATGATTGTTGTGGGTGCCGCTGCGGCAGCCATGCTTCAGCATTTTTTTATCGTAAAAAAGTTGCCGGCATTCACCTTCCCGTTTGTTCTTATTACCTGGATCAGCATTTTCATTCTTCACCGTTTCTATCCCATGGCGCCCGCTTCGCTGCCACCCTTTGAGCAGACAACCGATCCCGAATTCGCAATTATGTTCAGGGGATACGGGCAGGTGATTTTTCAGGGAAGCATCCTGGCCGGGTTCCTCTTTTTTGCCGGCGTTCTGGCAAACTCCAGAATCGCAGCGGTTTACGGAATTGCGGGAGGCATGCTGTCAACCCTTTTGGCTGCCCTGCTATCGGCGCCGGCCGATGCGTTGATCTTCGGGCTGTTCGGCTACAATGCCGTGCTGAGCGCCATCGCCCTTTCCGGAAACAAAGGCATCGATCTGCTGTGGGCGCTGCTGGCCGTAATCCTCACCCTGCTGATCAGCCTGGCCATGTTTAAAATGAGCCTGATACAGCTTACCTTTCCGTTTGTCGCGGGAACGGTAATTACCCTGCTGGTGAAAAAGCGGTTTTTAAAAGTGGGATAGCCGGCCGGAATATTGGATGTGCAACCGATCTTGCCTTGATTTTTTCGGGAAAGCTTAAATTGCCGGTAATTGTGAATAATTTCTTCTTAAAATTATTCAGTTATATCACTTTGCATTGTAAATTTGACGCATTCATCAAACACAATTGAAAATGGCAAAAAGCGGGTATCAGATTAAAATTGAACTTATGAGTTCAAAACCATTGATAAGAACTTGCTTTTCGTTGTGGGGAGTATAAGAAATGATTTCTTGTGTGTCAAGGGGATTATGGGCACAAGATGTGGGGTGCGCACGAAATGACCGTTTCGAGGCAAGATAGAGCGACCGATCTTATAAGCCTTCCGGCCTGTTTTGCTGCCGGGAAGTCCAATATTAACCGGAATTCAGACGAGCTTATCCGGCACGTCATCAATGATTCTTGAAAAAAATCACCATGCGTTTATGACTGGATGTAATCATCCCAGGAGTATTCAGGGTCGGCGTAGCAGTCGGCGTGTTGATGAGGTGGATGCGCGTAGGAATCGGAGGTTTTGGATTCGGATAATGTAATGGCGGCGCAGATTTTAGGCGGCGGTCGTGATCGGTTCAGCCAGAGTCCCAGATGCGTAAGAATTTCGCGAATGACTTGAACGTCTTCGATGAAGATGAAGCTGATGATCCGCATGACTCCCTTGCACTTGGGACAAATCAAAGGATCAACCTCATATATTTTTTGAATTAGCCGTGCCCAGCTTTTCCGGAGGGCTTTATTGTTCTCCACCGGTTCGAGAAGACAGGGGATGGCGTCGTCCGTTCCTGTTTCTTTTCGTTTACCCCGTGCGACGTTGCTGTAATAGCCGTAGTAGCGCACCATCTGTTCGCCCCGGTTGGGGATATGGGAACACATGGCCGCCAGCCATTCCAAGGCAGGGAATATCTTTTGATCCTTGCCGTCCCCGGATCGGCGTCCGGAGCAGGCCTTGGCTTTATAAACCACTGTTCCTTCCCTTTCCAGATAGCGCATCCGTTCCTGCGAGAACGATGCCCGGATGATGTAACGCGCCAGGTGTTCCATAGCGGTTTCATCTTTCGGCGATATACGGTTGCCACAAAATACCTGAAAGCCGGAATGCCGCCATGACGAGAGCATGGCAATCAAACTCGCCCTTCGGCTCAAACAGTATCGAAACGAAACCACTCTCGTTGTCTATTTGTTGCAGCGTAATCATAATATCTAGTTAAAAATTAGCAAGTTAATCGAATAAGTAAAAAAATATTGACGAATTAGAACAATTGTTATAATTATAACTAATGTTACAAACAAATGTTGCATACATTTGTTACAGATTGATACGCGAGGAGATAAACATGAAAAATAAATCATCCTGGGACGAAGGAACCAAGAGGCGTTTAATCGAAGCGGCAGGCGAGGTATTCGCGCAAAAAGGCTATCGCGCAGCCACGGTGCGGGCAATTTGCCAGCGGGCGGGCGCCAGCGTGAGCGCCATTAATTATCATTTCAAGGACAAGGATGCGTTGTATGAGGCCGTATTCGAGTATGGCCACCGAATTGCCATGGAGAAATACCCACATGATATGTACCTGAAACCGGGCGCCACACCCGAAGAGCGTCTGCGGGCTTTCATCCGCTCGGCCCTGCTGAGCCACCTTGGTTTCGGATTCCCGGCCTGGCATGACCGTTTGGTCAGTCACGAAATGTCGAATCCGACGTGGATGTTTGATATCATAAAGGAGCGGTTTATACGTCCCATAAACGAACTTCTGGAAATGATTGTCCGTGAAATCATGCAGACGGTCAATCCCGACCATGCCATTGATGATGATCTCGTGCAAATCTCTGCCATAAATATCATCGGCGCATGCATCTTTCAACATCATGCCCGACAGCACATGATGAATTTTCAAACGGCCAATCCGGAGCCTGCGGAAATCGAAGCCATTGCCGAACACGTCTATCAGTTTACTTTGGCCGGCATCCGCTCTTTGGCTTCGGACAAAGACGGGCAATCCAAATAATTGGACTGGAGTTATCACATGCGTTATCCAAAATTTGCATTATTCCTGGCTACCCTGCTTCTGCTCGGTGGCTGTGCCCTGGGCCCTGATTACCACAGGCCGGATGTAAACATGCCGACTGCCTGGCATGCCCCCGGGACAGGTACAATCACGGATGTGAGCACCTGGTGGGAGAGGCTTAACGATCCGGTCTTGAACACCTTGCTGGCTGCGGCTCAAAAAAACAATCCCACACTGGACAAAGCGGTGGCGGCCATCGCGAAGGCTCGAGCCAGCCGGACATCAGCCCAGGCCGGATTTTTCCCGAGCTTCAATATCGGCGCCGATGCCACGGCTTCCGGGTCACTTAGGAATGGTTCCGGAACAACCCGTGTGGGCACAGTTGGGGTGGACGCCTCGTGGGAGCTTGACCTCCTGGGCAAGACACGGCGTTCTGCGGAATCGGCCGGAGCCCTGGTCCAGGCGCGCGAGGCGGACTGGCAGGGGGCACGGGTATCGCTGGCCGCCGAAGTGGCCGGCGTTTACGTTCAATATCGCGCCGGTCGCTTAAAGCAGGCGTATTATGAGGAACAGTCCCGATCCCAGGCCAAGACAAGTGAGATCACGCGTATTTTGGCCGATGCCGGTTTCACGGCGAAGGCCGATGCCGGGCTGGCCGAGGCGTCGGCAGCCGCCACGCGCTCCACATCCCTGCAGCAGAAAGCAGAATGCGATGTGCTCGTAAAAAGCCTGGTGGCGCTCACGGGCCTGGAAGAAATGAAGATACGCACAATCCTGGGTGATGGAACACCCAGTCTGCCGCAGCCCGAAGGTTTTGTGGTCACCAGCGTCCCCGCCGATCTTTTACGGCAGCGTCCCGATATCGTTGCGGCTGAGGGCGCGTTGGCTTCGGCAAGCGCACTGATCGGCGTAGCCAAGGCCGCCCAATGGCCCAGCCTGTCGCTGAGCGGATCAATTGGGCTAAGTGCCACTCATGGCGAGAAAGCCATTGCGCCCTGGTCTTTCGGTCCCGCCATCACTCTGCCGATCTTCGACGGCGGCCGCATCCGAGCCGGCGTCGCCAGTGCCAGGGCCGATTATGACAGCGCCCTGGCCGATTATCAACAGACCGTGCGCACTGCCGTCAAGGAGGTCGAACAGGCCCTGGTGCGACTGGATGGCGTCAGCCAGCGTGAACCCCAAGAACTGAAAAGTGCGCAAGGTTACCGCGCGTATCTGAGCGCCCAGGAACAGAACTGGCGCGCAGGCGGCGTCAGTCTGCTCGATGTGGAAACTGCGCGCCGTTCGGCCATTTCGGCTGAGGTAAGTCTGCTGGCGCTTCAGGAAAACCGTCTTCTGTACTGGATCGCTCTTTACAAGGCTGTTGGTGGCGGCTGGCAGGCGGATGCTTTACTATGAGAAAAAGGAGAAATTTCGTGAAATCAAAAAAAATAATATTTCTGATGATTGGCTTGATCCTCGTAATCATCCTTGGCCTGATCATACTGCGGAATGGCAGATCGGCCCCGGTCCAGGCGGATGCCCAGAACAAGAAAGCCGTGCTCAGTGTAACGGCTTCGCAACCCCAGTCCAGGCAGTGGCCGGTCGAATTATCGGCCAATGGTAGCATCATAGCCTGGAATGAGGCGGCTATCAGCGCTCAGAGCAGCGGACTGCGTATCACCGCGCTGCATGCCGAGGTAGGCGACTGGGTTAGGCGTGGGCAACTTCTGGCGGAGCTGGACCGCGCCACCGTGCAGGCTAATCTGCGCCGCTATGAGGCTTCGCTTGCTTCGGCCAGAGCCAGTCTCTCGCAGGCCAGGGCCGATGCTAACCGTGCCCGGCTTGTAAAGAGCAGCGGCGCACTCTCCGAGCAGCAGATCAACCAGTATCTGGTGACGGAGGAAACCGCCCTTGCCAATGTGGAACTGGCTGAAGCCCAACTGGCTGCCGAAAAGGTAGCCCTTGCCCAAACCTCTATTTTGGCTGTGGATGACGGTAAAATTACCGCGCGTAGCGCACTCCTAGGCCAAGTTGTGAGTGCCGGTACCGAGCTCTTTCGCCTGCAGCGCCAGGGGCGCCTGGAATGGCAGGCAGAAGTCGATGCCATTCAGATGGCCATGATCAAGACCGGAGCCAAAGCCGAGGTAAAACTGCCTTCAGGCCAAGTACTGACCGGTTCGGTCAGGTTGACCGCGCCTACCCTTTCGGCTAACACCAGCCGCGCCAACGTCTATGTGAGTTTGCACGGCGGCAGCGGGGCCAAGGCCGGTATGTTTGCCAGCGGCAATATCAAGGTTGGTACGAAGTCCGTTCTGGCCGTGCCTGAATCTGCCATCGTGTTGCGTGACGGACATAGTTATGTATTTGAAGTCGTCAACCCCGACAACAAAGCCGTCCGCCATGAAGTGAATGTGGGCGCACATCGTGACGGTCTGGTGGAAATCGCCAGCGGAATCACAGCACAGGCACGGGTGGTTAATTCGGGCGGAGCTTTCCTTTCCGACGGTAGCTACGTCACGGTGTTAAAGGAGCAGCCATGAACGTTTCCGCATGGTCCATCCGAAATCCGGTACCTGCCGTCCTGCTGTTTGTGCTGCTGACAATACTCGGGATCATCGGTATGCGCCATTTGGGGATTCAAGATTTCCCCGACATGGATCTGCCAATGATCACCATCAACGCCTCGCTGGAAGGCGCTGCACCCGACCAACTGGAAACAGAGGTGGCACGCAAGATCGAGGATCAACTGACCTCGCTTTCCAAACTTGACCACATCACCACCACTATCAACGATGGAACGGTAACGATCACGGTGTCTTTCGAAATCGACAAGGACAGCGAGGAGGCTCTCAACGAGGTTCGCAACGCTGTGGACTCGGCCAAGGCCAACCTGCCCACGAACATGAACACCCCAACCGTCTCCAAGGTGACGTCGGCGAGCAACGCCTTGCTAACCTATACGGCCGAAGCCGATAACATGAGCGAGGAAGAACTCTCCTGGTTTGTCGACAACAATGCGACCAAGGCCATCCTGGCGGTGAAGGGTGTATCCAAAGTCACGCGTGTGGGTGGTGTGGACCGGGAGGTGCATGTGAATCTCGACCCTGCCCACATGGCCGGTATGGGCGTGACCCTGGCCGATGTCTCCAAGCAGCTCAAGGCCGTGCAGCAGGATGCCTCGGGTGGTCGGGGAGAGATCGGAGGCGCCGTCCAGTCCTTGCGTACCTTGGGCGCGGCGCACAGCGCCGGGGAAGTTGGTGCGCTGACCATCCCGCTTTCCGACGGCCGAAGGGTGCGGCTGGATCAGATCGCCAGGATCTCGGACACGCATGCCGAACGTAGTACCCTGGCCTATGTGGACGGTCGGCAGACAATCGGCTTCAAAATCACCCGTTCTAAAGGCTTCTCGGATTTAGGCGTGGCCGAAAACATCCGTGCGGCCGTGCGGATATTCGCGGCGGCCAACCCGAATGTGAAACTCACCGAGATCAGCAATACCGTTGCGCCCGTACAGGACAATTACCAGGGATCTATGTACCTCCTGTTCGAAGGCGCAATTCTGGCCATAATCGTCGTGTGGTTCTTCCTGCGCAACTGGCGCGCCACCATCATCTCTGCCACAGCATTGCCGCTTTCGATCATCCCTGCTTTTCTGGTCATGTACCTGGCAGGCTTTACGCTGAACATGATTTCGCTTTTGGCCTTGTCCCTGGTTGTGGGCATCCTGGTGGATGACGCCATCGTGGAAGTCGAAAACATCAACCGCCACCTGCGTATGGGCAAGCCGCCTTATCAGGCCGCCATGGAAGCGGCCGACGAGATCGGGCTGGCGGTAATCGCAACCAGCCTGACGCTTATTGCCGTGTTCATGCCCACCGCCTTCATGGGCGGCATTCCGGGCAAAGTCTTCCGGGAATTCGGTATCACGGCCTCTGCCGCCATCTTGGCCTCGCTCATGGTGGCGCGGCTTTTAACCCCGATGATGGCGGCCTACGGCATGAAGCCAGTGGACGAAAAGAACCAGGATTCCAAGCTTATGACACGCTATCTGGCTTGGCTCAAGGTCTGCCTGAATCATCGCCGCATTACGGTAATTGCAGCGGCCATCTTTTTCATAATTTCTCTGGCCCTAATCCCGTTGATCCCTACCGCCTTCTTCCCGGCCATGGACGACGGCCAGACCCAGGTTGTCATAGAACTTGATCCAGGCAGCTCCCTGGAGGATACGGCGAAGTTAGCGCTGCAGGCTGACCGGCTGATCCGCCGCATCCCGGACATGACGCAGGTCTTTTCCTCCGTGGGAACGGCCGCCGGCGCCGATATGGGACCAGGCGGTACCTCAAGCAGTGCGGCTGTGAACAGCGCCACTCTGACCGTGGAAATGAAACCACGCGGCCAGCGTGACAAACAGGTGGTTGTGGAGGAAAAGATTCGGCAGGCATTGAGCGCGTTGCCCGGTACACGCATCACGGTAGGCCGCGGCAACAGCGGCGAAAAACTGGAGGTCACGCTTGCCGGAGAAGACTCAGCTGTCTTGTCATCCGCGGCTGCTACCCTGGAACGTGACATGCGAACGCTCAAAGGCGTGGGCAACGTAACCTCGGGTGCAGCCTTGCAGCGTCCCGAGATTCAGATATACCCGGACTATGCGCGGGCCGCCCAACTTGGCGTGACTGTGGAAACGCTTGCCGATACCGTGCGGCTGGCCACGTACGGCGATTACTCCTCCAGCCTGAGCAAGCTCAACCTGCCTGAGCGCCAAATCAACGTCCGCGTACAGCTTGATCCCCAGGTCCGCGGCGATCTGAATCGCATCGGCCAATTGCGGGTGGCCGGCGCCGGCGGTCAGGTGGCGCTCTCATCGCTGGCCGATATCCGCATGGGTGGCGGCCCTTCGCAGATCGATCGGCTGGACCGGAACCGCAACATCAAAGTGTCGGTCGAGCTAAACGGCCGCGCTCTCGGAGAGGTCATGCGCGAAATCCGGGCACTGCCCGCCATGCGCAATCTGCCCAAGGGCGTCTTCGAGGTTCAGCAGGGCGAGCTGCAACACATGACTGAGCTGTTTCAAAGCTTCGGTCTGGCCATGGCGGTCGGTATTCTGTGTATCTATGTGGTGTTGGTGCTTCTGTTCTACGATTTCTTGCAGCCGGTCACCATCCTGTGTGCCCTACCACTATCAGTCGGTGGAGCCATGGTGGCATTGCTGCTGGCGGGTTATACCTTCTCCATGCCCGTTGTGATCGGGTTGCTCATGCTCATGGGACTGGTGACCAAAAATTCTATCCTCCTGGTGGAATATGCCATTATGGCCCGCCGGGAGCACGGGATGTCGCGCTTCGACGCCCTGGTGGATGCCTGCCACAAACGTTCGCGTCCTATCCTCATGACCACCATTGCTATGAGTGCGGGCATGTTGCCCGTGGCTATGGGTTTGGGTGCTGACCCGAGCTTTCGACAGCCCATGGGCATCGTCGTGATAGGCGGTCTGATCACGTCCACCTTGCTGAGCCTGTTGGTGATACCGGTAGTCTTCACATATGTGGATGACCTGCTGCAGGTCATACGCCGCAGGATGATCAGGAAGACCGCTACGCAGGAGGAGAATACCGTGACCTCCGTTTGAGTTATGACAACCGACAAATACAGAGGAGTGGACTTTCCCCACTTTAGTAGACAAGTCGTTAAGCTGCAAGTTTAAATTTTTCCATTTCGCTGGGCGTTCTATACCCCAGAGCAGAATGGATACGCTTCCGGTTGTAAAATTGTTCAATATAGGCAAAGATACTCTGCCTTGCCTGGGTTCGATACCTATAATCATGGTGGAAGACGTGCTTTTTCTTTAAGGTACTGAAAAAGCTCTCCACCGGCGCGTTGTCCCAACAGTTACCTTTGCGACTCATGCTGCAAATGGCACCATATTGTTTCAGTACCGTCTGATAATCGGCGCTGGCATATTGACTCCCCCGATCAGAATGATGCAGCCACCCAGGGGACGGATGATACCGTTTTACAGCCATAACAAAAGCATCGATCACCAGTGATCGAGTCATTCGTTCCGACATCGACCAGCCTAAAATGGCACGGGAAAAAAGATCCATCACAACAGCCAGGTAAAGCCATCCTTCAGCCGTCCATATATAAGTTATATCTGATGCCCAGACCTGATTCGGTTCTTTCGGTGTAAACTCCCGATTGAGCAGGTTGGGAGCTACCGGAAAGGTGTGCTTGGAATCGGTCGTCATCTTGAACTTCCGTTTCGTCTTCGCTCTCAGGCCATCTTTTCTCATTAAACGAGCAATCCTTTTTTCCCCATGGTTTCTGCCGCGACGCTTCAACTCACGATAAATACGGGGGCTTCCGTAAATACGATGACTCTCTTGGTAAATCGCATGAATCTCCTGCAAAAGATTAATTGAATTGATAAGAACTTGCTTTTAGTTGTTGGCAGTATAGGCAACGCCGTCTTGTGTGTCAAGAAAATTGTGACCACAAAATGTGGGGTGCAGCGCCAATGACCCTGCTGGTGACACATTCCCGCATCCATTCTAATGAGCAATTTACTCACCTTTCGGTCTGTTCAGACGCCAAGATGGCTAATTCCCCCGGAAATCAGACAGACCTCTCCGGCACGCTCTTTTCACAATGCGTTAGGACTGTATGTAATCATCCCATGAGTATTCAGGATCAGCGTAGGCATCTGCTTGTTGATGTGGAGGATGCGCGTAGGAAAATGAAATGGCTGTGCGCATCTTCGGCGGCGGTCGTGATCGGTTCAGCCATAAACCCAGGTGCGTTAGAATCTCGCGGATGACTTGAACGTCTTCGATGAAGCTGATGATCCGCATGACTCCCTTGCACTTGGGACAAATCAAAGGGTCAACTTGATATATCTCCGCGCATCTGCTGGCCGATTTCATGGGCACCAGTGTGTGGCCGGTCTATAAAACCCTGGCCGGTCTGGATGTCGCCAAGGCCGGGTGGATTGCCACCATTATCGCCATGAGCGGCACCGTCATGCAGCCGCTGTTCGGCGCGAGGCGGGTCATTTTGGCGGGCACACTGTTGACCTCGCTGGCCCTGCTGCTCGGTCCGCTGACCGATTATCAGGCGGCGCTCGACCGCCTGCTGCCGTCCGTGTTCGGATTGAGCGGTTTCTACATCGTCATGTTCATCATCCTGGCCGCCGGAAGGCTTGGGCAGGACATGTTCCATCCGGCGGGAGCGGGGCTGGCGGGCAGTTTCTCCGCCCGGCGCGGTTCGATGTTTCTGGCTATATTTATTGCCGTGGGCAGCATCGGCTTCGGTCTTAGCCAGATTATCTTTTGCACCGTTTACCATCACCTAAATCATCACACCGAAATCCTGCTGATTCCCGTGCTGATGCTCTGGGCGTGCATCTGGAAGTGGTGCCGTCCCACAGAGGCGCTGCAATCCAAAAAAATATCCGTGTTCGCGTCGATAAAATCCCTGCGTCCGATCGCGGGATCGATCTTTGCGTTGTTCCTCATCCTGTCCATTTCGGCCGGTGTGAACAGCGGGCTGTTCTTCCTCATGCCGGAATTCGCCCACGAGAAAGGTTATCCGGTATGGCTGGGGCAGGGCGGCGCTTTCGGTCTGATAATATTAGGCGCGACATTATTCATGGTGCCGATGGGACACCTGGCCGACCGCGTCGGCCGCCGTCGAATATTGATTGCGATGATGATTCTTTCGACCATCAGCTATCACGCGATTGTGCGCCTGACACTGCCGGTGCCGGCATTCGTCGTCCTTTGTATTTTAGGCGGAGCGTTTCTGGGAACTGTCAACCCGCTGGGCATCGCGCTGGGCCAGCGGATTGCACCGCGCGAAAATGTCAGCATTGTCTCGGCGATTCTGATGGGCTGGGCGTGGTGTCTGGGCGGAACCGTGCCCAGCATCGTGGGCGAGCTGTATGTGCGCTTCGGCCACAACGCTTCGAGAACTCTGGTGTGGCTGGGCGTTGCTAACATCGTGATGGTTTTTTTGGGTTTCCTTCTGCCCAAGATGGAAGATAAAACCAACTAGAAAACCTCTTTTGTCATTCTCGCGCAGGCGAGCCATGGTGCCAGCAAGGGTATATCTGGTCTTATTATTCCTGGATGTCGGATCAAGTCCGGCATGACTAAAAGGTTATCATGCTCCGGTCTGAAAGAGGAAATAAGAAAACTCTTCCCCCTTTTCTAAAGGGAGATTGAGGGGGATTTTAAAATTACTTCTTCTGCGCGCAGAATTTTTTAACCAGCTCTTCACCGAAGGCGCGATACCGGGCGAGGTCCTCTGGCTTAACCGCCGGGCCGACCCAGAGGCTCAACGGCGCTCCCGCTTTGGCAACCGGGCCTGCGATATACTCGGAGCATCCCTTTGCTTTCAGGCGTTCGCCCATCGACCTGACCGTGCTCTGGCCTCCATATCCGCCGTTGACTGAAAAGCCGGCGCAGAGCTTGCCTTTCACCTCATTGGTTATTTTGTTCAGCGCGTCGGAGATGGGCGTCGAGACGCCGCCCGCGATACTGCCGCCCCAGCAGGGACTGCCGACAATCAGCATATCATACTGATTGATGGTCTGAGGTGTGAAATCCTTGGCCGGGACAAGCGTCACCGAACCTCCGGCTTTTTGAATGCCCTGAATAATGGCATTAGCCGCTTCCAGCGTGTGGCCTGTTTTGGTATGATAGAGTAATAAAGCGTTCATCTTTGCTTTAATTGGCGTGTTGGCGCTGTCCTGAACTGTTATTGATAAGAACTTGCTTTTCGTTGCCGGCAGTATAGGCAACGCCGTCTTGTGTGTCAAGGGGATTTTGGGCACAAGATGTGGGGTGCAGCGCCAATGATCCTGCTGGTGACACATTCCCGCATCCATTCTAATGAGCAATTTACTCACCTTTCGGTTTGTTCAGACGCCAGGATGGCTAATTCCCCCAGAATTCAGGCAGACCTGTCCGGCACGTCTTCAATGATTCTTGAAAAAAATCACAATGCGTTAGGATTGTATGTAATCATCCCAGGAATAATCAGGGTCGGCGTAGCAGTCAGCTTGTGGATGTGGAGTGTGAGCGATAGCATCGGAAACCGCATGATCAAATAATGTGATGGCTGCGTAGATTTTCGGCGGCGGTCTCGATCTTTTCAGCCATAACCCCAGGTGTTCGAGAATGGCCCGGATCAGATGTCCGTCTTCGATGAAGCTGATAATGCGCATGACCCCCTGACATCTTGGGCAAATCAAAGGGTCAACTTCATATATCTTCTGAATCAACCGCGCCCAGTTTTTCCGGGAAGCTTTAGTGCTTTCCACCGGTTCAAGCATAGAGAGAATGGCATCGTCCGTGCCCGCCTCTTTCCGTTTTCCCCGGGCGACGTTACTGTAATAGCCGTAGTATCGCACCATCTGCTCCCCGCGATTGGGGATATGCGAGCACCCCGTATCAAGTACGGGGCAGGCATGGCCGCCAGCCATTCCAGGGCGGGGAAGGTCTTTTGATCCTTGCCGTCCCCGGATCGGCGTCCGGAGCAGGCCTTGGCTTTATAAACCACCGTTCCTTCCCTTTCCAGATAGCGCATCCGTTCCTGCGAGAACGATGCCCGGATGATGTAACGCGCCAGGTGTTCCATAGCGGTTTCATCTTTCGGCGATATACGGTTGCCACAAAATACCTGAAAGCCGGAATGCCGCCATGACGAGAGCATGGCAATCAACTCCTTCGTGATTTTCCCCTTGTTCAAAAGCATCCTGAAAACCTTGTGCCGGAAAATGGCTTCGAGCTTTTTGAGCTCCAGCGGCGGAGCGACACGGAACATGCCTTTGTTCCCGTAAAAGCAGCCGTCCGTCAGAATAATGTGACAGTGGGGATTGAATCCTAAAAAATCACCAAAGGTCTGAACGGCGATGACCGCGCCCGGCAGAGGTTCCTTTTCCGGCACGGCATTCTGCATGAAAACCTTCAGGGATTCCCAGGCGCAGCGGCTGAGCTTGGCCAGCAGCTTTCGATCATATAGAAAATACCGGCGCAGGATTTTGGGGAGGCTGAAGATGAAATGCCGGTGAGGGACCTTCTTGAGAACATCCATGCAGAGCCACTCCCCGAATTCCACCACGCGTTTCTGATGGCAGGAGGGGCAGAAGTGGCGGCGCTTGCAGGAAAACGCCAGCAGGTATTCATGGCCGCAGTCTTTGCATGTCACGCGGGCAAAGCCATGCTGCAAATCTCCGCAGTCAAGATAACGATAGATTACCTTTTCGATATAGGGCCGCCAAAAGCCATACTGTCTGGAAAAGTGTTCGTCGTAGGATTGAACGAAGGTTTCAAAGTAATCCTCGACGTAATGGTAATAAACTTTTGCGGCAGAAAATAAAAATAGGCAACGACACAGAAAGCGAACTTTTTGCGGTTGATACTTCTGAAAACAGAATTTCTCATATTTTTGAAATTTTAACGGATACAAAGGAATAAAGCTTGTTCGCCGCGGTGGGTAAATTGCTTATGCAGACTTCCGATACCGCGTTAAAGCCTCATCCGGTTCTGGTGATGCCGGAAGATAAAATAATGCATTGGGCGGACGAACTCCAGAGAAATAACATTGCCATCATTGGTTTTTCCTGGCAGGAAAAGAAGGCTGTTTTCTCCGGGCTGGAAAAAATCACAATTGATAAATATTAATACTGTAAAAATTGAGCACGGAATAGGATAGTTTGCTGTCCGGTAAAAAGCCTGTTTCGGAGAATCATTGAACTTATTCTCCCGTTTAGCTGTCCATTCCCTCTAAACACCCCGAAACAATGCTTGATTATTGTATATAATAGTAGTATACATAAACCATGGAAATGAAGAAACTGCTCAATGCAGTCGGTTTTGAGTGGGACGGCGGCAATATAGATAAAAACTGGATCAAGCACGGTGTATCACCGTCCGAGTGCGAACAGATGTTCTTCAACCAACCGCTTGTTGTGGCGGAAGACAGCATTCACTCAGAAGCAGAAGAACGATTGTTTGCTTTGGGAAGAACAGATGCAGATCGTCTGCTTTTTGTTGTATTTACAGTCAGAAAAGAGAAGATTCGTATCATTTCGGCAAGAGACATGAGCAGTAAGGAAAGAAAGGTATATAAGCAATATGAAAGCCAATAGACCTAAATTTAAAAATGAAGCGCAGGAACGTGAATTCTGGGGCAAACATGATTCGGTGGATTATGTAGATTGGAAAAAAGCCAAAAAGGTTACTCTTTCCAAGCTAAAACCATCATCAAGAACGATATCCATTCGCCTGCCGGAAACTGTTCTGGAAGAGTTGAAAATGCTCGCCAATAAGCGAGACGTTCCATATCAATCCTTGCTCAAAATATTTCTGGTAGAAAAAATAGAAGAAGGGTTGCGCAAAAAATCCGCCGCTTAATCAATGAAAACCGGAAATAAAATAACGGGGGATATCATTCCCGCCCGATCGGGCGAAAAATTCCGCATAATCTGAAATATCAGTTTGACAGTTATGCCGGATTTGGATAAAGACTGATAGTCAGAAAATAGGCCGTGTAAATAAACCGGACAAATACTGTTAAAAAACGCAGAGATTCTGCAAAAAAAATATTAAGAAGAGGAATTCAATATGGCACACAATAATTGGTTGTATCAGACGCGGGACATCATGTTCCAGATCAAAGAATGGCTCGGCGTGGAAAAGCTCTTGAGTCTTGATGCTTACAAGGATTATTACGGAATGGACGACATCGACAGTTTTCTCGATGTCAACTTTAAAGTCTGCCGCGACGTGATGTGTCCGGCCAACAAAGACGCGGACGAACCCGGCGCGAAATTTGTGGGCGGCAATGAACGTGCGGTAGTGACCCCGGATTCGTTCAAGAATGTTTATAAAACCGTGATGGATGCGGAATTGGGACCCCAGTTCGGTTACCGCGGCGAAGGCAAAATACCCCTGTGCTGGTATGCGCCTATTCTGGAGATGCAGTCCGCCGCTTCGCCGTCGATTGTCATGTTCTGGTGTCTGACGCAGGGCGCGATCACCGTGCTTCATGAATTTGCCACGCAGAAACAGCAGGACCTGTTTATTCCCAAACTGCGGTCCGGCGAATGGGGCGGCACCATGGGGCTTACCGAACCCGGCGCAGGCTCCGAAGTCGGCGCGGTGCAGAGCAAGGCGTTTCCCACCGACACACCCGGCAAGTATAAGCTCACCGGAACGAAATGCTTCATTTCCTCCGGCGACCATGACCTGGCCGAAAACATCATCCATCTGATGCTGGCCAAGACGCCGGGCGCCAAGGAAGGCACCGCGGGCATATCGCTTTTCATCGTGCCCAAGTTCTGGGTCAACGACGACGGTTCGCTGGGCGCGTGGAATGACGTCACCACCATGGGCATCGAGCACAAGCTGGGCATTCACGGCTCGACGACCGCCACCCTCTCCATGGGTGAAAACGACAACTGCTACGGCTGGATGGTGGGCGAAGCGGAAGTGAAGGACGGACGCGGCATCGGCATGAAGCAGATGTTTGCGTATATGAATGAGGAACGCCTGAACACGGGCCTTTTCTCCCTGGGATGCATCGGCGCGGCCTATTACGCCGCTCTGGATTATACCAAGCTGCGCGTGCAGAGCAAACATTCCACCAACCCCAAGGGCCCCAGCGTCCGGATCATCGAACACGAAGACGTCCGCCGCATGCTTTTGTCCCAGAAGGCCATTCTGGAGGCTTGCCGGGCGCTCATTTACAGGTCCTATCTCTACCGCGATCTGGCCGTGGATGCTGCCACACCGGAAGAAAGGGAATATTATGATGATATGTTTGCGATCAACAATCCCATGTGCAAGGCCTATACATCGGATATGGCGAGGCTGGCCACCGGCGACGCCATCCAGTGCCTCGGCGGCTACGGCTTCACGGAAGAGTATGCCCCGGCTGAACTGTACCGGGATGTTGTGATTTACGGCATCTGGGAAGGCACCAACTTCATCCAGGCTCAGGATTATACCGGCCGCAAGTTCACCATGAAGGACGGCGCGTCGTTCAAAAAGTGGGTGGCCCAAATCGACGATTTCGTCGCCGGAAAGAAGACGGATGAGTTCGCGGCGGAATTCGCGATGATGGCGGAAGCCATGACGGCTTTCAAAGAAATCGTCAGCATGAATGACGCCTGGACGAAGGGCGACAAGCAGATGAAACAACTTTTCGCCACCCGGACCATGCATGCAGGCGCCAGAGTTTACTGCGGGATGCTGCTTTTGGACCAGGCGCTTCTGGCGGCGGCAAAGATCAAAGAGAAGGGCGAAATCGACGCAGATTTCTACAAGGGCAAAATTGCCACGGCCCGGTTCTACGTTATGAATCATGTTCCCGATATCTTCGGCTATCTCAAATCGATGAAGTTCGGCGACCGCAGCGCCATTGATATCCCCGAAGAAAGCTTCATGTAAGGCGAGGCGACGCCAAAATCTGCCAGATCTACGAAGCAACGAAATCCAGCGCGTGGTCGTGGCGAGGAAACTGCTGGGACAAAGATAGTTTCAAGGTGCAAGGTAAAAAAGTAAGAGGAAATGAAGAGAAGGGGCGAGGTCATACCGTCCCTTCTCTTTTTGTTATGGAAAGCTGTTTCTTAATTTACCATGGAACGAAGTTTGTCTGACAACAGATGGAAAAGACTTTTTTCAATAGCGTCTTCCTTCTTGAAAATGCAGAGACAAATTCTCCAATTTAACCTCAGCACTCGTTTTCTATAGCCATCATCTTGGCGATTCTTCTTTCATGGCGGTCGCCGGCGAAGGTTGTAGTCAGAAATTTCTTGATCATCTTTTCCACTGGTACGGCGTATTTAATTCTGCCGCCGAAGGCGATGAAGTTGGCGTTGTTGTGGGATTTAGCCATTTCGGCGCTGAATAAATCGGAGATGAGCGCGCAACGGATGCCTTTGACCTTGTTGGCGGCCATTGTGATGCCGATGCCTGTTCCGCAAAGCAGAATGCCGAATTCATAGCCACCTTTTTTAAATTCATTGCAGGCGGCAAGCGCCATGTCCGGGTAATCAACAGCGGCACTGCCATGGGTTCCCAGATCCGTGACATCAAAATCCTTCTTTTTTAAAAAGGCGACGATCTCATTTTTAAGATCAACCGCTCCATGATCGCAGGCGATGACGATTTTTTTCATTTTTCCTCTCCGGCCGAGAATGATGTTCTTTCTTTCTACAAGATTATCCGTTATGTCAACAAAAAAACTTTACATAGGCGGTATATTTGCGTAAAAAACGTTCATGCGAAATTTGTTAAATTCATACTTCGATCACCTCCTGATTGAAAAAGGAGCGGCCGACAATACGCTGGAGGCGTACGGGCGCGATCTGAAACGTTATGTTTCCTTTCTGGAGCAGAAGGGATTAACGGATGCCCGGTCGGTTATTCCCAAAACGGTGATCGAATTTCTTGTGCAAGTAAAGCAAGAAGGGTTATCGGCCAATTCGATGAACCGTTTGCTGGCAGCTCTGAGAGGTTTTTATAAATTTTTATTGCAGGAGAAAGCAATAGAAGAATCGCCGCTGGCCAATATCGAACTGGCGAAAGTCTGGATGCGTCTGCCCGACACGGTAAGTCGCGAAGAGATGAATTTGATTTTGTCGCAGCCGGGCCGGCAAACGTCCGCAGACCTTCGAGACACCGCAATGCTGGAGCTTCTTTACGCGACGGGGCTGCGGGTTTCGGAATTAATTTCTCTGACGATGAACAGTATCAATTGGCAGGTTGGTTTTCTGATCGTCATGGGGAAGGGGAGCAAGGAACGGGTCGTGCCCATCGGCAAGACGGCTTATGATTGTGTGCGGCGTTATGTGGATGAAGCCAGACCGAGATTATTGAAAGCCAAAACGACGGAAGTTTTATTCCTGAACCGTTTCGGCGGCGCATTGAGTCGTCAAGGGCTTTGGAAAATTATTGTTCATTACGCGCAAAAAGCAGGCTTGCAAAAAAACGTGCATCCGCATACATTCCGCCATTCCTTCGCGTCTCATCTTTTGGAGGGGGGGGCCGATTTACGCGCTGTGCAGGTGATGCTGGGGCACGCCGATATCTCGACAACGCAAATATATACCCATGTCACTAGAGACCGATTGAAGGAGATCCATCGGAAATATCATCCCAGAGGGTAAACGCCTGATGAAAAATGCCGGAAATAAAAAACGATTAAACAAAAATATCATGGCAGGCGCAGCGATCGCGGCAGCTGTCATCCTCGTTCTCGCGTCGCTGATCTTTTGGCGCCCCCGCTTTTTTTCGACAGGTATTTTTTATGCGCAAAGAGTAAAAAATACTTTCTCCTATTATATTTTGCGGAATCAACCACATTTTTATTATCTGCAAATGGAAAAAAACGGCAAAGAGATTCAAGTGGGCGTGGATGATCCTTTGGAAATAAATTACCGCGATGAATTTGTCATTAAAGCCGTGGTCAGCGACGATTTGAGCGGGAAATACACGACAGCAACCCTTGAAGGGACGGGTAAGGATGGTAACGATATCGGTGTGCTGTTGCGCGGCATTGATTTAGTCAACAATATTATGCAGAGCAAGACGATGGCGAAAGGCGAGCCATCGGTTAATCATTATAAGGTTACCGTTTATCATCAAAAAGAACAAATAGCCGTGGTGCCGATTCGGGTGTTGATTACGCCTCAGGATTGGCTGAGGTTTACCAAGGGCTCGAGCAATATCCATGTGCAGATTGAATACCTCAAGAAAGCCATTGCCCACAACAGGGAAGATGCCGGCGTGCGCAAAATTCTGGCGGGTATTTATCTGCATCAGAACAGGATTGATGAGGCTGCGAGGCTGTACGAAGACATTCTGCGCATTCAACCAAATGATGTCGCCACGATAAAGGAACTGGCACGCTGCTATCTTAAAATTCAACGAGTTGACAAGGCCATCGAGCTTTTGTCCAACCGGGTCAGAATACCAACACCGGATGCCGAAGTTCATGTCCTGCTCGGTCTTTCCTTAGGGCAGAAGAATTTATGGCGTAAAGCGGTTGAACATTATCAGCAGGCGGTTAAAATTGAGCCGGATAATCATTCGGTGAGATTGATGCTGGCGGAGGCTTACGAAAAGGCGCAACAGACAAAATCGGCCATAGAACAGTATCAATATATTGCCGGTCATGGAGGGGATTCCGCCGAAGCCTGGCGGGCACTTGGGGATATTTATCTCCGGAGAAAAATATACGATCAGGCCATCGAAAGCTACAAGCAAGTTCTCAAAAGCAAACCCAAAGAGGCGGCGGTTTATGCCAATCTGGCGACGGCCTATGCCGGACAGGGCAAATTAGAAGAAGAAATGCAAAATCTGAAGAAAGCGATGGCGTTATCGCCGGATGAACCCATCATCCATTTTAATTTGGCGGCGGCTTATGAAAAAAGAAATAAGACGGACGAAGCCTTCAAGGAATACTTGGTTGTTTTGAAAAAGAAACCGGATGATACCGATGCCCTCGAACGCTTGGCGGACCTGGCATTTAAAAACAAAAAATATGATCAGGCCGTTCTTTACTATGAAAAATTGGCCAAGAAATATCCGCAAAAGGCGGCTATATTCGTCAATATGGGGTTTGCCTATGGTGAAATAAAACAGTACGCCCCTTCGGCTGATAATTACGAAAAAGCGATCAGGTTGGGAACAAAAAATCAAACCATCTATTCTAATCTGGCCTATACATACACCAAGTTGGGCAGGGAAAAAGAGGCCGTGATCTATTATGAAAAAATATCGCCTCAGACTAAAAAAACTTTGAGTGTGATTGCCGACTTTTACCTCAAGAATAAGAACTTTGCGCGGGCGATTAAATATTATCAGAGAATTGTGCAACTCGAACCCAAAAAGGCCTCATCGTATTCCAGCCTGGGAGATGCCTATGCCGAGAGTCATCATTGGGATAAAGCTATTGCGAATTATTTAATAGCCTTGAAATACGACCGCGAAGATGATGAAATATACGCTAATCTGGGTAACGCCTACGAAAATAAAGGGCTTTACCCGGAAGCCTTAAAAGCTTATACACAGGCGTACGAGATTAATCCCGAAACAAAAGTAGGGAGAAGAATTCCGAAGCTGCGGATTCAACTTTTACAGAAAAAAGATTAAGAATAGGAGTCCACCATGAAACAGGTGAAACTGAATAATTTTACAATTGGCGATCAGGCGGGGTTTGTTTTGATTGCCGGTCCCTGTGTCCTTGAAAATGAAGAGGCTGCCCTGGAGATTGCATCCTATCTGAAACAGCTGACGTCCAAGTTGAATATTCCTTTCATCTTTAAAGCCTCATACGACAAGGCCAACCGGACATCGATCAAGGCTTACCGGGGACCGGGACTGCAGGATGGTTTGAAAATATTAAAGAACATTAAGGAAAAAATCGGTGTGCCGATTCTTTCCGACGTGCACCGCTTTGAAGAAATTGATGCCGCGGCCGCTGTTCTGGATATTATGCAGGTTCCGGCTTTTCTGTGCCGTCAGACGGACTTTGTTGTCCAGATCGCGAAAAAAGCGAAGATCGTCAATGTTAAAAAAGGGCAGTTTCTCGCGCCGTGGGATGTCGCCAATATCATTGAAAAGATTAAAGCGGCCGGAAATGAAGCAATTATGATTACCGAACGTGGGGCATCCTTCGGCTATAATAATCTTGTTTTTGATGTCCGCGCTCTGCCCATTATGCGGGCGATGGGCTATCCGGTGATCTTTGACGCAACACATTCAGTACAGTTGCCGGGTGGCGCGGGAACGGCCTCCAGCGGCCAGCGGGACATGGTGCCCTATCTCGCGCGGGCGGCTGTAGCGGCGGGTGTGGATGGAATCTTTATGGAAGTGCATCCCGATCCCGAAAAAGCACTCTGTGATGGAGCGAATTCTCTTTATCTGAATACGCTCGAAGCATTACTGACGTCACTGAAGAAGATCGATGAGACGGTGAAAGAAGAAAGGGACAAGGCACAAGGTGAAAGGTGATGTTGAAAAAAGAGATTCAGGAAAAACTAAAAAAGATAAAGATGCTGATTCTGGATGTGGACGGTGTGATGACTGACGGCAGCATCATCATGGACAGCGATGGGCGTGAAATGAAAAACTTCAATGTCCGCGACGGTCATGGTCTGGTCATGCTTCAGCGTCATGGTATGCGGGTTGCCATTCTCACCGGTCGAACATCGGCCGTGGTTGAACATCGGGCGCG
>Ga0209202_1000746_pt1 | contig 23374 bp, 24 predicted proteins | sample AD_UKC032_MetaG_FD_184416 | JGI IMG/M metagenome (GOLD analysis project Ga0209202, IMG submission 184416) | Active sludge microbial communities of municipal wastewater-treating anaerobic digesters from USA - AD_UKC032_MetaG (SPAdes) (version 2) | ecosystem: Engineered > Bioreactor > Anaerobic >... | reverse complement strand
GGGCTCATCGGCATCTTGATCTTTATCCTGATTTAAATCGTGGTATTTATGAACTGTAATTGAACCAAACATCTCATTTGTAAACACACATCTAACTGTCTCACCAGGTTCTACATTAAATGTTGCAACTCCAGTTTGAATATTACCAGTACTTGGGTTAGTTGACTGGCCATCATCACAAACTATACTCTTCAATTGATGACCTGATGTGGAAAACGGTGATTCTGAAACTGTATACGTTCCAGGATTTACATCTTTTTCTAGTGTGCCTTCATCACCAATCATCCCATTTACTTCACCGGTAAAATTAAAGGTCTGACCATGACCATTAGGCAGGACTTGTTTTTCTACTATAATCTTTCCTTGTTTAATAGTATTGGTAAATATGCACTCTAGTTCTTCTCCTAAACCAACGTCTACATTGATTGAATTTCCTGCTGCTGTTGTACCATCATCACAAGATATCGTTGTTGTATAGTTAGAATCTGCTGTCTCCGTAATGGTATACAGACCTGCCATTAAGCTATGTACACCGTAGGTAGAACCATCTGAAAGATTGTTAATAGGATAGGGACCACCGGCTCCAGACATATTTGTTGTTATCTCAAAATCCCAAACAGTGGAATCGTTTGGAACAACATCTTTTTTGACAATTATTGAACCTGATTGATCATTATTTACAATAGTGCAAGTAATATCTTGTCCTGGAGATAAAATTAATGGATTATGAGCAACTACTGCACCAGTAGCATTTTTACAACCCCAATTACCTTCTATGTACCCAGTTACATCTTTCTCACTAAGAGTATAAGAGATACCCGGCAATACGGATGGTGTGGATGTATAAGTTGTTGTACTTCCATTAACAACTCCCGCACCAAAGTTAATCAAATCATTTCCAATTTTAATTTCGAAATCACCAATTGTTGCTGTACCACCATGGTCATTTATAACCTCTTTGATTACGGTTAATGAAGGGGTTTCGTAATTTAAGAAATCAACGTCTTCAGCTACAGCATTACCGGCCCCAAGTACACCTAAAGTAACCCTGTGACAACCATTATTATCAGTAGGATAACTTTGTGTCCAACCTGTTTCGACTTCTTCACAAACAACATTTAAACCTGAAGATAAATCTAAGAACGAGTATTCACCTTGTGCATTTGTAGTTGTAGATAATTCTCCTGAATCTAAATCTCCATTTTCATTAGCGTCAATAAATATTGTCCAACCACTTAATGGTTGATCTGTTCCTAAATCGTAAACACCGTTTGCATTTACATCATTATATTTATGTCCATATATTGATGGTAAATTTTTTCTGTTAGTTACATTAACATGCAAGGTTTCTTCTGCAGCTAATGTAACTTGAGCACCGGTTGTACCGGAATCACTATCGGGAGTAATAGAAATCAATTCAGATCCTGTTGGCAATGATGTTTCAATTATTGTATGTTCTCCAGCTACAACATCATTAAATGTTACTTCTCCATCATTTCCTATAGTTTGTGGGGTTCCGTCATCTAATTTAACACTGTATGTTTGTGTATCATATATATCTTCATCGTGTGGACCTACTACAGATTTATGAACAACTATAGTTCCTGTTAATGGGTTAGTTGTATTTATAAACTCACAAGAAATAATATCTTCATCGTCAAGAGCTATACTTCCCCAACCATCGGTAATACTAGATCCAACGGTCGCACCACTTTGGTCTTTACAAATGGCGGAACCAAAGGAATATCCAGTAAGCATATTTGTTTCAACAATGGAGTAGGTTCCTGCAGGTATTTTTCCTGTGTTATCAGTACCATCAGTACCTGTAGTTAAGTTTTTGCTTGTTGTTCCTGATACAGCGTATTCCCAACCGGATCCTCCAGGGGTATCAGTCGTATCAATATATTTTTTAACTGTGATTGTTCCACCGCAGGTTTTATTGGCTAGTTCTCCTAAATCTTTTGCTAAATCAGCAAAATCTGAAGTGATTACATCTGAAGTCAATATATTTCCAGTATCTACATTTGTACCTGATATAGCAATCATATTATTTTCATCTAAATCACTCCCTATACCAAGAGCTAAGATTCTAGTTCCAGCTGTTTTTATTGTGTTTGCAACAACTGTAGCTGTAGCAACAGCATCTGATTCAGAAGCACTGCTTCCAGCACCCACTCTGTTAGGATTACCATCTGAGGAAAATATCATCAGATTGGGTTTATCTTTTCTTGGATCATATGTTGACCAAGCTTTTTCTAAACCGTCTTCCCAGTTTGTATACCCACCACCACTTGCTGAATTTATAGCAGCTTTTACAGCAGTATAATCAGAAGTAAATGTTTGTAAAATGTTAGCTGTTGTATCAAATTTAATAACTGAAAATTGAGTAGGAGTTCCTGATAATGCATCTACAAAAGCTACAAATGCAGATTTCATTTGTGCAAGTTCAGTAGCGTTTATACTTCCTGAAACATCTAGCACCAAAGCTATATCTAAACCACATGCTTCGATAGGCAATGGGGGGTTGGAAGCTGGAGGAGCGGTAGTAACGGTGAAATAGTCAGTTACAACCCTATCATCGTTATCCGTACATCCAGAATTATCGTGTACTCTTAGTACAGCTTCCCAATCACCAAGTCTAGCAGTTCCTGGTATTAAGTAGCTAAATGTTAAAACGTCACTACTGGATGCAGGGTCAAAACAGGGAGAATAAACTGCTTCATCTCTATGACCATCTGGATTCAACCTAATTTTATAAAATTTAGAGATACTTAAATCCCCAGCTTTAGCGTATACAGTCTCCCCTCTAGCGTATGTATTTTCTTCAACAGAAAAAGATGGGTCGCTGTAAGTAATTATGTATATAGTAAAATGATCTAAGTCCTTGACCTTAACATTATCATCCTCTTCATCTTGTTCTAATTTATCTTCTTCCACTTTTTTAATATCTTCATTTTTAAGTTCTTCTTTGGCTTCGTCGATAGACTTTTCAATATAAGAAACTTCGGCTTCCGAACCCTCGGGTTTGGGAAGCGTTAAGTCAAATTCGAAATCTCCGTCTTCCATATCAGTTGTGATGTCAAATGCATACTCTGCATCCGTTACAAAATCATCGGGAAGATCAAGATCTTCAACTTTGACTCTTTCAATTTTTAAATGAGACCTTAATTCCTCATCTTTTGGTAAACGAGTAAACGTTAACGTAACTTCTTCATCCAACGGAAAAATATACTTAACCCCAAGTTTTACATTATCTACTGTTTCTGCCTTTTCATCTTCAACATCCCAATCCTCATCTACACTATCTTTAATCTCAACCCCATCTTCCAAATATTCATACTCTTTAACTTCTTCAACAGGCTCCTCAACAACCGGAGCTTCAGGTTCAATATTTTCAGAAGGGGCGCTATCTTCGGCTATTACAACCGGCTCTTCTACCACCGATTCTTCAACAATAGGTTCCTCAATAACAGGTTCTTCCACAATTGGCTCTTCGATGATAGGTTCCTCAACAGGAGTTGGTATCTCATCAACTTCAATAACTTCCTCAATATCATTCAAAGGATTATAATCCATGACCCCATCTTCTAATATATCGGGAGCTTCGGGGTCTTCTATTTCCTCAACAGGATTTTCAATTGCGTTTTCATTTTCTTCAGCCACATTATTTTTATCTTCTTCCTCAACAGCCAGATCTTGTCCATCTGCTGCGTCTTCCGCATCAGCCTCTTCAGGCGCACTTTCCTCTTTGTTTTCAACAACAATTTCATCAACAGGCGCACCTGTATCCTCTGCGTATACATACGCCGGTAGAATAGCAGCAAACGGAGCAAGTGTGTTTGCAAACATCGAGAAAAGAGATAAATACGCGAAAATTTTCTTAGCGTGGCTTTTTATTTTTCTAAGAATTTTCATAAGAAATTTATAAAAAAATCCGCAGGACAAGTGCGGAGTTTAAATAACCTCTATTAAATTTTTTACATTTATTTTTTCGGACATAACTAAAAACACCCAGCAATTGGGCTGGGATAGTTTTACTTGTACATTTATTTGAAATAAATGTCAAATACAAACATCACCCCTGATTCTATTTTTAACATATATTAGAGAAATAAAAAGCAACACTGTTTGTATAATGTCACAAACCTATAACATTTATTTTAATTCCAATTTAGTTTGACAGTCAGTTCAACATATGGTAAAAATATCTCCGTTCGCATGAGGTCCCCCAAATTATTTAGGGGAACTTTTAGTTTCTGGTCACCCAATACCTAGAGAGAAAGTGCTTACGTATTTGGTGTTCAGACACGAACATAAATAATATGAATCAAAAAGATAATAGCTTATTACTAACACCGGAAGGTCTAAATAAAATTAAAGAAGAGCTCAGAGAGCTAATTGAGAATAAAAGACCTGAAGTAGCAAAAAGAATCCAGGATGCAAGGGAAGCTGGAGATATATCTGAAAACTCTGAATATGATGCAGCTAAACAAGAACAATCCTATGTTGAAGGTAGAATTGCAGAATTAGAGGAAATTGTTAAAAACGCAAAAATTTCAGAAATAAGAATGGATGATGAGGTAGGTGTTGGTTGTAGAGTTACTGTTCACATGGAAAGTTCTGAAGATACTTTTTACATCGTAGGAGGACCTGAAGCAGATCCTATGGCAAAAAAGATATCAGATGAGTCTCCTTTAGGATCAGCACTTCTTGGTAAAAGAGTTGGCGAAAAAGTAGAATTTGAAGCTCCTGTCGGAAAACTCATTTACACAATATTAAAGATTGAATATTAATGCCAATATGTGCTTAAATTAGGCAATGGCAACTCTCAAAGAATACAGAGATATAAGAATTGAAAAATTAAACAAGTTAAAAGAATTGGGCGTTAATCCATACCCCGCACAATCCCACAGAACACATTTAAATAATGAGATAACCGAAAACTTTTCGGAACTTGAAGGTAAAGAGGTAGTTGTTGCAGGAAGGGTATTTTCAATAAGGTCGCATAATGTTTTATGCTTTATTGACCTAAAAGACGCTTCGGGTAAAATTCAGCTTTATTTAAAACAAGATAATTTCCAAAAACAAGATTATAAAAACGGAGAATTAAAATTTGAAGATATCAATCTTTTGGACACCGGTGATTTTATTGAAGGATACGGAAAAGTTACAAAAACCAAAACGGGACAGATTTCTGTAGAAGTAGAAAAATTAAGAATTTTAACAAAATCACTAAGACCTCTTCCAGACTCTCACACCGGATTTAAAGATAAAGAATCCAGACTTCGAAAAAGATATATAGACACGAACATAAACGAGGATGTTTACCAAAGATTTGTTAGAAGGGCAAAATTCTGGGAAGCCCACAGAGAATTTTTCAAAGAAAAAGGGTTTTTAGAAATGAATATTCCGGTTTTGGAAAACACTCCGGGAGGGGCTGATGCTAATCCTTTTGTTACCCATATGGATGCTTTGGATCAGGATTTTTATTTAAGAATTTCCCAAGAACTTTATTTAAAAAGACTAATCGGAGGAGGTTATGAAAAAGTATATGAAATAGGACCAAGATTTAGAAATGAAGGTTTATCAGACGAGCACCTTCCTGAACACATTGCGATGGAATTTTATTGGGCTTATGCAAACCACGAGCAAGGAATGAAATTTGTGATAGATCTTTTTAGATATGTAGCCGATAAAGTTTACGGGACACAGCAATTTAAAATAAGAGGGTTTGATGTAGATTTATCAAAAGAATGGGAAATTGTTGATTATTCAGATCTAATTAAAAAAACTTACAACATAGATGTTTTTAATACAAACTTAGAAGAAATAACAAAAGCTCTAAAAGATAACAATGCAGAACTTCCAAAAAAATTAACAGTTGAAAGAGGAATAGATCATCTGTGGAAAGAAGCGAGAAAAAAAATTGCAGGCCCGATGATGATTGTAAATGAACCAAAAATGCTATCTCCTCTTGCAAAAGAAAATCCTGAAAATCCTAAACTTACTTTGAGATTTCATCCCATAATAGCAGGCAGTGAGCTGGGAAATGGTTTCTCAGAACTCAACGATCCGATAGATCAATTTGAAAGATTCAAAGAACAGCAGGGAAAAAGAGACGAAGGTGATGCTGAAGCACAGTTTATGGACGTTGATTTTGTGGAAATGCTTGAATACGGAATGCCCCCAACTTGCGGGTACGGCCATTCCGAAAGAGTGTTTTGGTTTTTAGAAGATGTCACAGCAAGGGAGGGTGTACCTTTTACACAACTTAGGCACGAAGTGGACGAGATAAATAAAGAAATCTACGGGTTATAGAAATTCGGACTCAGTTCCAAACTAGACATAGAAAAATTTAAAATGAAAGAACTAACACTACAATCTGCATTAGAACTTCTTCATGAAAATATGCAAAATAAAAACTTGCGTAAACACTGTTATGCTGTCGGAAAAACTTTGTCAGAATTTTTTGATTTTTACAAATCTGAAAATAGAGAAACAGGAAGTCTTACTAAAGAACAATGGGAAATAGTTGGTACTCTACACGATGCTGATTGGGAAAAAACAACAAACGCTCCTGACAGACACGTATTTGAACTTTTGAGCTGGTTAGAAAATTATGATATCTCGGAAGAGTTGCTAAACGCCTTGAAAAGTCACAACCACAAAGAAGCTCAAATAAGAGAACCTCAAACTCTTTTGGAATGGACTTTGGAATGTTGCGATGAACTAACAGGATTTATCGTAGCTGTTGCTCTTGTAATGCCGAATAAAAAATTATCCGAGGTATCGGTGGAAACCATTTTTAAAAAATTCAAACAAAAAGAATTTGCAAAAGCTGTTGAAAGAGAACAAATACTTCAATGCGAGGAAAAAGTGAATGTTTCACCGGAAAAATTTGTTGAAATAACTTTAAAAGCGATGCAAAATAATTCAGAACTTCTCGGTCTTTAATCTTCACTTAAAAATAACCTGTGACCAGCTTCTAATCTATTTAATTAACATGGTATTATTTATCTATGCCCTTGAATTTTTTTAGTAAAAAACAAAAACCTGAAGAAGAAATAAAAACTGTGACAATTGAAAAAAAGGAAGAGGTTGTACTAGAAAATACTAACCAGGAATATTTAAAATCTCCTGAGGGAACAGCCCCACCTTCCGCGGTGAATATTGAAGAAGCTAAAGAGACTATAAGGAAGTTAAAAATTAGATTTCATATAGTTTTCTACACATTTATCATTTCGGTATTTTTATCAATATTTGGAAACCCGATTATTAAATTTTACAGAGAAAATTTTATTAAGACAAAACCAACAATAATAGAAGAAACTGAAACACCAGTTCCGGAGGATAAACCCGAAGTAATAGATCCTGAAAGTATTGTCGAATATAGCAACGACGGATTAAAACTTTCTTTAGATAGATTGTATAGAACATCTCTTTTTGAAAATACCGAGGAAACAGATAAATCAACTAAAATTGAAATCATCTATGATAAAAATAATCCAAATAAAAATCTAAGTGTAGAGGAACTTTCGGAGGGATACATCCTCAGAGTGTCCGTTTTTCCAACAGTATTGAGAAAAATTGATGAGATAGCTTTGGTTAAAAAGGAGTCTTTCATTGCTTCCTGTCCAAAAGCAGCAATTCTAACGGAAACGGAAGTTAGTTACATTGACGGCGTTGAAGGAAGATCTTTCGAGGTAAAAAACTGCGGTTCTGATTTTAAAGTCACGTATGTAGTTAAAAACGGATTAAACTACGAGTTTTCCCAAATTTTCAAGGGAGATTTAGGTTTCAGACAAGCTTACAAAGCTGAGACAGAAAATATAATAGATTCTATAAAATTCTATGAAGAATATGTAGATCCGGGTCCGGTAGATACATATCAAAACGATACATTAGGATTCTCTTTTGATTTTCCAAGACATTTAAGTAAAGAGTGCTGTAGTGCTTCGGGACCGGTATCTGACAAAGCATACAAAATTTTTACAATAGGGGATTCAAATACTTATATAGATGAAAATAACCTTGATGCCATAAGTTTTTATGTAGAGGAGAGATCAAAAGTAGGTTTTTACGATTATGTAGAACAACAAAAGACTCTGTTAGCCGATGATTTTATAGTAACAAGAGGAGAGCCTCCAAAACCGGAGGTCAGAGACATAAAAGTCGGGGATAGAGATGCAAAAATGTTAAAGGGATACTCGTGGAGAGGAAACGATCTTATATACATTGACGTATCAAATGAGAAACGTTACGATACTTTTCTTGTAATCTCAACCAAGAATGCCTCAGGAGAAAGCTTTGAAATTGTAATTACAGGTATTTTAGAATCGTTCCGATTCTTTTAATAAGAAGCATTTTAATAGTATTTTAATCCTGGTTTTTACTTGATATTCTTATTGCGAATACTATATATAACTATGCATCGAAACTGAGGAATGTAGTACAATTCAGAAAAATAATATATTAGTAATATAAATTCAATATGAAAACATTCCACAAAATAATTTATAAAGATTCCAGAGATATGAAGGAGATAAGTAACGAGTCGATAGATTTAGTAGTAACTTCACCTCCATACCCGATGATTAAAATGTGGGACAATATGTTTAGCGAAGACAATAAGGTAATTGAAGAAGCATTGGAGGAAAATGACGATAAAAAATCGTTTGAGTTAATGCACAAGGAGTTAGATAAAGTATGGAAAGAATTATTCAGAGTGTTAAAACCGGGGGGTATAACCTGCATAAATATTGGTGACGCAGTAAGAACTATGAATGGCAATTTTTCTTTGTATTCTAACCATTCAAGGGTAATCGAAAGTTGTTCAAAAATTGGTTTTCAACTACTACCGGAAATACTTTGGAGAAAACAAACTAATGCTCCAAATAAATTTATGGGATCAGGAACGTTACCACCAGGAGCTTATGTGACATTAGAACACGAACACATACTTATTTTTAGAAAAGGATCAAAGAGAGAATTTGGAAGTCACACTGAGAAGCTCAATCGCAAAAATAGTTCATTTTTTTGGGAAGAAAGAAATATTTGGTTCTCAGATATATGGGAAAACCTTAAAGGTACAAATCAAAAACTCGAGGATACCAAATTAAGAGAAAGAAGCGCAGCTTTTCCTTTTGAACTTCCATACCGTCTTATTTGCATGTTTTCGGTCAAAGGAGATGTTATTTTAGATCCATATTTAGGAACTGCCACAACAACTCTTGCAGCAATAGCATCTGAGAGAAACAGTGTGGGATATGAAATAGATCCCAATTTTGATGGAAAAATAAAAACTAGATTAGAAAACTCAAGAGATTTCATAAATGAATATAACGAACAAAGAATTGCTAAGCATCTCGATTTTATAAGAAAAAGAAAGAAAGAAAAAGGAAACTTGAAGTATTACAACAACAAATTAGATCTTCCTGTAATGACGAGACAAGAGGTCGAAGCTTCAATAAACAAGGTAGTGGATATTGTGAAAAAAAACGAAACAGATTTAGAAGTAAGTTACTCCCAATAGCTTAGAATGGAAATTTTTACTATTTCATCCTAAATAGAAGTTATAAATCATACTCCACAGTTATACCATCTTTATGTTTTACGTAATAAATAATATGCACATCGATATTTTCATTAAGCGCGTTCATGATTTCATATGTTTCAGGCTTAATCGAGACGGCAGTATTTCCTATAAAACCATCGATTCCTACAGCCTCTTCCTCAGGCTTAGCTAACCTATAATCCACACCTTTCAATTCCGCGATTTTCTCTAAAATACCCTCTTGAAAACGTAAACCTACAAATGTCTTTTTCAGTAATAAATCACATACCCATCTTCTTACCAAAACCCTGTCTATTTGTTCAAAAGCATCCCTCATCTTATGAATCATGTCGAGTATTTTATCGGTAGCGTTATCAATTGCTGTCGGCATTTTATCCTTATACCAATCGGCCCAATCCTCGTATTTTTTCCCTTCAAACTCCTGGATAAGATCAGACATTTGGCCCACTGTAGAAGGTCTGGTACCTTGTGCGTTTTGATTGGCCAAATTGATTATCTGAGATGTATACTTCGGAAAATTCTCAATTTCACCGATAAGTGTTTCAAATATCTCCTCATTTTTTATCTTTATCTTTGGCATAGCAACGGTAATTCTGCAAATACAAACAACTATGTAGTGCTTTAGATTATATTATGCGAGATTATAATTTTAAAGAGGATAAGAATAAGACTGCTTTTATCAACTTTCGTTGGTGACCCCACGGAGAATCGAACTCCGATTTACGGAATGAGAATCCGCCGTCCTGGCCGTTAGACGATGGGGCCACAACAACCAACATTTTACCAAAAACAAAAGATTTAACCAAACATATTTTGTGAAAATAGTCTCAAAAAAGTATAATGACAGTAATGATAAAAAAACCTGCGATACTAATCTTAAACTTTCTACTATTAATAGGGTTATTTTCACTGACCTACTTATACTTTTCAAGATATCAGCCAAAGGCATTAAAAAAGGTTGCGGAAGTGAAAGGACTTAGAAATATAAATACCGATGACTTCCCTTATCCTTCGGATGCTGTGAAAATTGGTACAAATAAAACATTAAATACCACGCAGACTACATTTACAACTCAAAAAAATCTAAGCGAAGTTTTAGAGTTTTATAAAAAATTCTATACACAAAAAAATTGGAATAATATAAATGAAAAGTCATCTGGTGGGACCGCCATGATTTCTTTTAGAAAGGATACCGAAACAGTCAACATAGTATTAACAACTGAACAAAGCGACGGAACAGTTGTAAGTTTGGAATCGGTTAAGGATTAAAACTACTCTTTTGTACCCACTTTATAAACAGCTCTCCATGGCTGATATTTACTGGTAAAGGTGTCGTTATATAAAACCTCATCTCCCTTTTTTACGGTTCTTGTAAAGGTAGATGTTGCGCCCCATACAGCGTAGTCGACTTGTTGGACCACACCTTTTGGCAACGTCGGATCATCCTCATAAACAGGTTCGGGAGGGGGTGTTTGCCCTGAAACCACTGGATCCGATATTTCTACTTTTCTCCCATCGGGAGTTCCATAAAGTTTGAATGTTAAACTGTTCTCTTCTATGTTTGCATAAGACTGTACTAAAATATATGCCTCGGTATCGTTTTTAAATTTAAAATCCCACGATGGTTGAAAAACAGCTGCATCAAAACCTACGGGTAAATCTTGCTCGTAATAACCTACTCTATAGGCATGGGGATATCTTGAGATTACCGGAAGACCGGAGTTTAAAACAGCTCTGAATAAAGTGGTAGAAGTTTGACACACTCCCCCGCCCTCCCCAAGAACAGTCCTGCCCCCTTTAATTATGTAAGCAGATTGAAATCCGTGTTGGAAATCAATCGGACCAACCGAGTCGTTCATAGAATATATAGCCCCCGGAGGAACAAGAACCCCGCTGGTATTTTCCGCCGCTAAAGTTAAATTGTGAACTCTACTTTTAATCGACCCTGCGTAATGAGAGGTTCCTTCGCCAATTAAAGCTACAATTCCGTATTTATTTTTATCGTTAGAATCGTTTACTATATTTACCGTTAAGGTAACTTTCTCTCTGTTGTTGAAAATTGAAGAGTGCAAATCATTTTTAAATTTATTTTCATCTAATTCCTTACCTTCTGAAATAATTTTAAATTCGGTCACTTTATCACCGTCGGTCGATACAACCTTACCCCTGGGAGATTGATTTACTTCTAAAGCTAAATCTCCGGATAATTTTTTTAATTCGCTATTATTGAGCCTCAGTTTTGCCTTAGCATCCTTCTCGTCTTTATATATTTCAATGAGAGCTAAAATCCTATCGGAGTCTAATATCCACTTTTTATCACCAAAATTAATTTCCAAATTCTTCAAAACTAACCCCTCAACAATACTTAAAAAATTATCAGCTTCTGATTTTTTAATTTCCGGCTCTACTACTTCCACAGGAATATCAAAATCAGAAAATTCCATCCTATCGAAAGAATTAATTATATTTTCATAAAAATCCTCCTCCAATATCTTTAATCCCTCGGAAGATTCGGAGGTACTTAATTTACCGTCAGTTTTAACGAAAGTGGAATTTTTCGGCTCTACATTAATTTCATTTTTAACGACGGAGATTTTTATTCCCAATGAATCCTCGTCGTAAGTATAAGAAGCCGGGATATTTATATTTTTGAATAAACCTAGTATTTTATCTTTAGTATCAATCAAAAAATTCCCCGATCTGCCGATTTCAAAAGCAGAAACAACAGAACTTTCCCAATCGTACTCAAGCTCTATCTCATCTCCCCTAATGAGAAACACGGTAGAGCCTTTTTTAAATGAAAGGTTTTTTGAAACTTGGCTCTCTTTTTCCAGCAAAGACTCTTCCGCCTTATCAAAAGTCATACCACCTACATTAATCCCGGCAACAGAAACACCCGGGATAATTCTTCTTCCGTAATACAAATTATAGAAAATGGAGACAATCAAAATTATGTAAAAAGAATATACATAAGGTCTGATTTTCCCAATGTTAATATTTTTGAAAATATTCGGAAGAGAGAGATTAGTCACTTTTTTCAACGGATTCATTCTTTTTATTGTCCTTAATGAACGGAATTTTCGGTTTAGATAATTTACCGATCAAAAATTTTTCAGGAAACTTATCCATATCAACCGTGAAATCCGCTTCATTAAGAAGTTTGCTGGAACATGTTTTTCCAAAAGCTATAACTTCGGTTCTCACACCTTGACTTCGAGCGTACTCCAAAAGCTCGGTGTAATCACCATCACCGGAAACCAAAACCATCGCATCCATTTTCGGAACCATTCTAACAACATCCATACAAAGACCAACATCCCAATCTCCCTTTTTTGAACCGCCTAAAAATACTTGAAGGTCTTTTTCCTTAACTTCGTAGCCGATTTTTTGCAAAGCCTCAAAGAAATCTTTTTCAGCTCCAACATCTGCCTTTATTACGTATGAAAAAGCTCTAACTAATCTTCTTCCTGCTACTCCGGTAGCAAGAATTTTTCCAAAATCTACTTTTGCTCCGTAGAGATTCTTTGCGGAATAGTACATATTTTGTACATCCACAAATACCCCTACTCGTTGTTCTTTATGTTGTGCGGGTACCATACGGCTATTGTATATTGAAAAGTAACGAATATAAAGAGGAGGTTTCTATTCTATTGATATGGCTTGGACCGGACAAGATGAAGCGGCTTCTTTTATTTTTTCAGGATCAGTGTTTTCGGCACCTTCTTTTACGACTGCCTTACCTTTCTCTATGTCAAAACCAAAAGCTTCGGGAGCATACATACCACAAGCTCCGCAACCTATGCATTTTTCTTGATCTATTTTTACTTTATTTATTTTTTCTGACATGCAAATATTTTAACAGGAAGAGACTGAAAATTAAAAGTGTAAATGGTAAAATTGCATTTGGTTGTTGGGGGATCGTCTAATGGGAAGAACCTCTCGCTTTGCTCGAGAACCTTGCGATTAGACTCGTTCAAATTTAGAATATTTGGATGTTATTTTTGAAAAGTTAATATTTAATTTTTTGTTATATTATTGGGGGATCGTCTAATGGGAAGAACCATCTCGCTTCGCTCGAGAACCTTGCGATTAGACTTAGATTTACATAGATACTTTTAGTGTTAGTTTTTGAAAATTTAATTTAATTTACTTAGTTTATTATTGGGGGATCGTCTAATGGGAAGGACCATCTCGCTTCGCTCGAGAACCTTGCGATTAGACTTAGATTTACATAGATACTTTTAGTGTTAGTTTTTGAAAATTTAATTTAATTTACTTAGTTTATTGTTGGGGGATCGTCTAATGGTAGGACCTCGCACTCTGGATGCGGTAATTGGGGTTCGAATCCCTGTCCCCCAGCCACGAAAACAGCCACAAGGCCTTTAGGTTTTGTGGTTGTTTTTGTTGGGGCAGGGATGAAAATGCTGAGGCACGACGGTGCCAAAGCGGGGTCGACTGAGCATCCGCAGATGCGAAGGTGACCGAATCCCTGTCCCCCAGCCACAGATTACATATTGAAATTAACCTTAAAAAACCATGATGTATAATATTAATTGATGGTAATAGTACTTGATAAGAAAATAACTCACGAACAATTCAAACAAGCTTGTGAAGCATACTCTGACTACATCAAAACAGTTATAGATATAGAAAAAAATGTACTAGCTATTGGTGGAGAATATCATATTGACTGCGAAGAAGTTCTAATTAAAAGTGGTAGTAGACTAGAAAATCTCTTTGGAGGAGGTTACCGCGTAAGCACTAAGGAAGTGGAATATATGGCAATGAGTAATTACAAACCAGCCTTGGGAAAAAACACCTATGAAATCACAGATCCAAAAGTAAGACAGCGTTTAGAAAATTTAACTAAAGAATTTCTAGAAATTTAAAATGAGAGATAAGCAATTTTTTATAAATTCAATAAAAATGGACCTTTTAAGGGTGGTGACAGCAGCGGGCAATCTAAATAACCCAATACCTCAAGAGTCGGTTAATGAGTTTCTTACCCACGCAATAAACGATTTTGATAAAACTTCTTTAGACGAGAAGGATAAAATGTTTAAAAAGCAATTGATAAATCTCAGAGATAGCCTGACCTCAATAAATGATCCACATAAAAGATTGCGATGGACAGAGGATGTTCTAACAATCAGGTGCAGAATTTAAACACAGGGCAACTTACGAGATAACTAAAATCATGGACTAACGTTCTCAACCATCGTAAAAATCTTCGTTTATATTTGAAAAAATACTTCAGTTATCTTCTATAGGTTATTTATATCTATAAGATTATTTTAATTCTTATACAAGTTATAAATCAAACAAAAAGACGGCATATTTTTATACACCGTCTTAGGCAAACTATCTTACAATATTCCGTGACTTTTCAGAATTGACACGGTAGCCTGATGCACACGACGTTCCTGTTCAACCTCATTGTATTTTGATATTGCCTTGCGTAATTTCTCCTCGTCAATATTATCAGCTGGGCGTGTGTCCCATTGGGATTGAATTACTTCATCAGATAAACCATATTCTCTTGCGATTTGGAAAAATCGTTCTTTTGTCATGGGTGCCATTTCTTATCTCCTTTCTTAAGATTTTATGGTACTTATAACACTTCTCGCATACCTGTCAATACATATCTTTAAATTTGAATATGTGGATATTAGATCTTAATCAACAATAATATTCACATCAGAAGGAAGACCTTTTATTATAATATCAAGATCTTGAACAGAATAATCGTTACCTGAAAGGTTAAGAACCTTGAGCTTTGTTAATTGTCCCAACTCATTTGGCAAACCTGTCAGTTGATTATTTGATAAATCAAGAACCTCGAGATTAGGTAGGTGACCTACCTCAGCGGGAACCCCTGTCATTAAATTGTTCGATGCATTCAACACTTTTAATTTAGTTAATTTTCCAATCTCAGAAGGAAGCGCACCTGTTAATTTATTATTTGAAATATTTAACTCTTCTAAATCAGTTCTAGATAAAACGTAAGATGGCAATTTTTCTAACCCCTGACCACTTAAATCCAAAGATTTTCTAGCAGATATTTCTGGTGTTTGAGTTTCTTCTTTTTCCCCTTTTTCTTCTTTTTCATTATTATTAGTAATTACTTGTTTTATTGGGTTTTTTGGAGATTTTATTACAGAAGAATAAAGCCAAAAAGAAGCTATTCCTAAGACAAATACAACTAAAAGTAAGGGTAAAGAAGTTTTTTTATTATTCATAAAATTAAACTTAACATTTATTAACCCATTAAGCAAAGCAGGTAAAAGAAAAACCGGCATTTTTTCGATGTCGGTTTTTGTAAAGTACTATTTTTTTATTTCTACCACAATACCTAGAGCCCCCCCCTTCCTGTGTGTGTGGGTTGAAGTTATAACAATATATGAGTGGTTAAAACCTATCCCAAAATTTATAAACCCCACTTCCATCATTTATCTCTGAGAACTCTTTTCCAATAGGCAAAGATTTAACAGTTTTCAGAAACACATCATCACTATCATCACTATCAATTTCACTTGGCAATTTTGCTATTACAGACAAGGCCTCGCTACCAATTACTTCCTCAATCATTTTTATACCTTTAGGAGGATTTTTTATATGTAGCCTTTGTAATTGATTTAATACATCTACATATTCCATATCTAAACTCCTAGCAACTTTTAAAATAATCATATCTACCAAAACAACGGTTCTATAATAATTAACTAATAATTTGTGTCTGTCCAAATCTGATACGTACTTAGTTAAATTAGGTTGGTTTTTCCAAAATCTTTTTATTACATACCAACACGTAAGTTCAGTAAAACCCTCATCAAGGATTCTAAATTCATCTTGATTTCTACCAGAAAAACCTGCTTGAAAGGTAGTTGTTGCCCTTCTGTTTCCTAATTCATAACTACGAAAAGAAGCGAAATGAACCAATTCGTGAGTAAGGGTCTTTAATTTCTGAAACTTGCTTCGAGATAATTTGTCACTAACAATAATATCCTCCAAACCTAGTCTTATATACCCATTACTGTCCGGGGGTATATATTTCTCACTTCTTTTAACAAGACTACCATATTCCTGTTCGGGTAAGATTAAAATCTTATAGACATCTGGCAAAATTTCTTTTAAATCAACTCCGAGGTGTACACCGTACTCGTACATAGAGTTAAGAACACTTTTTATATCATCAGTAGATAACTCAGCGGGCATAACTAAATTATACAGGTTTAAAAATATCAGAAACAACTACTTTTTTGCAAAATACATTGTCACATACCTCATCGTCTTAGCCAACAAGCCTAAAAATTTAAATACTTTAAAGACTGTTATAAGATCTCAAGGGTTGGATATAAGCTTCCTTACACCTTCTATAAAAGCTTCTTTTGTTTCAGCAATTTTTCCATAATTTTTATGTTCTTTTTGAACCCACTCACACAAAATATATTCTGGAGCCCACTCTTTTTCTGGATAAAGCTGCTTCGTCTCTTCTTTGGATTCGTACTCACATGTGAAATAACGAGGTGTATCAGAAGTTACAATTCCAATATATGTGGCTTCTGGGGATTTCTGGGGAACTGGACATTTGATAACAACCATCTCCAACTCGTTTTCAAATTTAACTTTTTCTATATGAAAATCATCTTCAGCAAGAATAATTTCTTTATCTATAAAATCGTAATTAGGATTCTCTTTAATTTTGTTAAAATTTGTAATTAGACCTTGATTAACCTTATCAATATCTCCTTTTAGTAAGTTAAGAAAATCAGGGCTTCCAAATGTGGAATCCCTTAGAAACATATGTTCGAAATAATATAAAAGGCTTGGAGCATTGTTGGACATTTTTATCCTTTCAAAAACTTGATATAAAATACAGCACGTATTTATTATACACACAATTTTTACTTCAATAAATTAACTGGAAGAACTTGTATCTTATATTCAACCGAAACACATTGTTCCTTTTGAAAAAAAGTACATATTGTAAAACTTATCCAACAATTTGAAGTTTTAGAGGTAAAAGAAAAACCGACATTTTTCCGATGTCGGTTTTGTAAAGTACTATCTTTTTATTTCTACCACTACTACCCCCAAAGCCCCTCTTCCGGTATGTGTTGCTATAACGGGGCCCGTTTCAGCGATATCAAAATCGATACCAGTGGCATTACGCAAAGAATTAGCAACTTGTGTTGCCTCCTCAAGATTTTGAACGTGAATAACCCCACCCTTAACAACATTTGGCATATCCGTTAAGGAGAGTGTTTTATTTATCATATCCTCCTTGGCCTTTTTCCAGGTTCTTCCTCTGCTAACTTCTCTAAGTTTCCCGTCAGGATTCATTTGCAACAGAGGCTTAATACTAAGCAAAGACGCGATAAGGTATCCAGTAGGACCTATACGACCACCTCTTAAAAGATTATTCAGGTCTTTTACTAAAACAAAAGATTTGATTTTCCTTGTTTTACTTTCTAACTTTTTTGCTATTCTGTGAAGGCTTAGAGGCTTACTAATTAACTCCTTTGCGTACTCAACAAGGTAATACATACCTAAAGAAACACTTTTGGAATCAATTACTCTAACGTCGTAAGGAAAATCTCTTGCTGCTATTACAGCCGCTTCTTTTGTTGCACTTAATCCTCCTGATATGGTTATACACAGAACTTGGTCTCCCTTGGACACTATTTCCCTAAAAACCATTGCGAACGATTCTGGACTAGGCGCTGACGTTGTAGGCCAACTTTTTTCAATCAGGTCCAAAAATTCCCCTGTGGTTAGTCGGTCCTCACCAGCATCCATATGAGAAATTCCTACTATTGTAAAGCTAAGAGGAACTATGGTTATCGAATCGGCAATTTCTTTTGGTGCATCCACCGGAATATCAATACCACTATCCGTCACTATTTTTATCATTTTCTTCTCCTTTTCTAGTCTATTTTAGAGGATTATAAAGCATGTTTAAAAATATTCAAAACTCACCGATAAACAATTTTTTACTTGATATAATTTATAAATATGAAAAGAACAATAAAAGTAAATGATTTGATGCAAAAAAACTACATCTACGAGCTTCTTGAGCCGATTGGAAAAAACTTCTCCCCACTTTTTAAGCCGGAGCTCACACCTAAGCAAATGTTAGAACTTGGAGTTTTTGGCGGCAAATATATGACTGATTGCAAAAAAGAATTTCCTAAAGAATGGTTTGAAAAAGCAAAACTATGTCATAAATTTCACGACCCTAAACTGAACTTTTTTGAAATAAATGCCTCCCAACCATTAAGTGTTTGGCAAAAGAAGGGTTGGATTTACGAAGAAGATCCTAGAGGATGGTTTCAATGGTATTGTCGCTATTACATGGGAAGACGAATTCCCGAAGAAGATAAAAGACAAATAAAAAGATGGAGAGCCATAAAAAGACATATTGGACAAATTAAGAAAAACTGTGCTGAAAATGATTTGGATTGCAGAAGAAAACAACGCCAAGCCCTATTACACTGGGCTTACGACAGCAGAAAAATATAGACTAATCTCTTCTCTAAAAATGGTTTATTCAGCTAATTCGGTATCTTCAGTATTTTTCGGTTCTTCATCGTTCTTATTTTCATCTGAGCTCACATCCGTGTCTTCACCTATCTCAACTTCTTCACCCAAATCTTCTTCCTCTTCAATACTTTTGTTGTACCCGAACATTAATTTAGTTAACCAGCCAAACAAACTAAAACCATCATCTTTCTCATCTATATAGTTAAAAATCTTTAATCTCTCTTGTTCAAGCTCTCCTAACCTTGCTCTTAAAGTATTAGCGTCTTCTTCATCCTTATTTTTTTCTATAGTTTTTTCAATCTTTCTTATCTGATTTCTATTTTGAACCAAATTAGATCTTATCTTACCTAAATTTTTATAATCAGGACCTAACAAAAAATTCTTCCAAGCAGGTCTCTTATCAATCTCTTCTAAGGATTTTATATTATCAATTGAATTGTAAGTGATATCATCAACGGATTTAATAACCTCGTCACCTGTTTCGTTATCCCCAGATTCCTTCTCTGCTTTAGCAATTTTTTTTATCTCCAATGCGCTGTTTTTTACTTTTGATATGTGAGCTCCAACATCCGGAATATTATCAGCACTACTAACACTTATCCTATTTCGAACTGTACCACTCTCAGCCCCAGCTCTTTTACTTGCACCCAAAACTTCTTCTTTTTTTCCTATACTCTGTAATAAAACAAAATCAGAGAAAATTAAAAACAACGACACAGCGAAAAGAATTATAAAAGGTAATTTAATTTTTAATAAATCTTTAATATTCATAAAAATTCCTTTAATAAATTAAAATTAATACTCCCTAACTGCATTAATTTGAAAAACCGAACTTTCAGCGTATCCCCATGTTTGATAACCATATAACTCAACCTTCTTTCCTACGAAACTGTCTATATCATAAAAATCTTTAGTTGCTGGAGGTAACACTTGAATTTTATCAACGTACATAGGAACCCCCGAAGCATTATTGACCAGTAATAAAGGTTTTTCAAAATATAACCAATACCAATATTCACCTAACTCCAGCTCTTGTGGTATTTCCTCTTTATTTAAAGTCCCGTATATAAATATTGGGTTGTTTTCACCTACTGCATTTATAGCATGGGTTTGCTCCTTTTTATCTTCATTACAAACACACTCATCACACTTTTTAGAAGCCGGGCATACTTTTTCATTTGATTTTAAAGAAAAAAAGCCTAAATATAGAAAACCGACGGAGAGTAATATGATTATTAGAAAGGCAAGGTTGTTTCTTTTCATATAAATATTTTAACACTTTTACACACCTCAAGTGTAATCTCAAAATCAAAGTAGTATTATAAAAAGTATACACATGCCCAGAAAGAAAGCATTGTTAAATGTTCGAAGTATTTAGTTATTATGCTATACTTGGCCAATGAAAAAAACAGAAAAGAAAACTAATATAAAAGAAGAGGAAGTGAGTACTAAGGAAGTAAAGGTAAAAAAAAGTATTTTTGGATGGTTTGCAAATAACAAGCCGTTTATTATTGCCATCTTAATAATAATGGCAGCGTTCTTATCAGGATACTTTATAAAAAATTCATTGATTGCTGCAACAGTAAATGGAAAAACAATCTGGAGATATTCTTTGGTTAGACAACTAGAGAAATACTACGGATCAAATATATTAAATACAACCATAGAGCAAGAATTAGTTAAACAAGAAGCCAAAAACAAAAAAGTTGAGGTAACTAAAGAAGAAGTAGATGCAAAAATAAAAGAGATTGAAACAAGTATGGCTAGCTCAGGACAAACATTAGACGAAGCTTTAAAAGAAAGTGGAATGACAAGAAAGGATTTGGAAGAAAACTATAGATTAAATTTATTAATTGAAAAAATTCTATCCGAAAGAATTCAAGTTACTGACGAGGAAGTTCAAAAATATATCGACGATAATTCGGAGTCTTTCCCTGAGGGTACAGACATAGAATCAGTAAAAACAATAATTGTAGAACAATTAAAACAACAAAAAATGAGTACAGAATACCAATCATTTATTACCGAATTAAAAGAAAAAGCTGATATTAAGACTGTAGCTAAGTATTAATAAAGTAGATGCTGCTCAAATCTACAAGAACATTAGAAGAAATGGTTCCTGTTCTCTCGAACAAAAGTTTGGGAGAGGGGGTCGATTTAAAATCTCCTGTATATTGGGTTTTCTCAAGTGTATCAAAACAATGGGAAAATATGACACTGATATCCCCGGGTGACTTTAATGGGGAATTTCCTAAAACATTTGGCCACTATCATTCTTCCGATACCACAGAGAGATACAAGTTGCTAAGCGGTAAGGGAATACTTTTAATGCAAAAAAGGCAGTTTATCGATGATGACTGGCAAATAAACAGAATTGAGAAAATATACTTTGTGGAATTCTTGCCTGGGAACGAGCTTGATATTACAAGGGAATGGGGACATTCGTGGTCTAACATTGGAAACGAACCTCTGGTTACTCTTGATAATTGGAGAGACGGTCACACACCTGGAGACTATAAACCAATAGAGGATATGGGTGGTATGGGGTATTTTTTGGTAAAAAAAGACGGCGGAGCGGAATTTATCCCAAACACTAAATACAAAGATCTTCCAAAACCAGAGTGGATTACCGCAGATGAATTTAATCGAATAAACAGCCTTTAATAGATGCCGTAGACAAAGTAAAGTATAATCATTTTTATGAAAAACAAAAAAGATCAATCATCTGAAATATCCAATTTACCTAAACACGTAGCAATAATTATGGACGGTAATAGAAGGTGGGCAAAAGAGAGAGGCCTACCTGCTTTTGAAGGTCATAGAAGAGGATCTCTTACTTTTGAAAAATTAGTAAGTAAGGCTAGAAAAATGGGTATAAATTGTTTATCGACATGGGCATTCTCTACTGAAAACTGGAAGAGATCAAAAGAGGAAGTAGATAAATTATTTGACATAATCGAAGGTATGGCCAAAAAATATATTGATAGGTGTGGAAAAGAAAAAGTAAGATTTGTTCACATTGGTAGAAAAGACAGAATCCCCGCAACACTAAAAGATTTGATAATTAAAGCGGAAAGAGATACTAAACAATTTATTGATTTCACTATCGTGCTTGCAATAGATTACGGTGGACACGACGACTTACTAAGAGCAATTGACAAGACAATTAAGAGCAAGAGGGCAGTAACAAGTGAAAACATCGAAAAAAACCTCGATACCGCAGAACTTCCTCAAATTGACTACATTATAAGAACTGGTGGGGAAAAAAGACTAAGTGGATTTATGTCTTGGCAATGCGCCTACGCAGAACTTTTCTTTACCGATACATATTTCCCAGCTTTTACTCCAAAAAAATTCGAAGATGCAATAAAAGAATTTTCGAGACGGGTAAGAAGATTCGGGGGAAATTAACAGATTAAACTACACCTTAGCTTATTCGGTGCATCTTTTTCTTGGTCTTTTTGATTTTTATGTTCCTTTGTTTAAGATTTTTCTTTTTCTTTCTTGGCATAGTGATGATATTCTGCCACATTAATCAAATAATTCAAGGTGTTTTTTATGATATTATTGCGCAATGATAGTAATAACGGGGGATAAAAAGAATGAGTTAGATAAAGAAACATTTAGAAATATTTGTGGTAAGTATGAGAAAGTGATTTTAGATCTCGGTACGGGAGATGGAAGATTTGTTTTTAAAAATGCCTTAAAAAATAAAAGTACCCTGTATATAGGTTTAGATCCGGCTGAAAAGCAAATTCAAATTTATTCAAAAAAATCTAACAGAAGAAGATTGAAAAATGCCCTTTATGTTATAGGGTCGTTAGAAAACCTACCCGACGAACTGTATTCAACTGTTGATAAGATTTTCATAAATTTACCTTGGGGGACTCTTCTAGAGAAAATAGTTAAATCAAATGAGACTTACACTAATGAACTATTTAAAATTTTAAAGAAGAATGGTGAGATAGAAATAATATTCGGATATGTACCGGAATTAGAACCATCTGAGACTGAAAGACTGGACTTACCAGTAATTGAAAACGAATCCGATGTATTAAAGGCCTTCTCTACTTTCAAAAAAATTTTTGAGGTAATCGAGATGAAAAGGCTATTAAAGGATGAATTGGAAAAGATAGAGACCACATGGGCTAAAAAATTAAAGTTCGGAAAAGATAGATTTATATACAAAATAGTATTGAGAAAGATTGCTGTATAGGTTAAAGCCTTAGAAAATAAGTGAGGGCTACAGCTGCAACC
>Ga0209202_1000744_pt1 | contig 23388 bp, 23 predicted proteins | sample AD_UKC032_MetaG_FD_184416 | JGI IMG/M metagenome (GOLD analysis project Ga0209202, IMG submission 184416) | Active sludge microbial communities of municipal wastewater-treating anaerobic digesters from USA - AD_UKC032_MetaG (SPAdes) (version 2) | ecosystem: Engineered > Bioreactor > Anaerobic >... | reverse complement strand
CGGCACCCAGCGTGCCTTTGAGGACCAACCAGTTGGAGGCGTGGTCGCTGCGGAACACCGTGCGCTTCAGTTCCAGAGCCGACAGGAATTGCTCCATTTCGACGAAGAGTTCGTGCTGGTCGAGCGGCGCCCATTCGGGAAACCCGGCGCGCAAACGCTGCTCGCCCTGCGGGAAGCTGACGACCAGCGTCGCCAGGTATTCCGACTGCGTGGCGTTGGCGAGTCGGGCCGAATTTTCGGCATGCTGGCGGCTGTAAATCCTGCCGCCGAGGCCGTTCAAGATCATCACCGAGCGGGTGATGCCGGCGGCCCCGAGCTTGTCCAGCGCCTCGCACGTGGTTTCAAAGGTTTCACCCTTGTTGACCGCAGCCAGTACCCGGTCGTCGCCCGATTCGGCGCCGACATAGACCATGCTCAGGCCGGCCGCGGCGAGTTCGTCAATTTCCTGCTGCGATTTCTTGCGCAGGTTGCGCGGCAGGCAGTAGCTGGAGATGCGCCGCACCGCCGGCATGTGTTCCCTGATCGCGGCGAGGATGGTCAGCAGGCGGCGGGTCGGCAGTACCGTCGCGTCGCCGTCGGCGAGGAAGACGCGGCGCACCTGGTCGCCGTAGCGCTGGCCGGTCAGGCGGATGCTTTCGATCACCTCCGCTTCGTCGCGCGCCCGGAATTTCTTCTGCGGCGAGGTATAGCTCCCGTATGGCGGTAAAATCTGCTGACCATAATATGTATGACTGACTGAAAATAACGCATGTAACCAGTGTTTTCGATTTGTGTGGATACTATTGCATGACATTTCTGGTTGATTTTGTACTTTAATTGCCCTCAAACGAGGCTTTCTGGGTAATTTTCTGACATTTCTATGCACCAGAGGAATCGATCTCGGTTGACTACCGAATTGCATCTCACTAAGCGGCGAGTACCCGATTTCCGGCTACGACAGAACGTTGCACATTGCAGACTTAGACGTCGGGTATGCGAAGGGTTCGGCGGCTGCCGGCCACAACCGGCCCATCGTGTGCCCTCTGAAGCAGTCATTTAAGTGGCAGCTGTAATTTGGAACCTGCCGGAAGCGTCCTTTGTGCCAGAGCACTATAAGACCAGATCGACTCGACCGGCAAATACCTGCCAGAGCCGAACCATGGCATAGGTATCGAGTTTGCAATAGGCAAGCAGCTGTTCGCTGATGAGTTGCTTCCTTGCGCTGGTGGTTTGCGGATGCAGGGCTTCGAGAAATGCTTCCATCGCCATACCACCATCCTTGACGCCGTCGAGGTCGCTGTATTTCAGATCTGGCACGACGGCCGGCAGCACGGCCTTGATGCTCCAACTGCCCTGTTGGCTGGGGTGGTAGTAACGCTCGCGTGCAATCGGCAGCAGGTCGACGATGCGCTCGTTGATGGCCAATAACACGTCGCGTTTAAGGGGGAACCGATCCGCCAGTTCGCTAATGCGTGAGCGTTCGAACGCAGCGTTATACACAAATACCGGGAACGGTACGTCACCACAAAGCCAAATCAATTCGTCGGCAAAGCGTGCGGATGGGTCGCCGCCGGATAGATCAAGAAATTCGGCATGCTCAAGCCCACCGTGAGCAGTAACCGTATGTAAGCTGAATTGAAATGGAATTTGCTGGTATGGGCGGGTCCCTGCCCAGATCGGCACGGGAAACTGGATGGTCTCGAAATCGAGGAACAATGCAGGAAGGGGGTACGCCGCTAGGTCGGCAGCGGCGCCTTGGGCATCAAAATAAGGCAGGTTGTCGAGCGTATGCCTCTTGACTCGCAGTTGCCGGTCATTGAGCAGATCGTCGGGAACATTGCGCAGGTCATCAATGCCGGCATCGGCAAGCTCGCGTGCCTTGGCCGATGAAAAACGTGGCAGCCAGAACACGGGATATTCGGGCTTTGGCTTGTCGCGGCTGCAATACACGTAGAAGCCGCATTCGAACGGTTTGTCGCAATGCCCCCCTATTGTGATGAGCGGCTCTTGAGGCTGCTCGGTCACCTCCCGCGCCCGGGTGACCCAAGCCAGCACTTCATCATTTCGTGCCAATGCCTCGTCAGTGAGATCGTTTGCCTTGAGCAAGCCTCTGTAATCATTTTCGCCGGGGTAGACCCAAGAAGTGTCTATATGCGCAAGCGATACCTTGGTCAGCGGGATACCGGCGGCTTTCGCAACATAGGCTTGGACGGCTATGTCATCACGGTGGTAATCCTTGACCGAGCCCGAAGACTTTACCTCGATCATCTGCCAGGACAGTTCGGTCGGCGAATCATTGGGAAGCATCACGTCGGCGAATGCGAGCGCACCGCCACCCGAAAAGCCAGCCTCAAAGACAGGTTGGTGTTGCTTGAGGAGTTCGGCGCTTCGGGCAAAGGCCGCCGAAAAGCCTTCCTTCTCGAAGTCGACCAGAACACCTTCGGCTCTTGGATCAAACAGGTTTCGCGCCAACTCACCAACTTGGTGCCCGATCTGAAAGCGATGCTCCGCCTGGTCGGAATCCGCGCGCAGGTCTGGCCGATGGATTTCCAGCCAGAGGCGCTTCTCGCATTGGCGTAGGGCCATCAGTTTTGATTTCGAGAAATTCCGCATCGAAGTCTAGTTCCAGGAAGGGTGATCTATTCAGTTGAGCCGCAGGGACTGCGGTGGGATTAAAGAATGATAATTGAGCTTCTCGCTTGCAACCGTTTTTCAATAGCACAGATGAGGCGACGGGAAAAGGAGCAAGGACAGAAGTGCTTGCATCAGTACTCCGAATTCATACGATGAACTCGCATGTTCTGGATAGCTCAGAGCGCAGACATCTAGATCGGTTGACAGGCAATTGTCATAGAAGGTATCGTTGTTTTGCATTCTGAATACTGGGAGGACGTCGGTTCCTTCGGCACGGAGCGCAGAGCGGCAAAATTTTAACCGCTATCTAATTCTTTCGTAATTTTCAGATCCATTGATTGCTCGGCTGCCATAAGAACCGACATGATTCTTGCATGAGGAAAGACCCAATGTTATGTCTCGCCTGCGGTTCAGCTAATCCTGAAACAGGGAAGTTTTGCGAGGAGTGTGGGGAAAAGCTTTCCGTGTTGTGTCCGACATGCAGTTCGAGTATTGAGCCTTCCCAGCATTTCTGCGAGGCGTGTGGCGCAACGCTTTCAAAAAAATGTCCTAACTGTAACGCTTTAAATTCATCTACCCAGCGATTCTGCGAAACGTGCGGAACAAACCTCTCTGATGCAGACTTGCTTAGCCCCCGGCAAAGTCATCGTGCGATAGAGGTAACAATTGGCGAAGAGCACGCTGATGGCATGCCCCCACGGACGTCTTCGCCGAGAAGTGATGTGCCTTCTCCAGCCGGCACCATGCATGACGAAACACCGATTCAATCCCAGGCTTCGGTTGTCGCCAAAGCAGACGATATGGCCTTGTCCCCAAGGGAGTATTTTAACCCCTCGCCACCAGGTGAAGAGGTTGCTCCTAAGGAGCAGTCTTCTCAACCACCGGTCGGCATGAGGAAGCTTGTCAAGAATTTGGCCATGATCTCGGCTACCGTTGCCGTTCTTGGCTTTTTTGCTTTCAAGCAGTTTTCGAATGAGCAGTTATCGGTCGTTGCATCAACCCCTCACGCCACACCAATTGCAGTTTCTCCGGCCCCCATAGCCCCGCCACCGAAGAGTGTTTCCGAGCAGACGTCGCCGCTCCCCCCCGATCCAGAACGAAGTGCAGTTTTGTCGCCTGATGTTGCTCCCGCGGCTTCGATGAATATTTCTGGACGTGAAGAGCCGAGCGATTCGGATAGATCAAGCGTCCCAATGGCCCAGCCAAAAGTGGTTAACCCGATAGCAAGTGAAAAAAGTAAGGCGCATATTGATTCGATTCTGGTGGCTGCGATACCGGGTGATATGGTTCGCATTTTGAACTCTGTCGATCAGATTCAAAAACTCCCGCTTCCGCAGCGCGGAGACAGGAAGGCCGCTCGTTTGGCAAACGACGTTGCGCTCGCTGCGATACAAACCGGTGATTTTGATACAGCAGTTAGGCAGCTTCGAACGGCGGTGGCAGCCGATCCAAGTGATCAAGAGGTGATCAACAATCTCGCTTATGCGCTAATCAAGGCGGGAAGATCTGAAGAAGCACTTGACGCTTCCATGTTAGCAGTAACCCTTAGTCCATCGAGGTCAAGTGCTTGGTTCAATTTAGGAGAAGCTCTCGCCATTCTGGATCAACAGTCACGTGCCGTCTCGGCCTATGTGATTGCATATAGATTTTCGAAGAATCCCCAGCGGACAAAAGATACCTTGGCAAAACAGGCTAGTGAGGGATCAGAATCCAGCCAGCTTGCCGCTAGGAAGTCTATCGAGATCATCGACGCAATTCGCTGAGGCTAAACACCTATGCCGCACCCGCGTTTTGGCCATTTTTATCGGCAGAACTGATGTCTGCCGGATAAGTTTTGAGGAGTAGATGAATGACTAGATGTATGAAGTGTGGATATGAACTGGCAGTGGGCGCTAATTTTTGCCCTGAGTGTGGGCTCAAAACGGAGCGCCGTTGTTCAGCCTGTGAAGCGGTTGTTAGTCTGTCAGCGAGGTTCTGCGGTCAATGCGGCGTCAAGTTGGCAGATATCGAGTCTGGCGGAACAACAACATCTGTAGAGAACCAACGGACCAAAGGGGCACCAGCGCCAACACCCAAAAAAGCTACCGAAGGAGAGTCAGTCCCCGTTGTGCCGCTTTCCGATGTTTCGTTTGTTGTTTTGTCTGCGGGACTCGGTTCTGTTCAGGATATTTGCGACGAGAACGAATGGGAACCCGACAACCAGAAAGTGGTTCTTGCAGGCATTCAACAAGCGCTCCAAGATCGGAAAACCTCACTTGTTGAGTCCGCCAGAGCTTGTCGTTGGATAAATCACTCAGACGCCACATATGTTTTTTTTACATTGGACAATACTGGGTCTGGCTTTCGGGCTGCTCTGACTAGAGATAAGCACAAGGATATTCAGTTTCGAGCGACGTCAAAAGAATTGCTTGATGAACTCACGGCCAGATATTCCATATGCCGTTTATCAAGAATCGATATATCCATTCTGAGTGTATTCCAAGGAGCAGCCCCGTCAGTAGCGGATTTCCAAGAAAATGACGATGCGGGCGAAATTGCTAGGGCTATCGAAAGTGGTGTGGAGATCTGCTGCTTTGACAAAGGACAGAATGCGGTGACCTACTCATCATGGGACTGCGACGGAGAAATTGACGAGGGGTTCCTTGACGATCCGGATGACAAGGACTGGCACTTCAAGCCATCTATGCACCCGTTTCTTCAAAAACTCAAAGTAAGAATTTCGTCCTAAATCAACGGCAACCTTCCATCAAAAGGAGTCAGGGAATGGCAATTATTTACTTTGCAGTCCAATACAAGTATCGCAAGGTTGGTTCGCCCTCTTGGACCTCGACGAGGTTTTCCGGCAGTGTGAAGCAGCAGAGTGAAACTCTTGTCATGCAACTGCTCCGGGATAAGCACAAAGGGTCTGAGGTGACGCTGACTGAACTGAAGTGGAAGTAATGACCAGTGCGTTTTCTCGCCGTACCTCTATCGCCGCTGGCATGAAGATTGATGACCGTCCGGTGGGCAAATGTTGACGGCTATTGCGAAGGGCAAGGCTGGGCGTATCAGCGTGCCTGGCAACGCGGACAACATCAGTTGGCGGGAGGTCTTTCGGCGCAGCGAAGATTTGCTTACGGCGGTTTTTTTCGGCCGCCTCCGCTACCTATCTGATACTGGTGTCGGCCGAGTGCTCGGCCTATTAGTTGGCCGCGAGGCAGCCGACGGCTTGGGTACGCTGGAAGATGTGGAGTTCTGGCCTCACCTCACCGGACTGAAGGACCGTTCGTGGGTGGAGCCAGATGTTCTCCTCCACTTCCAGAAGGGCCTTGTGCTTATTGAGGTAAAACCACCGTTTGGCGGCTCGCAGAGTCTCGAGCAATGGAAGGCCGAGGTGCATGCGCTTGTTGCTGAGTCCCGGAACGGGGAGCGCACTCTGCCTGGAATCGTTCACTTTTTGGCGCTTGGTCGAAATGGCCGGCTTGCGGACGTACATGACGCGGATGATTTCGACACATGGGGTTGTTTCGATCTGTTCATCCATACCCGCGAGTGGGAGGCGATTCTTGCCGCAATTCCGGACTGGGCGAGTGAGTGCTCTCGGGCCGATAAGGCAATATTTGAGGACTGGATGCGAGCGTTTGAGCTGTTTGGCTTGCATCAAGATATCTCTCGCAGCTGGCGTGAGCTGTTGGTGTGGGACGCACCACTGTTGTCGCTGACCCCGCTCTCCTGGTGGACAAAGGATGGTATGAATGCAACCGAACAAGATGCCCCTGCCCACGCAAATCAAACCGAGCCGTGGTTCTCACTGCTCCAGTACGTCCGTAATAATTCTTTGGAGCTAGATACATGGACCTAAATCTGACGCAAGCCGAGCAACTGGTGTCGCAAGTTCAAACCGCCCACAGGCTTGCGGTCGGCTTCTATCAGCGCATCCTCCCGCAATTGGAGACTGTTGCTGGCGCATTGGATATGCAGTTCTGGTACTGGAAGCCAGCGTATACGAGCCGCCCCTGCTCTTCGGCTACATCGCCAAACAAATCATGGAAATGGGATCTGCTTCCCCTTTTTGCATCACAGCATGCGTATTGGCGCATTGCGGGAGAGCAAGCACAGGAGGGCGACACCGCCCTCGTCTTCAACCTTTGCATCGACCAAGATTTCAAGCCTGAAAGACGTAAGCTTCTGGGCATCAAAGGGCAACCGGATCCCTTAGCCATGAAAGGGGTTGCAACTGCGGAAATTTTTCTTATTCGATGTTTTGCAGACAGCGAACAACCTTTCCATCGGTTATGGGAAGAAATCACTTGGCCTGAAGATGCTGGCGAAGGTTGGCAGATAGCCAGCCCGACGATGAATGTTTGCAGGCTGACGTACTCGCTCGCGCAGTTCATTGCCGAACCGCAAAGTATCATCGGCAAACTGAAAGGTTTTCTTGGTTGATGTACCTAAGGTGTTGCGCCGGAGAGCATAGCCATACAGTGACTGCATTTGCCTGCAACCAGCCGTTAAAGCGATGATGGTGCCAAAGACCGCTTGGGGTCGGGTACTGCCGCTCACCGGTCATGCCGGCCTAGTTGGTCAAAACGAATCGAAATCACTGGCAGTGTTGGATTGGACCGAGGGATTCTTTGTAGAACGCGGTTTGCCATCCGCTTGTCCCAAAGATTCGAGTCAGCTTGTCCGAGAAGGATTTTGGCGGTGTGGCGTCGCGCTTGAGCAGTCGATTTGCACCGGTGACCTATAAGCGGCGGTCAGCAATACTGGCGACGCGCTATCCGTGTGTAGCATTTTGGCGAGGCGCTTAGGTAGGCCGACATTGCGCCGGTCAGCGGCTTTAGCTCTTGCAACGGCATCAACAAGATACCTATGACTACCAAGGAGAATAATCTCGTTCTGAGCCCTAGTTAGGGCGGTATAGACTAGGCTGCGATCGATCAAGCATGGCGAAGATGTCAGGCAAATTACGACCCGCCGCCACTGTGAGCCTTGAGACTTATGGACTGTCAGCGCATAGCCAAGCTCGAGGCTGTCTAGCAGGCCTTCATGCATTGGTCGCGTTACCCCGTCATCCCATTCAATCCAGCCCAATACCGGCAAAGCGTCGTCTGTTCCATCCAGTGAAGGTGCATCAGGCACTTCTACCAGGCGCCCGAGGGAACCGTTTTGGATGCCTAAATCCCAGTGGTTCCTCGTGCAAATAATCAAGTCGCCCTCGTAAAACCCAGTGTATTCCCACGTATCGTGCTCGAGGTTCCAGAGCCGTAGCGGCTTTCTGCCAAGCGACAGTTCTTTCTGAATCAGCTCATTGATGCTGCGTGCAACACGGCGTGTAGCACACAAGACCACCGTGTCATCGGCTTGCTCAAGATAGAGGTCTGCGCCAAGGCGGGCCAACTTTGTTTTGGCTGTCTCGATGAAACGAACCTCATCCGAGAACTGGTCCAGGGATGGGAACTTCCCGTTCTTGACTGAATCCGCAACGGTTGCAATGGCTCCGCCAAAGCGCTTCGCCGTTTTTAGTTCGACGCGCGGAATCTCCGGCCGCTCTGCAAGGCAATGAAGGATCAAGCCGGGTCCGACCGGCGGCAGTTGATTGGGATCGCCCACCAAGATTATCTTCGTGGTTTCTTCGATAAGCCGGGTGGCGCCACTGAAACTGATGAGATCCACCATTGAGGCCTCGTCAATCACCAGCGCTATTAGAGGTGGCCCCGCGCAGTTGGACAGAAATTCGGTTTTCTTAAGTGATTTCTCTGCGGGTTAAGCCGCTACGGCGAGTAGCGGCGAGGTGAAGTAGGCCGTATCCGGGGTTTTCCCGTCAAGTGTGGAATGCGGGCGGCGACGATTGTAGAAATCAAAGTAGCGGGTCAGCGCCTGCCGGACCTCGGAAACGGTGTCATGGCCGTGCAGGTAAATCTCCTCGTACTTGACTGATTTCCACAGGCGCTCGACGAAGACGTTGTCCCGCCAGCAGCCCTTGCCATCCATGCTGACCTGAATGCTGCGTTCCTGAAGCAAGCCAATGAAGGCCGAACTGGTAAATTGGCTACCCTGGTCGGTGTTCATGATTTCTGGTCTGCCGTATTTCATGATTGCTTCTTCCAGGGCATCGACGCAGGGATCAGCGGTCAGACTGTTCGACAGGCGCCAAGCCAGCACCCGACGGGTGGCCCAATCGAGGACGGCGCTCAGATAGACGAAGCCCCGGCGCATCGGGATGTAGGTCGTATCCATGGCCCAGACGTGGTTCGGACGCTCAATCGTCAGGTCACGCAGCAGGTAGGGGTAAATGCGGTGTGCCTGGTTACGCCGACTGGTGTTGGCCTTGCGGTAGATCGCCTGGATGTCGAGCTTCTTCATCAGCGTGCCGACATGTTTGCGGCCAACCTCATGGCCTTCCAGTTTGAGCATGTCGCGCAGCATCCGCGCCCCGGCAAAGGGATGCTCCAGATGCAGTTCATCAATGCGCCGCAGCAGCTTCAGATCGCCCTCTGACGTCGGCTGCGCCTGGTAATAGACGGAGGATCGGGAAATCTCAAGCAACTGGGCTTGCCTGACGACCGGCAACTCGTGGCTCTTGTCGATCATTTCTTTGCGCTCGCATCGCCGATGCGACCGAGCGCGCCGGCTAAAAAATCAATCTCCAGCGCCTGCTGGCCGATCTTTGCGTGCAAGTCTTTCAAATCCGGCATGGCTGACTGCTTCTCGGCGGCCGTGGCAAAGACGCCTGAGGCGTTCTCCAGCAACTGCGTCTTCCACTGCGTGATTTGATTCGGATGAATGTCGAACTTCTCCGCTAAGGCGGCAAGTGTCTCATCGCCCTTGAGGGCGGCGATCGCCACTTTGGCCTTGAAGGCGGCTGTGTGGTTACGGCGGGGTCTTCTCATTGCTTCTGCTCCTTGGCAGGCGATTTCCATCGCCCATTGAAGCAGAGATTTCACTTAACCGGATGTCCGGATTCGCGGAGCCACCTCTATTCGACGTGACTTGCCTGTCTCGCCGCGCTCCTCGGCCTCCTTCATCTTATGGATGAAGGCAGCGAGCGTGATTGCCGGGAACCCCGTAGCTTCCATGATTCGCTTTACGGCCTTGCCCGCCAGAGCGAGTTGGGTGATTTCGTAGCCCTGATCCTCTAGCACGTCATAAACGCACTTGAGCACGGTCGTCTTGCCACATCCAGCGCCGCCGGTGACCACCGCAAAGTCATTTTCCGCAATCAGATGGATGGCTGCACGTTGCTCTTTGTTGAGCGTGAAACCGTTACCCTCGCGGTTTTCGTAGGCCTTGATGATGCGATCCACGTCGCACGGCGGACCCTTGCGGCCGAGCCTCATTTTGATGCAATCAACGACCTGGTTCTCCAGTATCGATGCGCCGAGACTGTAGGCATTTCCCTCCCGGTCGAATTGCAGGCGGTCGGTTGCCTCGCTTTGGGCTATCGCCTGCTCGATCAGGTCACGGCTATGTTTTTCTCCCCTCAATATCGAGCGAAGCCCGGCAACGAGATCGCGATGGGGAACGAATGTGTGCCCACGGCTGAAGCGCCGATAAACGGTTTCTTCGACCGCTGCGGCAAGCCGACGTTCATCATTCGCCTTCACGCCAAGTTGCTCACGGGCGAGCCTGTCGACTTCCTTCCAGCCAGCAGTGAAACTAAGCAACCGATACGGGTTCTCGGAGATCTTGTCGACGGCTTCCTGGCCAAAGTAGGCAAGTATTCGGCGACCGATGGGGACTCCAATCCCAAATCTCTGTAGCCAGTACAGGACTTTGCTGAGCGCTTCTTCAGCCCAGCATTGAACAAGCATGGAGGCTTTTTTTAAGCCGACAATATCTGCCAGAGCTGTTGTATCACCATCATCGAGAATATCGAATAGAGCCTCCCCAAAGGTCTCCCAGAGGTATTCGGAAGTGACCTTGCCAATGCCCTCATACCGAGGGTTGCGGGTAAGGTAATCGACGACATGGATACCCGACGGCATGCGTAGCTCGCCATCAGCCCGCGCGACCTCCATCTGGTCCTCGGTTATCTCGAAACCACCGGGGTTGATGTAGGTGCGCCTTTTAACCAGCCCTGTGACCTTCCACCACTGCCCTGGCATGACGGCTACGGCTACGCCTTGTCGCCGTCCCTGAATGCGAACGGTGAGACCGTTGTGGGTATCAATGATCTCTCCTGTGTCGGTGATCCTCTCTCCACTGAAGATCACTCCGTTCCGATTCTGTTTTCGAACGCTCCGGACCCGGACGAGTGCCGTCTTTCGCACAATGGCCTGGATTACCATGGCAAACGCCCCGTTGTGTGAAGGATTTCATCGATACCCTTGAACTTCTCCAGCTGTTTCCGAAGCTCACGGTTCTCGGCCTTGACCGCCTCGTTCTCTTCCTGGATTTGTTTGATGCGAGTTTCGTTTGCAACGTTGGGGCGTGGTGGGCGAGGCACGCCTTCGACAGGATTGGCCACCCTCGGCTTGAGCACCCCCTCTTCTTCAAGCCGTCTGATCAATGCGGGGAAGTGAACTGTTTCTATATCGTCATTGGTGTAGAACACGTCGCGATTCAGATCGGCCTCGCGGGCAATCATCGACTTATTGAGTTCGCCTTGGCGTATGTAGGGTTTGAAGTCCACCACGCTGTCCATCCAGCGCAGAAACTTTTCCTCGTTCTCCTTGCCGTCCAGTATGCCGTTGCTGCCCTTTTTTGCACTCATTCCCAGATCCCGTCAAAGCGCTTTGCACTAGTCCGACTGTAATGGGACGTGTACCCCGCGTTCGCCTCGCGGCTGCTGGGGTGGTTTATAAACCAACTTATCCCATTAGCCGAGAGCGTTGGGTCGCTGCAGTCAGTCAAGGGCTTTCGCGGCATAGGCGGCTCCCTTGACCGCTGTTCGCTCGACATCGCCTTAATCACGACCATCCTCAGTCGTCTGCTGGGTGGCCTGTATGCGGCCTTCCCGTTTCTGCTTCAGTTCATCGATCGGCGTACCCTCGGCGATAGCAAAGCGCTCGACCAGTTGGCGAAGGTCGCGCGGTATATTTAGGAAGGCGTCTAGTTCGTCGATCTGCTGCGCTCTGACTTTTTCAAGTTCTTCCCTCAGGGCCATGTTCCGCGCTTCCAGTTCCGCGATCCGCTGCTGCAGGGCTGCACGTGGTGCGTTTCTGTACTTCGGCAAGGAATCGCTATGCATCCGGCGCTGCACACTCTTTGCCTCGCTGAAGGCCTCGGCGATGATCTTGCGGCCGTCCCATGCCTTCTGGCCAAGCATCTGGCGGTTGAAGCCATGGCCAAACCGCTTTTTGGAATGGGCCATTACGTTTTCCCAGGTAACGGGAATCTGGCTGTCCGGGAACAACTCAATCAACTTGGCGATCTTGCGTGCAAGTTGCTCTGTGAGAATTTCCTTTCTACCTGCCATGGTCAGTCCTCGCTCGTGTCGTTATCCGGTGCGATGAGGTGCCGCTCGTCTTTCAGGTCCAAGGCTTTGGGCGCGAACTGGGGATACTTGGCAATCAACGCTTGTTCGTCACGCGCCACTTGATCCCTGCCGCCATGTTCATCAAGGGCATGCTCCATCAGCGGCTCGGCATGCTGGCTTGGATTGTGGTACTTCATCAGGGCACCGCTTCGCACCTTGGGGTCATCCAGCAACTTGACGAAGCTACGCGCGACGAACGCTTGTTCGAGACGCCGTGCGAGGAGCCTATCTTTGAGCAGGCCGTTGATCTCATGAAACTCCTCGATCAGATGGATGGCGAACTGTTCCAGCGTGTCCTTGCTGAGTCCTCTCTCGACTAAGGTGAGCATGTGCTCGCCGAGCGCTGCGGGGTCATCGGCAATGTTCCGGTTATGCGTGAGCACAAGGTTTTCCAGATGACGGACGGCGGAACCAAATAGTAGTTCGGCGGCCTTGCGAACTTCCTCGTTGGTCGGTACGTGCCCCTTGGTGACGGCCGCATTATTGCAAGTCAGGCAGGAATCCGACAGGTCGTTGGCGTAGTTCCGACAGGGCTTTTCATGGTGCTGATGGAAGCAAACACCAAAACGTTGCGGGTAGATGATGATGATTCCCCGAGTGGACTTGGCCACGGGCCGCTCTTCAATGGCCTTGGAGACAGCCTCCATGGAGGTCACAGCGATGCCCGCCTCGTGGGCGACCACGATCGCAGTACGGAGGCCGAATTGGTCTTCCAGGGTCTCCATGGTCGCCAGCCCATTGGATAGGTCGGTCAGCTCATTTAGTACTTCCGCCTCCGGCATGGCCGACTGGGACGCCATGATCTCGGCCGTTCGGAAGTCATAGTGCTTGAGTTGCGAAAGCTTGCAGCGGTTGGCCCACTTGTTGATCAAGACATCGGAGAGCTTTTCGCCATGGATCAGCGCCATCGTGGTCAACCAGCGGCGCGGGTCGTGGGGGTATATCTCGGCGATCTCAATCTTGTCGCCGACCGGCACAGTAATATTGAGCTTCTTGAAGATCGAGGGTGGGCGGCTTACTCTGCGGGACGAGTTGGTTCGCTTGAGGCAGTGCTTGACCGTGTCGTAAGTTGCGGCACTCGGCAGGAAAGGCACCTCGTCATAGTCGAAGAGAAAGAGCATTTTCGCAAGGTCGCCCTGATAATAGTTCTTATAGGTCACTCGTCGGCATCGCTCTAACGCCGCGTGAACCTTCTTCAAGAGCAGGGTCTCCACGTCAGCCCACGTCAGGTAGTTGGTCATTCGGTGACCAGCTGCGCCCCTCCCTTTGGTCGGGTCATAGTCAGGATTGGGCCCTTTGAACTGCCTGTCCGCCAGTTCCGCGAAATAGACTGCAGCGGTGCCAGTTTCGAAATTGTCCTGCAAGTTTTGGTTGAGTCGGATAATCCTTCCAAGAGTTCGCCTGCTGATGGCTTTGCCGCGTACATACTCCAAGTCGGGTGGCAGATATAGGATGTCTGGGTGCTTCTGATACCACTCCACGAGCATGCGCGAGCGCTTGCCTTGTTCCTTGATCATGTCGATGCAGTAATGGAACACGTCGATCATGAAACTTAGAACGGGCTTGGGACTCCATTCAGCTCCCTTGCTTCCCTTCATGGTCACGATGAGCATCTGATGGGCTGAATGCACTTCGTCTAGCTCGCCGATCGACCGTTGCGCGTAGTCCTCAATCGTCACATGGTCATCAATGCTCATGCAAAGAATTTCATTGATACGCGACGGGGCGCATAGCATAATGGCCACAGTGCAGAGCGCCACGCGATTTAGTGCTGAGAGGTCCGGATGACCATCCACCATGTGATTGAAGGCCTCGTTGAAGGCTTCTATCCTGCGGTCGAGCAGCTCACCTTTGCCTTCGCGCTTTCTCGCTCGGTAGGTAGCTTCAATTTTCTGGAGTTCGGCCTTCGTGGCGGAGCGAACGTGAAACCCTAGACTAGGGAGCACGCCTTTGCGGGTTAGCTGGGCAGTAATTCGCGATATATTAAGTTGCCGGCTCTTCATCGCGGATGCACGTGACGGGTTCTCTCTGGCCTGGCTGAGCAGTTCCTCCTCCAGTTTACGCAGGTCTGGAAGGGTGAGGAGGAAGAGGGAACGGGGTGAAACGACGGACAGTTGGCGATAGGCGTAGCCCACGTGCTCCATTGCTTTTGGTGTTCCGGCGATGACCATTTCTGCCACCAGACACCGCAAGGCATCGAGATAGCTGGACTCCTTTTCGGCGAAGTATTCCGAGTGTCGGGTGAAGTACCAATCCGGCTGCGCCACCTGGTAAAGCTTTCGGATCGGCCAGTAGTCGGCATTGAAGTCGATTAGCGGGAATCGCAGGCCGATTCGTTGCTTGCAATCGGCGAGCCAGCCATCCAGCGCTTGGCGGCGCTTTAGCAGGTCGAAGTCAATGGACTTGCTCATGCCTGCGCACCTCGTTGCATGGACTCGCGATAACGATCCGCCGCATTCATTACGATAAGGATGTGTTGCTTGGCCGTTCGCGCCCGATCCACCATCTGCCGGAAGGGATTACCTCGACGGCTCATGTCGTCAATTTCCCTCTGGACGATGTTTAGGTTGATGCGATGGTCCGCATCCCAAAAGGGGCGAAAGCGGAAGCACCCGTAGCAGACGATAGGGGCATTAGCACAGGCGATAGCCTTCCCGCATTCGCCCGTATCGTCCATCTGCCCGGTTGCTAAATCCTCTGCGCGGATGAGTTTTTGCGCTGCCACCGGATCGCTCTTGGATCGGAAATTCAGCAAGTCTGGTAGGTGCTCGGCAAAGGCTGGGCGCATAGCCTCGGAAAGCTCGTCAATCATGCCCTTAAAGGCTATGTCGACGTACGCATGGCAGACACCATCGGAAGCATGCTTCAAGACCGCCGCAATGGTCTTGGCGGACGCGCCCGTCTGTGCAAGCAACGTTCCGACTGTATGACGCAAAGCAGTGGCGTTGAGGGTAAAGCGAGTGCCGTCGAAATACTTCTCTCGGATCGCCCTCGCGTAGGATTTGGCGAAGTCGTCGCCGCTCTCCAACATGCCGAAGTGTTGGTTAGCGTGGTCGCGACGCCATCGCGAATTGCCATTGACCAACTGCCGGGCAGGAAAGAGCGCGAGCTTCTCGATGTCGCTCTGATCAACCAGATGGCCGTAGGTGGCGACAACGTGCTGGCGCTGCTTGGCCAGCAGGACGCCCAAGGGTTCATTGATCTCAAAGAGTACCTTGCTGGGAAGCTCTTCCCCAGTCTTGGAAGTTACAATCCATATGAAATACTTATTTGATTCTGTATCAAACGTGAAGTCACTGAGCCGGATTTGCCGGTAGGAGTTGGGGCGCACGTAAACGGCAAAGGCCAGATGGACGAAGCTGTAGTGGCCAATGTCCATCGTCCCCGATGCATAGGCGTTATCGCAGACATCGAGGATGTGCGCGACGGTGGCTCGGCTCAGCGCCGTTGCAAGAACGCGGTCGATCAGACGGCCGTGTTCGCCTTTCTTATTCTTATGAGTTGGAAAGTCGTCCTCAACTAGCGCATTGGCAAACAGCGGGGAGTGCGGGCTGGCGGAGAAGTGTCTTTTCAGCGTACTCAATTGAGTCTTTGTGAACTGTTGCTGCTCGCGTGTAAGGGGAAGCAGAAAGTTTTCATCGATGACAGTCACAGGGCTATCGAAGAGCTTCAGGGCAATGGTGTGAGCAAAGAGCCTTTTCAGGTTTTTCGCTTCAGTTGCAATCGTTATAGGAACTACCTGGTTGCAGCGCTCCAACAGAAAGTCTTTGAGATGGGTTAGAAACTCCTTGGTAAAGCCCGCCCTCAGGTCGGTGAGGTCAATTTCAGCGGCCTGGATCTCGCGTCCGCCGTGCGGCCCGACCTCCTTGCAAATGGTGAAGCGGAGTGGTTCGGTGTCATCCCACTCAGCTATCGTGCACCCGATCGTTCTATACGCCACTTGTAGCCTCTCTTTGCTGTTTCCTCGCCTTGGCTTCATTCAGCAGGCTTCGGTGAAAGTCCATCAGAACGATATTCGCGTTGTCGGATAGGGCTCTGGCGGCATAACGCTCCGGCATGTTGCTATTCACGGTCCAGCCAAAGCGCAGCTTCATCAGGTCCTTTACGCGGTCAGGCACATCTTTGAACTCTCTGGGCATAGTCTTCCCTTCTATTTCGGCGAACTCTCGACATTTCTCTACCAAGAAGAAGCTTGCGGCGCTATGCCGGAGCACATACCCATAGAAGCCGTACTTTTTTTGCTCTGGAAAGTACGGATCGTTACCGACGTCGAGTAGGCCTTGCGCTGCCAGCCGCTTGCCCAATTGATTAAACATATTGGTGATGCTACTGCGATGCTTTATGGGCTCGCCCTCATCGCTCAGGAACAGGAAACCCTTGCTTCGGTTGGTAAGTCGCTTCATTAGCACTTCGGAGCGCTCCGCGTCGACATAGTCCTGAATCGCGCGCACCGTGAAGGGCCAGAGACTTATCATGGTTTCGCTGGCGTTATTAACTTGGGTGCTGTTGCCCATTTTGAGAACTGGTGTGCCCGGGGTAATTCGTTCGCTACGTCTTGCTCGGTTGTCCTTGATTACAAGGTGACCAGAACCAGGGCGGAAATCAGCCAGGGTGATATTGCCTAGGGTGCCCGGGCGCAAACCCTCGCAGGAAAGCAGCACCATGGCCCGATCCCGCAGGATGGTGCGGGAGGGCTTCCCTGCCTCCGTGTGGAAACACTCCTCCGGGCTTACGAAGACTGCCTTAATGATAGAGAGATACTTGTCGGTGGGTAGGCTCCTGATAGAGAGATGATGGTTTTGCTTGGTGCCCCTGATGGTTCTCTTGAGTTGTTGAGTAATTTTTTCAAACTCATTCTTGAGTTGCTCTCGTGTCGTAGTTGAGCGGATCTTCGGCTCAAGAAAGACTTCTCGGTAGAAGGTTAGGTAAAGCGCGATGTGATTCATCCGCTTGCTAGCCGTATTGGGTTCGACGGCACCTGGCAGTTCCTTCGGTGCATGCCCAGCCTTTGGACCGGTGAGGAAAATAACTTTTTTGTCTCCCATCGCCTCGATCTCTGGAATGGGCCGATAGCAGAGTTCACCGAGTTTCTTTGCCTCGTCATAGCTCAGGCAGCGCCCTTCTGTGGCGCGGAAGGCCAACTCAATTTGATGCGCCTTACAGAAGCGGTAAAGAACTCTCAGGGACTGGGCTACCAGTTCTCGAGTGCTTGGGTTGGTAAACCGATCCGTCAAAAACTTGGTGAACGGGTAGTGAATCTTCCCGTTCTCATGTAGCAGTGCGTAATTTTTTCGAAACGACACCTGTTTCATATCACACCAAATTTTCTAATATATGAAACCATTATTATCCAGGGCAAAAAAAATGCAAGAAATTTTTCTTGCTCTATTTATAAGTCCAATGAAAGTCTGGTAAAACCAACTTACATTACATTTCACTATCTAATGTCGCCATACCATCTCGCAGAAGGTGCATTGATTCCACGAGCAGCCGTCAGTAACCGGCAGGATCAGCGATTCGGCCTCGCTCGGCGGGCGGAAGACCGGCTCGACGTAGCGGATCGGAATCATGCTCAGGCCGCTACCTTGGCGACGAAGGCCGCCGGCACCGCGGCCGGCTTGCGCGCCGCATAGTCGAAGAACATGATGCCGGTCTTGCCGCGCGCCACTTCACGGCCGCTGGCCTTTTCGGTAATGCGCCAGACGAGATCGCAGCCATACTTGTTGAAGTCGTCGGCCGCCATGTCGAAGACCAGTACCTCGCCGTGAAAGGCTTCGGAGCGGTACTGGACGGCAACGTCGGCGACGATGATGCCCAAGCCCTCGACATCGAGTTCCGTATAGCCGAAGGCCTTGAAAAAGCGCACCCTCGCCTCGGAAACCAGCGACAGCAGCGCCGAGTTGTCGAGATGGTTGCCGTAGTTGATGTGGTTGATGTAGATGGGAATTTCAGTCGAAAAACTGAAACGCTCGGGTAGCGAAATCTGGATTCTGGCCAAGAGGGTCACCGCAAGAGAGAGACATGGAGGGCTGGCCGCAATACCGTATCGCGGCCAGCCAAATTATAGCCACTCACCGACCGGCCCGCTCCCGCACCGTGAGCAGGGCCGCCAGCGATTCCCACTGGTGCACCGTCAGGCCGAGCAGGATCAGGGCGGTGCCCAGCGCGAGGCGCAGGCCTATCGTTTCGCCGTTCAGCACATTGCCCAGCAACAGCGCGAGCACCGGCGTCACCAGCGTGATCAGTGCCACCTTCGAGGCTTCCAGATGCTTGATCACGTAGTAGTAAAGCGCGAAGCCGATCACCGAGCCGAATACGCCGAGGTAAGCGATGGAGGCGCCCGAACGCGCCGGCAGATCGGCCGGCCACTGGCCGTCGGTGAATAGCCAGACCAGCGCGAACAGTGGCAGCGAGACAGCCAGAGTACCAACGGTGGTGGCCAGCGGCGGGCTGTCGTCGCCGATACGCTTGAGCCAGACCAGACAGGCGGAATAGATGAACACCGCCGTCAACAGGGCGGCCAGACCGGCCAGTGCATGCTCGCCGCCAAGGCTGTCGCCGTGAATGAAGATGACGGCCAGGCCGATTGCCCCGAGCAGCATGCCGCCGACCTTGAGCCGCGTCAGCGCCCGTTCACCGAGCCACAGTGCCGCCAGCACGCCGGCCATCAGCGGCGACAGGCCGAAGAGCACGGACACCAGCCCGGAATGCACATAACGCGCGCCCCAATAGGTCAGCGCCATCGCTCCGAACAGCCCGAGGCCGCCGACCAGATAGGCGCGTCGCGCCCGCGCATGCAGCGGCAGGCCAATGCGCCAGACCGCAAGCAGCAGAGCGGCGACGACGACGCCGATCAGCATGCGGGCAAGGACGGCAAAGGCGAAACCGGTACCCTGGGTGCTCCACTGGATGGCCAGCGGCGTGGTGGACCAGATGAGGACGATGCCGAGATAGGCAGCGGGAATGGACATGGCGAACTCCGGATCAACTTGCTTGTGGCGACCGCGGATGCAAGAGCGCGTGCGCCCCCTGCTCGGCTTCGATGAAGGCGGCGATCATGGCGCGCCAGGTGGCTGCGACGACCATGGGATCGGCCCCGGATTCCTGCGCCAGCGCATCGACCCGCGCCAGCACCTGGGCCACCCGTTGCGGCGCGGGTACTTCCGCCACCGTTTTTTTGAACCCTGCGGCCTGACGAACGTAGTTGCCGCGCTCGGCGACCAGGGCAACCAGTTCGCGGTCGACGCGGTCGATCTGCTGGCGCACCTCGTCGAGCGAGGCGCATTGGACAAAGCGGGTCATGGCATTTCCTTTCTGCGCGATACAAAAACAAAAAGGCCGCAGGATTCATTCGCTGCGGCCTTGAAAAATTCGGGTGAAAAATCAGTCTAATCCACGCCCGGCCCCAGACAAGCGAAAACGCGCCATGCGCGCGGCAGGCGGCGCAGGTTCATTACGGGGATCGGGCAAGCGGCGTAAGTCATGGAGCTATTCTGAAGGCGGATCGTGCGACTGGTCAAGCACCCGGGCAGAGCGGCTCGCCAGCCTGTTGCGGTCGACCGCCAAAAACACCCGAAAATGACGCCGCCACGGTGAGCCCTGCCCTCGCCATGGCCCACCTTCTTCCCGGCAACAAACCGTATGCCTTATTTTTAGGCAGGGCAGGCAGCTTGCAACAACGGTGCCTATTCGAGGCCACTACCAACTGGCTGCCCACAGACTTATCCACAGAATCAACTCGGTAATAAATTAACTACTATTTGTTCGGATTGCCGATTTAAATAGAGACCGCAAACCGCCGCTGCAATAGTAATACTACTATTACCCTTTCAATTGATTGCTTTTTAGGCAGGGCAAGGGTTTCAACGAGTCTTCCGTAGTCGAGGCGACCCAAAGCTGGCTTCTCCACAGAGTTATGAACAGCTTCTGTGGGCAGACTACTTACTATTCATCACCGATGCGGGGTGGATAGCGTATTGCTGTCCGTACTGCTAAGTCGTATAACCCCGCTAATCCAGTCATTCACCTGCCACTAGTATGTCGGGCTGCAATGTGGCAGTAAGCCGCCGTTCAGACTCTGACAGCCTTGATCGGCCGATTCTTGTTCTGGTGAATACGTGCCCCCGACCCAATCCGGGCTTTCGTGTGGCGCGCATAGCAACGGCAGGTTACTGAGTCGAGCTGCCGTTCAGAGCGATGGTCGTGCTACCGCACCTCGGCCTGACCGGCCATTGGCCTGATGGAAAGTGTCAGGCGGCAATGTGGCGGTCAGTTGCCGTTCAGCCGCTGACGGCGACCAATGACCGCTTGTCGCTACGGGCTATGGCCGGCCCCGACCCAATCCTGACCTTGAGCAAGCCAAATTGGATGGCGGCTTTATTTCGCTAAGCAGCTATTCACCGTATGACCCCAAAAATCTCTGAGCTAACGCCAGCGGTGTTAGATGAACTGCTTCATTTTTCCTCAAGAGCTCATAGGACCAATCCACAAAGCACCGAACTTTGGCAGAGAGGTGCTTTCTTGTTGGATAGACGATGTGTATTGGTCGAGGCTCAAAGTGCCAGCTTGGCAGGACGGGGACAAGCTGGCCAGTACCAACATAAGCCTCCACGGCGAACGGCGCAGCAGGGCAAATGCCTGTTCCAGCAAGACATGCTGCGATGGCAACGTCTGGGTCTTCGAATTGCACTGACTCAGTTGCTTGGAGCAATACGCTACGCTCACCATTCTCCAACTGCCACGCCAGTCTGCCGCCACCACGTGGGCTAAACCATGTCATGCGCTGATGGTTAGGCAGGTCTTCTGGTTCCATTATTGGTTCAGTATTTTCCAGAAATACAGGCGATGCATAGAGACCTATCGTGACGTCTGCCACATGCCTTGCAACCATCGCCGAATCCTCAAGACTTCCTCCACGGATAGCGCAATCAATACCGTCCTCCAGCAGATTGCTCACTCGGTCGCTGCTACCTAGACGTACTGCCAGATTTGGATACAAGGCTTGAAACTCGTGCATATGGGGCGCAATGACCCAACGCGCAATCGAAGTCAGTACATCCACATGAATGCTGCCGGTAGGCGTGCTCTCACTTCCTTTCAGCGCATCTTCAACTTCCGTGATGTCGAGAAGGATTTGGCGGCAGCGCTCCAGATAAACCTCGCCATCCTTGGTCAAGCTCAACGCTCGCGTGCTGCGCTGAAGTAAACGAACCCCCAGCGCCGCCTCCAGGTCGGAAATGCGCTGTGACACGCGAGCTTTAGGCAAATCGAGGGATTCGGCGGCTCGCGTGAAGCTACCAGTATCGACTACGGCAACAAAAGTTGCCATTGCACTAAGTTTGTCCATTTGTTCGCAATTATTGAACGGTTAGTCTTTGTGTTGAGTATTTATCACGATTATCGGCCAAATTAACATGCGAAGCACCAAACAACTACTCAGTCGAGGTAATCACCATGTTGAAATCGTTCATCGCAGCACTTTCTTTCGCAACCGCGACGTCTATTGCATTTGCCAGCGACCTTCCGCGCACCCCTGAAGAAACGGCAAAGGCTTTCGAGAAGCACTTCAATTCGGCAAACGTCGATGCATTGCTCTCGTTGTACGCTCCAGGCGCCGTCTTCGTCCCTGCTGCGGGTGTGCAATTGAATAGCCGAGAGCAAATCAAAGGGGCACTGCAACAATTTATGGGCGCCAAGCTTCCTATCAAGGTAACCGTCCGCCAGGTCTACCAAGGCCAGGATACGGCCATCATCGTTTCCGACTGGACGATGGAAGGCAATGGGCCGGATGGGAAACCCATCTCTCTCGCCGGGACTGGTGCCGATGTGGTTCAGAAGCGAGCCGACGGTGCTTGGCTCTATACCATTGATAACCCGTTTGGCGTTGCTCGCGCCCAATAAGTTCTACGCCGGTCACGACAAGCTTGAGACCGGCCAACTGGAGACTTAAATCATGTTGAATTGCGACGCCGAAACGGGTGTGTGCAGTCTGCCCGAAACGTCCGATAGCACAGCATCGCATGTGCCTGCATCTACGGTTGTGCCAGCCGTCCGTTACATCGGTGACCCGATGTGTTCCTGGTGCTGGGGGATTTCTCCTGCACTGAAAGAAGTAGCCACCTATTGCCAGAAGCATGGCCTTGATTTCAGCGTGCACGTTGGTGGTTTGCGACCAGGTGGCGGTGACGCATGGAATTCGTCGTTCAAAGCTTTTTTGCGCCATGAATGGGAGAACATTCACCGTGTAACTGGCCAACCGTTCGGCTTTACTATTCTCGACGAAGCCGAGTTCAACTATGACACTGAGCCGGCATGCCGTGCAGTAGTCACGATGAGCCAATTACAGGAGAGTAATCAGGTTCTACTGGCATTTTTCTCGGGTATTCAACGGCGCTTTTATGTCGATGGAGCGGACCCCAAGCAACCCACGTTTTACCAGGCACTATGTGCTGAGGCGGGTGTGAGCTATGAGGATTTCCTCAAGGTCTTTCAGTCATCGGAAGTCAAAGTTGCCACCACTCAGGAATTTCAGCGCTGTCGGAGTTGGGGCATCCGAGGCTTCCCGAGCATCGTGCTGGAGGTCAATGGCCAGGTTACCCATTTGGCTTCGGGTTACACGACCGCCACCACACTCATTGAAAAAATCGAATCGGTTCTTAGCAATTCATCAATATCCTCATAAGGAGAGAACAATGCCCTACCTGTTGCAAGTTGATTTCCAGTACCAAGGCCCTTGGGGTGATGGGATGACTGCCGCTTTGCGCGGTTTGGCCGAGTCGATTGCCAATGAACCGGGCCTAATTTGGAAAATTTGGACTGAGAACCAGGCTGCTGGCGAAGCTGGTGGGATTTATCTCTTCAAGGATGTGCCAAGCGCGGAAGCCTACTTGGCCATGCATACCGCACGCTTGATGAGCTTTGGCGTGCAGAGGGTGAATGGCAAGATTTTTGAGGTGAACGACGCACTTTCATTGATTGACCGGGCGCCGCTTTAACTACTTCGATGCCTGCTTTAGCTGATATTGCAGGCATCCTTTGTGATTGTCCGCTGTCTTGCAAATTGCTGACCGTGCAGGCTTGCTTGCCAACTGTCCGCTTCTGGCCGACAGTTCGCGTACCGAAATGATGCCAGAATGCTTTTACTGATCACGCGTGTGGTCGCTTTCGGGCATCATCCTGTACTCGTGCTATCGGCCACAAGCGGCCAGTAGGCTTCGCCCTAAAGCTGTCATTTGAACGGCTGCTTTCTTAGTTTCTGCCTCCACCCAAGCGGAGCATCAGTCAGCAGTTTCAGCCACTCCACCACCCAGTGCTCG
>Ga0209202_1000743_pt1 | contig 23405 bp, 24 predicted proteins | sample AD_UKC032_MetaG_FD_184416 | JGI IMG/M metagenome (GOLD analysis project Ga0209202, IMG submission 184416) | Active sludge microbial communities of municipal wastewater-treating anaerobic digesters from USA - AD_UKC032_MetaG (SPAdes) (version 2) | ecosystem: Engineered > Bioreactor > Anaerobic >... | reverse complement strand
ATGGACCAGTTGGAAACAGAGGGCTTCAAGCGCGAGGAAGAAAACGGGGACAGAAAAGAAGAGCCAGAAGCGTAGAGGCTGCAATGCCATCGTGTATCTTCATAGTTGAGTTGAATTTTGCTTATTAAATAATTTCTTGTATTCCGTTAAGCCATAAGCTATACTACCCTTCATTACAGGTGCTGCCTATGAATAATAATCATTACCCCTATTTTATTGACTGGGTGCTCACTGACAGGTGTAACCTCAGGTGCAGGCACTGCCGCGGCATGTCGCGGGGAGAGCTAAGCAGGGAGCGCGCTGAAGCATTAATAAAGGAAATTGTGGCGCTCAAACCCGCATGGGTCATTCTTGAGGGCGGTGAGCCATTGCTCAAAGAAGACCTGATTACATTGATTGGGTTATTGAAACAGCATCACTTAAAGACATACCTTATCACCAACGGGTTATTGCTCACACCTGAGAAGATTGCTCTGCTAAAAAAGCTTGATGTGAGGATTATGCTCAGCATAGACGGCGCTCATCAAAAGACATATGAGTCTATCAGACAGGGTTCTGACTTTTATAAAGTAGTAGCAGCAGCAAAGGCATGTGCCCGGCAGGGTATTCTGGAAGCGCTCAATTTCACGATTCTTAAAAGCAATCAGGCCGAGATAGCTGACATAATACACCTTGCTCAATCCATCGGAGCGCCTAAAATCAACTTTATCGGGCTTAAGCCCTGTCACAACTACAGGGATGAATTGCTCACCTCCGCAGAATACAAAGAGGCTATTAAAACGGTATGCAGGGTGGCGCATGAGACAGGGATTGAGTTTTTCTTTGATGAGCCTTTTTTCTGGGCGGCAGTCAAGGAATGGGAACTTGCTGTAAAATCGCCAATTGGAAATGCCGGTATTGTTGCTCCATCAGACACCGCATGCGCTTTCGGGGAGTACTTGTTCATAGAGCCAGATGGTACAGTTAAACCATGTAGCTTTGCACAGTTGCCGGTAGGTAATGTTAACAGCAAGCCGCTCACTGAAATCTGGCAGGATATGCTGTCATCGCCGCTTATTAATAAAATCAAAGATTGTAAAAACAGGACCGGGCAATGCGCAACTTGTTCCCATCTCGAAAGCTGTAAGGGCTGCCGTTCCCGGACATTTGCTATTACCGGAGGCTGGCTTGCTTCTGACCTGGCTTGCCCGCTGGCTATCAAATCAAACGAGGAAGGACATCTCAAATGAGAATCGTCGGCATCGACCCCGGCACCGGAAGTTTTGATTTCTTCGGTATGGATGGGGACAGGATAATTATTGATGCTTCTGTTGCCGTGCCGGATGTCGCACGTAATCCGCGGGTGCTGCTGGAAACGTTGAGAAGTCTGCTTCCGCTGGATATGATAGTAGGTCCCTCAGGATATGGCTTGCCGGTAACTTCAATAGAGGATATGACTGAGCGAGAACTGAATTTGATGGTGCCGGATGATAAAAGCATTCCTCTTTATGATGGTATTCGCATGGTGCTCCGCTCTATGAAAACTGAATGCTTTCCTGTATGGTTCACGCCGGGAGTGATTCACCTGCCTACTTTGCCTGTTTACCGGAAAGCCAATAAAATTGATATGGGCACTGCGGACAAGGTGTGCTGTGTTGCGGTAGCTATGAGAGACCAGGTAGAACGGACTGGCATTGAGTACAATCAAACATCCTTTATTCTGGTGGAGATGGGGTACGCTTTCACAGCTGTCATAGCTATTGAGAACGGCAGCATTGTAGATGCACTGGGGGGCACATCAGGGGGACCTGGCTTTATGACGCTCGGCAGTATGGATGCAGAATTGGCAGTGCGGATGGGCAAGTTCCCGGGAATAGTGCTTTTCAGCGGCGGGGCGAAAGATATGAGCGGTAAAACGGACCTGACGCCGCAGGAACTGGTGAAGGAACGTGTTGCTTATTCAGATGCATGGAATATGTTGCTGGAAAGCGCAGTGAAGGGCGTGGCTGCGATGACTGCCGTTGTTGAAAGACCGCGCGAGATTCTCATATCAGGCAGGTTAACTGAGTTGCCAGAAATTACAGAAGAGCTTAAAAGCAGGCTTTCCCGCTACGGCACGGTGCGCAAAGTAAAGCGGCACACGAAGGTAGCCAAGGAAGCCGCTGAAGGAGCATATATTATTGGGGAAGGATTATCTGGGGGGAAGTATTCGGCTCTGGTGGAGAGTCTCGCTCTCAAGCAGGCTTCCGGCACCATGTATGATTATATCCTGGTCAAGGGCGTAGATATTTCAAGGTAAACCCTGCTTAAAAACCGAAAGCTATTTGCTTCCCGCTTCCCTCACTGCATTCTCCGCCGCAATGCGCCCGAAAGCGATGCATTCCGCCAGGTTGCCGCCTCCCGCCGGGTAGAGCAAGCCGTAAACTGAGCCGCACTCCCCCGCCGCGTACAGGCTGGGAATAGCCTCCCCGAAGGGATTGAGCACCTGTGATTTGTGGTTGCGCCGCGGTCCGCCGAGCGTGTTGGAGCCGCCCGGGTAGAGCTTAATGGCGAAGAACGGCGGGTTGTCCAGCTTCACCAGTTCCAGCGGGTTGCGATGGAACTCGGGGTCGCTGCCGGTGTCGCAGCAGGCGTTCCAGGTGAGCACCGTGCGCTCAAGTTGCTTCGGCTGCATGTTGATTTGCCTTGCCAGTTCCGCCAGCGTATCGCCTTTCACTATCCAGCCACGCGCCAGTTCCGCGGAGTTGTCACGGCTCCAGCGGTAGAGCTGCTGGGGACCGGATGGTCCGCTGGAAATTTGTCCTACCTGCCCGTTCTCAATGCGCCTGCGGTCAAAGATGGACCAGCTCGGGATGCGGGGGAACTCCAGCTTGTGCGAGTCATAGTTGCCGACTTCGTAAGCGGCGGCATGAGGCTTCATTTCCTCGGTCATGTAGCGCCGCCCGTACTTGTCCACGAAAATAAATCCGGCGATTGCTTTCTCTTTCTTTGCCAGCATGGAGCGATTGCTCCACCCCTTGCCGCTGAAATCAATGAAGAAAGCGGTAGGGAAGTCCGGGAATTTGGCGCACAGCCGCGCGGAGACGCAGTTCATATGCCACAGGTCAGCCCCCGCCTCCTGCGCCATGCGGATGCCGTCGCCGGTATTAGCATCCCCGCCGGTGAAGTACATCGGGTAGGAACGCAGGTAGTGCAGCTTCATTTCCTCGCTGGCTTCAAAACCGCCGGTACAGATAATCACTGCTTTGGTAGCGCGGATATTTAGCTCTTTTGGCATTTTGCCGCTGATATCGGAGGCGTTTGCTCCCACTACCCTTCCAGCGCCGTCGGTGATGAGCCGCTGTGCCGGGACCTGGTAGTGGACGGGGATGCCGCGCTCCGCCGCGCGTTCGTAGAGAATGCGCATCATATGCACGCCGCAGCCGTCGTGGCGGTAGAGCATCATGGAATCTGAGCCGGGGAGCTCCGGGAATTCACCGCCGCGCGCGTAGAACCTGATGCGTGCTCCGAGCTTGTTCAGCCAGTCGATGTTTTGCGCGGAATAGTCCACCCAGGCTTTATTGATGTGCTGGTCGGTCCAGACGTTATCGCCCTGCCCGCCGGTGGCGCACAGCGCAGTCATGTATTCAAGGGCTTGGGTTTTATCGGAGAGGGAGAGGACAAAGCCGCCGGCAATGCTGCTCAGCGTGACGTGGGATTCCTTTGGCTGTTTCTCAAGGACGATAACTTGAGCGCCCAAATCACGGGCAGTGATTGCTGCGGTCACACCTGCCAGCCCGTAGCCCAGAATGACTATTGAAAAATGTTGCAGATTATAAAATAATTGTCCGAGATAAATTGCAAGGAACCGATACAATATCATCAAAATCAAGAATTTATTTGGATCTAAAAATACGAGAGTTGGGATTGAGCAAAAAGATTGCAAGTGAATGTGAAAAACATGAGATTGATTTAAATATAATGTCTAATGCTTTTGGTTCATATACAGAAAACAATGAACAATTTAGTAATAATAATCCAAGTGTATCAACAGCGTCTCAGAGCCTGCATGACCAATTAATAGAGGAATCCAAAACAAAAAGTAACGAATCTCAAAAGGCTGATTTGAGTTCAGCAGACAAAAACAATATTCGATATTATACTTGTGATAATTATAAATTTGATAGTTTTATTAAAGGGTTGACAAAATGGCTTGAAAGTCAGAATTACAATGTCCAAATCATTACTGCTCCGGATGGTAGAAAACTCTTGCAACTTTCACAAGGAGGTTTCTTTCGTAATGCTATAGGAATGGCTTCGGCCTTAAATGTTTTTTTTGACCATAAAGGAACAAATTTAGTAGTAGAGATTGGTTCGGGAAAATGGTTAGATAAAGCTGTGGCTGGTGGCGTTGGGATGATTGTTTTTGCACCACTGGCAATTACAGCCGGTATCGGTGCATGGCAACAGGCAAAAATGCCGGAAAAAATATTTAACTATATTGATTCTCAATTAATCAATGGAAGATAAAGTATTCGATCTGAAAACTTGATAAGGGGGGAACCGTCACTCCCAATTTACCCGAAGATCATTCTTTTTGACATCTCTTCTTAAGAGACCCTGGAAGATTTGTAATACGTATCCAAAACAACGCCATCATATCCGCCAGGCCACTTGCTCCAATATGTTTGCGTGATTACAGCCATCTTGAACCATATCATAAACTTGATTCAGCGTGGCTCTCAGCCTGTCAATCAATTCACTTTTTTGGGTGATGTCGATAGCAGCGTCGTGAAAGAGGCTGTTCATTTCATTTAACTGATACTTGGTATGATCCAGTTCTTTGCGGAGCTTATCATTTACTTCCTGCAGATCTTTGATTTCCCGCTCAAACCTTTCATTTTCCGGAACCATTTCTATAACATTAACAAGATCACTTGGTTCTTGAGATGCTTCCCCTGTTTTAACCACGCCACAACCTGTGTCACTCTGTAATAATAAAGAAGTGTTAACTGATGATTCTAAAATAATATCTGCCGGTTGTACGGATTTTCTCTTGTTCTTGCCTCTCGCCTCTGATGGGTCCTTCAATTTTATTATGCCATAATAAAATTGTTCGCAGGTAGGGGATTGCCGATACACCTCTATAACCTTTTGAGGTTCTATCGTCAGGTTTTTGGCTATCTGCCCCCATGACAGGACAAAGTTTCCCTTCAAAAGCGTTTCAACGTGTTCTTTTGAATATTGTTTGGCAAACTTGCACGATTTGGCCAGAGTATCACGGCCGATGCCTGTTGCCTTGGCAATTCTTTCCAGCTCATTTGTCCCATACTTCCCCTTATAAAAGGCATTGATGGACCTGCCAATTTCCCAATAGCCGCTGATGGAATAAGTCTGCACGCGGGCATGGATATTTACCGCATACGCTATCAGTGCTTCCTCGGATTCCGGTTCATAATTGCCGGCAAGAATTTCCGTGGCGCTTATCTCATGAATGATCTCGTTTTCTGAATCCCCATCAACCGTATCCATTGTCTCACCGGATAATGAATGATCAATCTCAATGAATTGCATGTGTTGTTCCAGATCTGATGAAATCATCTGGTTTAAATTATCTGTCTGCATGATCTTTTTCTCCTATAACGGAATTATTTTCCTTGTCATATTGTGCCAGCCGGAGTTTGATGCCCTCGCGAATGAATTTGGACATGGTAGTCTTTTGCAGTCCGGCAATCATTTTCAGTCGTTTATAGGTGTCGGGCTCGATCAGCAAATTTATTGATGTGTGCAATGTTCTTTTTCTCATGGTTTGTTCCTCCTTATGACATTATGTTGGTAAAATCAGCGGTAAGATCCGTTTCATTACTGGCATGATATATGTTATCAAATGCGTAATCATGCACGTAATCCTCTTGTAAAATATCACCGGGCACGTCTGATAAAAAATAGGATTCTTCAGTGTCGAAATATGGATAGGAATAACTGCATTGAAATTTTGACCTCGTTAGAATTAGTTCGTTTTTCGCCCTTGTGATCGCCACATACAGCGTGCGTCTTTCTTCTTCCTCTTCGTCTTCCTTCCCTATGCTGCGCATATGAGGGCAAATTCCCGGCTCAGCGCGAATAATATAGCAAACAGAATTTTCGATCCCCTTTGCGCTATGAACTGTAATCAGGGTAACGACATCGGGGTTTTCCGATACGGCTGCTGTTGACGTTATCGGGTCCAGTGTATAGACTTCAATAAACCGCATGAGACTTGTATATCGTTCGGCAAGTTTCACCAGAAGGTCAAAATCCTTTTTTCGCACGTTCCATTGATCATATTTTTCTGACAGGAGCGGCTCAAAGAACTCCGCTCCCGCTTTCAGTGCTTTGGCCGGTTCGTTCCAGTGCTTCAGTATGACTTCAGGGCCTCTGATTATTTCAAATCTCTTTTCATTTTTGCACGCTATCTCGCAAACTGCTTGTGTAAAAGAACTGAACTTATTCATGGATGCGATAATACGCGACGCAGTCACATCCCCGATTTTCGGCCATAGCACCAGATAACGCTTCCAGGAGATTTCGTCCTGTGGATTTCCTGCCGCTCTGACCAAGCAAAGAAGGTCTTTGACGTGGGCAGACTGAAGAAAGCTCGCTCCCCCGATAAATACATAGGGAATCTTTTTCTCAATCAGCATCGCTTCCACACTTCTTGCGCTATAGGCGGTCCTTGTAAGAATCGTGTGGTCCTTCCATGAATTTCCTTCTTCGTGACGTTTGATGAGATCCTCGGCGATCCATTTTGCTTCCGCAAGGTCACTTGAAAAACTCTTCATGACGGGTTTTATCCCGTTCCCTCTCTGTGCCTTAAGGTTCTTGTTATAATTAAGCGGCGATTCTTTTAACAGCCAGTTGGAAAAATCCAGAATTTCCTGTGTCGAGCGATAATTGTCTTCCAGTTTAAGAACCACGGAATCAGGAACCCGGTCTTTAAAAGAATGCACATTCCTGAAATCAGCTCCCCGGAAAGCGTAGATGCTTTGCGCGTCGTCACCCACACAGAAGAGTTTGGCAGGGTCTCGAAGTCCGTCCAGAATACGCCATTGCAGGGGGTTCGTGTCCTGCATTTCGTCAACCAGGATGTGGTCATATTGCGAGCGTAATTGCTCGTTGATCGAAGGGGAATTATGCAGTACTTCGCCAAACCGATAAATGATGTCGTCAAAATCGAGGTAACGGTGAGATTGTTTACTTTGATCGTAGTCGCCAAAAACATTTAGGATTTTGGTTGAAATTTCATAGTCGTATTCTGCGTACTTGTTTAAGTATTCGGAAAATTCCATCTTGGTGTTGCGGGCGTATGAATAAAAGTTGACCAGCTTGGAAGCTATCGGGAACTTTACTCCTTTTGTTACATATTTGACCCTTGCAAGATTCATGAGGGATATTTGATCGTCACGGTCTATTACTGTAAAATCCCGTATCCCAAATTTGTCCGGCTCTTTGCGCATGATCAGCAGACAGAAGTGATGGAAAGTTCCTGTTGTTACCTCTTTAGCCGCATATCCAATGCTCAGCGATAACCTGTCCGTCATTTCTTTTGCTGCGCGTCTCGTAAATGTCAGAAGAAGGATTCGTCGGGGATCAACGCCTTTTTGGATTAAGTATTCTACCCGCGCGATGATTGTCGATGTTTTCCCTGTTCCGGCGCCGGCTAAAACCAAAATGTGTTGATCTTCATGTTCAGCGGCAATTCTCTGATTCTCGTTTAGTTTCATTTCTGTATTCATTTTATTTTCTCTCCTCTGCTTCGAAAATTGGTTTAAGTTGTTGAATTCCTGTTTGTCATTCATTCTGCTGTTCTTACGTCCCATTGCTACCTACCTGGTCTTGGATAATTTCTTGCTGAAGTGGATTGTGGTTGTTTGTTGTCAGCTTTTCCCGAATCGCTTCCCTGATGTAATCCGAGATACCGATTTCCTCGTTGTCCGCGATGGTCTTCACCTGAACGAACATCTCTTCTGATAGCGCCACTGATACTGGTCGGGTATAGACCTTCTTCTTCATAGACAGTCACCTCCTTCCTGAAACTTATTTTATAAATTTCTTAATCATATATTTGTTCTATGTCCTGATCGAACTCGGAAAAATTTTAAAAATGTTTTCGTGACAGGAAATAAACTAAGAGTGTTTTTGTTTGAAACCGGACGCAAGAATGTTTCTGATGTTTTTATCCGATGTAAGCCGTTCCTTATAAATACCCAGAACCGGCAAAAACGGCCTTAAAACCTAAATGATTCCAATCGTTTAAAAACTAATTTTGGTCAGTCTAGGAATCTGATCAATACGGAAATAATTGGAAATCCACAGGATGCTGTGTTCATTAAACCAAGAAAGTCAAAGCGCTTCTCTTTCTATCAGTTATATGCAAAAGAATTCTCAGCATGTTTGAATTGTGCTGGAGGGCGTATATCACCTACAAAGAAATGGTTTTGAAAATTCGTTACTTTGTTAATTATGATCTGAAAGGTGAAAATAAAAATTCAGCCGATGAGCTTTCTTTTTTGCTGTTGGTACTCCTCCGCGGTTAATGCACCTGAGTCTTTCAAATCTGATAGTTTTTTCAGCTCATCGGCCACTGACATTTGTTGACCAGTTTGTTGCATCATAGCAGCGTTTGCAGACTGAGCCTGCAACTTATCATCCATATCTGCTCTTTTAATTAAAACTTCGACTAGCCCGTGGCACTGGCGCGCCGTTTGAAGCGCTTGTTGATAAACTGGTTTATCCTTTTTTGTCTCTTTGTTCAGGAAGGTGATATCAAAAATAGGTCGTTTTGTATCGTTAACTGTTAGACGTAGATCGATCTTGCTCACAGTTCCTGTGCTTTTTGTTTTTCCAGAAAGGCCTCCAATGATTGCCCCAACACCGCCGAAAGCAATGTTTCCTATTAACGCACCAGCAATCTGGCTTCCACGCATTGTCTTGGTAATGGTTGCACCATCCTCAAAAACTTCTGAGGAAAGTAAATCTTTATAAGAGATAGTACGGAATTGTTTCTGAGAATAATCAATTAAGCAGACTTTCTTTCTTTGTTCGTCTACAGCCAAACCAACGAGGCCATCTACTCCCATAATCTTCTGTGTCTCAGTAAAGTCAGAAATATGGGAAAGGTAATCTATTTGCAGCCTCTTTTTTTTCTTCATCGGACGATAGATAAGAAGATAGAACATAAAGAATATAATGCCCATCATGAGTAAAAAGGAACTGAATGTCCCATCCGAAGATGCGACAGACCCAGAGGGTTTTGACTCCGTGACATTGTTAACTAAAGGTTTTGCTTGTTGCTGCGGGCTCTTATCTTCTATCTGTGGAGGAGGCATTGGTGAAGCCTCAGAAACTTCAGAAGCCGCTGATTCCTGCTTTAACTTGAGAATCCTGGATTCCAATTCCGCTTTTCTTTCATTTGTGAGTTTTACTAATGAGTCAATATAAACTTGACTACCTTTTTCTCCTTCTGAAAATGCCTTTGTGTCGCGCATTATTGTCCATCGCATTTGCTCATCTTGCAAAGCATTATTTTCATACTCGCCAAGAATTGACTTCAATTGATTATAAATATGGTTAATACCTTTATCAGCTGTTGCAAAATCATTTGACTCTTCAAGGTACTGTCTATATTCTTCATCTGACATTTTTGGACTGCTTAAATCAGCCCTTGCAAATGATGCGAGTAAAAACATGCAAAGCAGCAACCCCATTAATTTTTTAAGCATTTTTTACCCCCTATGTTCATTTTTTAATATCTATGCTCTATGAGTAAACAAAACGACAATGCATTAGAATTGTTGATAAACAATTCCCTCAATTCCGCTCCTCATGTCTTTTGGGGAAATCTTTTTCCCATATTGTTTTAAATTTATTCTGTTGAACAGTATCCAACATTACATCATTCCCTCAAGAAGTTTCTTTGCGGTAGCTTTAATCTCTTTTTCATCTTTCCGAGAAAGCTTTATTGCAGGATCAAAACCTAATACCTTTTTTGAATATTCGGTTGAATCCCAATCTTCATCTTCCATCTTGTATTCAAGATCATCTTCATCAAGAATTTCTGGCATGTTATTTCTCCTTAGATTATTTATTATGTTTGTGCCAATAAATATAAGCACATTAAATTGTATTTCTTCAAAAGGATTCTCAATTCGATTCCACGCATAGTTATAAACTTTATCTTGTATCTTCTGGATTTCACGCAAATCCCGTGGTGAGGCTATATCGCCATCACCTGGTGTGCATTCATTTCAGTTTTAATTCTTTGTGGAGTACTGTGTAATGCTGGCGATTCTTTTTCCGGCTTTCAAAAATAATTTCCTGCATGACCCTTGATGCCTTTACCTCTTTGATCAGCACCTCAATGAAATCAGACATCTCGTCCTCGGTGGCATCGGCTCCGACCCATGAGAGCATGAAGTCAAATTGTGTGCCATGTCGAAATAATCTGCCAGGCAAGGGAAATTTTCCCCTCTCTCCGATCAGAATTCCGTATCTCAAGTAGGGATGGACTTGTCGGTGTGTGAGTGCTTTGTGACTGTAGGTGATCGCATCGTGTGTTGTAATTGATCCGCCACACTTAGCCTCCACAATAACTCGTGGAATCCATCCCTTGTCAAGAAGTTGTTCGATAATCAGCAAGTCGGTTTCGTAATCCATATAATCACGCTTATTCTCGCCTGAGTCGAAGTATGCCCGGATCTCGTAAGCGTATGGAAGTTTCTTGCCCGTAAGGACAGAGAGTTGCGAGTCAATGGAACGAAGCCTGGTTTCAACAGCAGGAGCGAATTGCTTAACCCATTCGACTTCATTCATATATTTCCTCTTTCTGCACAACGAAAAAATCAGCCGGAGCGTAGCGATCAGCTGTATTGATTTTGTTAGCTTTCTTCTTTTATTTCTTCAAAATCTTTTCTCATTGATTCTTTTAGGTTAGCTTTTACATTGTTGTTAATCCAATGATCTATTGATTCCTTAAATTTTAGCATTTGAAAATTATACTCGCTAATTTCTCTATGAAAGATTTTGGCTATTTTCCCTTTAAGTAATTTCTGGAACTCAGTAACATATTCACCTTTTGCTTCATGCCCCGTAAAAGGGTCAATTAGTTTTGGTATGAATATAATATTCCATGGTGCAGTAAAACAGAATACGTTTTTTGTTCTTCCGAACACGTGAGAGACTTGATAATTTCGTATTGTTTTATTTTTTTTATGACCGGTCAATTCCTGAATCACTATTGTGGGCTTTTGATTATTTGTCGGATCAAATTTTATATTGATGCCGAATGTGGCTTTATAAAGAGATGCTAATATTTCATTCCCCGCGCCATTTTTTCCGGATGATCGAATATATAGTTCAGTGTCTTTTTGAGAAATCCTCCTGACAAGATTTGCCCATTCCTTTGAGGCTTTTTCTTGATCAGCATTGATTATATTCTCCAACCCAAAATCAAAAAATTGTTTTTTGGGGAAAATTGAAAAGAATTGTTGATATGAATCTTTCATTCGATTCCTTGCACAGCTGACAATTAATATACCAACTTGGTTTTTTTGATTTTCGGTCTGGCAGTAATATTACTCTTTATTAAAAAGAATGCAAAGAATAAATTGCTTAAATATCAAGTAGAATGAACTTTTGGCACTTGGCCTTTTGTGGTAATATGCCGAATGAGTCAAGTTGGTATATTACGGAAAATTTGTCAGATTCAAAAAACTGACATTAATGAATGCCAATTGAAAGAGCGCATGACGTTGTTAGTTAACGAATGTTCTCTTTCAGGAAGCCATGCGTAACCCCACTCATCACAACATGAACCCTCCGAAAAGAGCACCCTTTCTTCCCGTATTCATTGATCCGAGCTATCTGTCAAACCCTCCTGGGAGCCATTCCTAACCTCATCCTCCCTTATATATCCCTCGCTGTGGATCTCTCTCCCTGAACAACCTGGGAAGGTTTCAGTGGCTATTGTTCTGATATAACCAGAAGCAGCAGCCGACTATTGCTCTCTATATTTTTCATATCAATTATCGGTATTGGATGAATTATTTCTCACACGTCCAATCCCTTTTCCATAGGTATTTCCAACCCCACTGCCTTCTTGATGCTTTCCTTCCATTTAATTTGCGGATTATCCTTATATCGTGAATAGAGTTTCATGATCCACCCATCAGATTGTATTGACATGAGCTCGTTCATGGTCGATAAAGTTGCATCATCATTAGTGCCATTAAGTGCCAGTCTTGCTCCAGGATAATTCATCTTCCCCAACCAGATTGAATCCGTTACATATGGAGATACCTTGAAAATAAGTTCATCAATATTTTCATCCAACATGGGTTCACAGGAAACACTCGTCTTATATCCCATGTCAAACGCATATTTCAATGCTGCCAGTCTCTCGTCAAAGTCTGGTGCACCAGGTTCCCAGAATTTTATTACCGCAGAATCCGTTGATCCGATGGTAAACCGGAAAAGAATATGATGTTTATACTGGGGTAGCAAATCACATATTTTGCTAATACATTCCAGGTGAGGCTTAGACACCACCAGCACTTCATTCCCTGATCTCAGAATATTTTCGAGAAAAGAAAGACATTCATCTAAATGATTCGGAGTAATGTCATGCGCTGTGGGAAACATGAATGTGCCACTACGCTTGCGAAAACTTTTTGCTAATTTATTATTTTTGATATTCTCAATATTCCAGTTATCCGGAGTTTTTCTTTTCATTCGAATTGCAATAGATTTAGCGTAACAATATTTACAGTCGTGGGTACAGCCACTAATGCAATTCTCATTATACTTTGCCCATTCCTGTGTTCCAAATACTGTTTTTTCATTCATTTCTTTTTCTCCTTTTTTACAAGTCCTTTCCATTGACGATCCCCGAAGGCTTGCGTGGGTTTTGTTCTGATATAACCAGAAGCAAGAAGCAGCCACCGACCATTTCTTTCTTACTATTTGATTTGTTTGTGTGGTTAAGGTCATTATTCCACCAGTAAAATCCGATTAGGTAGAATTTATCTCCTGAAATAACCTCTCCCATGATCTTAAAAACATTACCGATAGATTTTTATATCGGTCTTTCAAAATGCTCCGTCAGAAAATGGATTATATCCATCATCAGTACTAACCACTTTCTTTGGCGGGATTTCCTCAAAATCAAAATTCATATCTAGACATTTCTCTTGTTTTTTTGGTGTATTCTTTTTCAACGGCTTTGACATTTTGAGATCGAAATCCGACTCCTCTTGTACTACGGGAGCTTCTGTTTTTTCGCTAACTGAATCATTAGCTATTTCGAGTGATTTAAACCCCTCATAACTGGTAAGTTCAGCCTCAGAAGTAAAAACTTGAACAACAGTATATTCGATCATCTTTTTGATCACTTTCCAGTTGAGATATTTTAACGAACAATATTCCTTAAAATATTTCCAGTTATCATCATTTTCTCCTTGGGATGACAATTTCTCTTCAATATAATCAACAAGCTCCAGAACCATATAGTTCCATTCATAACTGTTCATATATGCCCTACTATACGGATTGGTTTTTCTCTTTTTTTCATTGTCCTTCAACATAGTTTTATCCTTTCTTTTACAACGAACCAAGACTTCTTTCGTTTGAATATGTGGCTGGTTGTCAAAAACTTTTTGTTTTTAACATGTTCTATTTAAACAAAAAGAAATTGATGACTTTCTCTTGAATAGGCTTCGCCTAGTCTAAGACCAACATCCTTTGATATTAAAGTGTAAGTCCGGAATTTCTACTTTCCTTGATAATGTAGTTAACTCAAAGATAACTGCTGTTCTTTTCCTTGAATATGTTTTACTTACTTTGGACCTACGTCTTAAGTTTACTCATAGATTGATAGATCTTTTCTATTTCTATGGGGAGAGAAATGGCCAGGTTTATCCTGGACATTTTTCTCATCCATATTTAAATTATAAATAATTTAATCCAGGAATAAGGATATAATTCAAATGGTTATAACCAATATTTCAAATGAGATATCGAGATATTCGTAAAAACCCATGATGAGCATCCGATATCCGCCAAATCAGAAACCGCGATCCTTCAGGTCAGTTTCCGATTCCTCTTCTTCCCCCGTAATCTCCTTCCAGGAGTTTCTCGTGTAGCGATAGACATATTTCATATCAAGTTTCTCTTCAGCGTAATCTTTGATGAATTTATATTGAACAAGCTCATCCAAAATTCGCTTAACGATTTGCCTCACACTGTAAGTGTCTTTCGTTTTCAAGACGAGCCTTCTTCGGATCTCATCTATGAAAATGGGATTTTTTGGAGTTCTGCCGGTTTTTTTGTTTGGAAAATAGCTCAGAATAAATAATCGATAGTAAAGCTGCGCGTAATCCGACATCTCATAGAATTTTCCAGGCAGAAGATCCATGTAACAGGATACCATGTTTTGCATGAACATATATCCCAGGATGGTGTCGAACCGGATTTGATATTCCCTTTCAAGGACATTATTGTTTTTGGATACTTTGCTGTTGCTGATTTTCCCCAAAGTAAACAGCCGTGAATTGTAACCAAAGTTACCAAAAGGAAATAACTGGTATTGTTTCCCGGTATGAAAGCATATCGGATAATTCATCCACAGTACGCACTCATAGGTCCTTATAAACATGTCCCTGATTTGCCGTGAGGAATATTTTCTCAAGAAGGGAAGTTCCTTTCGCAAGCTTCCATCATTCAAGGTAATTGTTAAAGGATTTTTTATTTTTCCAAACGCTTTATCAACGTGAGACAGTTTGTCTTTCTGGCTATATGCTTCTGAAATGATCCCGTCCTTGGAAAGATTTGTTGTTATGTATTTCAGAAGCTTGTTTGACATGTACAAGCCCGATTTTTCCTTAACGTTCTTTTCGTTGTTTGTTGGGATTCTGCCATAAAAGTCCTCGTTCCCATAAACAAAGTGAATCAATTTTGTGCCGATAATGTCCATGATCATCATTTGCTTCGGTCCAAGAATTCCGCCCCCGCATTGAAGGTGATAGTTATTGTATTTCAGTATAAATGGGTACTTTACTGTTTTCCCTTTAATGTTCATAATGGGACAGATATTACGGTTAAAGCTTTTATCAGATGCAAGTTTAATCATTATGCGATTCTCCTTCCTTGTTTAATTCTCCCGATATTTCCTTCAGTGCCGTCACCAGTAATTCCGTTGCAATGGATGATCCGGTGACCACTTCACTTGGATCGCTCATGACCCTCTCAGCTGCCATTCTCCTGAGCAGATTGCGGTATTGCTCAGGGATTGATAGATTGATTTGAACATTGTTTCTTGATTCCATGATGAAATCCTCCTTTGATTGAATTTAATATTTGTTCTAGGTAACAAGACAGATTGGTTCGAGATTGTTTCTTGACTGTTTATGCAGCAAACAAAAAAGAGGCCCAGCTCCCGGTGAAGAGAGAGCATGGGCCCCTTTTTTGCCAGCACAATAAGCTTAAATTGTCAGTTGAGATCAATATATCGTTGTCTTGTCGTTGTAGCAAGGGATACGTTTGCGAATCAGATCAGACGATACCCCGCCAAACATAATTAATTCCTGCAGAAGGGGAAACCAGCACAAAACATTCGCAATGATCCCTCTAAAGGCATTCAGAAATTCTTCTTTTGGAAGTAACCCATTTTCCAGCCGGATGCCATGAAGAAATGCGCATTTCTTGCTTTGACTATCGACAAACAAATGTTGATTTCCACATAGCCGGTTAATCCTGTTTACCAGTTCTACTATGGATGTCATCTTATCATCGGGAACCGCAAAACTCGAAACCGCATGAATAATTATGGTGCTTTCTTCAGGGTCCAGTACCATAATTACAATGATTGATGAATCAAGTTCAGAGGTACCCGCACATGGCAAAACGAAACCATGCTCTATTCTGCTTTCATCAGTAATCGTAATGTCAAGATCTGCAAAAACAGATACCAAGTGATTTAACACATTTTCCTCCATTTCTTTATTCAACCCTTGTTCCTGACATGTGACATTCCTAATATTATCTTTACAGATGTCGTAATATTTTTCAGCAGAGCCTCCCATGATGATAAGCGCACTAATCGCTGGATTGGCCAGATGAGCAATTTCAAGCATGTAGCGGAGCAGCCAGCTAAACTTGTCGTTCTGCAGTTCATGATTTGAAACAAAAAGGCTTGCATGAAGAATAATCTCATTACAGCAAGGACAAAGGGAATATTGGCTAAAGGGCGTGATTCCGTTGATAAGGTTTGCCAATTTTCTAATTTCATCATAATTTCCGGACTCTGTTACTCCAAGGCTGAAACTGATGTTAGCGCAATTGCAATCCGGCCTGTATTCTACGAGAATTCGGGCAACCGTATTGTCGTTATCAATTTTTGATTTGAAGTCGTAAGACTCTCCTTTTTCCACGTTTTCAACCGGCAGATGAAGGTCTCGGAAACATTGTTTCATCTCTCTTATAATCTTATTTCCTTTTTTATTCTTTTTTCTTTTCATTTTTTTATCTCCTTATTTTTGGAAATGACAAAGGGGAACAATCACTTGCAGGATTGTCCCCCCTCTGTCAGCTAAAGGTTTATCGTATTGTTAAATTACCACTTGATTCCGCCCTTGTAGTATTCATCGGTCAGGGCAAAATCGTCTCCCTCGACATAAATCTGGACAAACCACATCGCCGGATCAATGTTATCAGGACTCTCGATGCAATAAGCCAGCTTGACCATTTCAAACTCCGGATAGACTCGCCTGTAACAATAAACATAAGGATCTGGATATTCGCATGATGGCATGAGATCAGGGTCCTTCAGTTTGACAGTTTCTCCGTTTTTTATGGCCTCCAGCTTGTCCTTATTCTCCGGCTTGGTGAAGTAGTCATACGATGCATTGATACGACCGCCGTTTTGGTTGCCTCCAAACGCAAGATGATCAATCAGAAACTCAGGCATACCCAATTCCGTCAACCCATGTGTGTGAGTAGGGAAAGCAGGCATATCCGCGCAGGCATGAACAATAAAAGGAGGCTCTACTGATTTTTTGGGTTCATTCATTTTACCATTCGGCTCAAGAAATTCAGGTGGCATCTGACTGATACTAACTTTGATTAACTCTTCCATTATGCTCTGGACTGTTTGGTTATTTAATTGCAGCTTGGCAATTAAAGGAAAGAACGTATGTGCAGCTGCCAGCACTTGACCCAATAGCGTCTTGAAGTCAATTTTGTTTAAAAAATAACCTGTAACGTTCATTCCCGACCGTAATAGAACTATCCTGCTGTTTGGCTCCACGCAGAAATGACTATTGACCATGTTGAGATTAATGAGGTTCAAAAGTTCATACAGTGCAGGGAGCTTGTCCCGCTGAAAATCGGCATATCTCATGCTTAGATCAATAATATTATGAGAAGGGACAAAAATAAATTCGACTCCCCCATAACCTGGATATTCAAATGTGGACATGCCGCGAAGAGCATCAGGCAAATTTTCCTCATTGATGATTTTCATTCCAAGATCCACAAAGCACTGCTTCATATCATCATAAATCTGTTTATCTTTTGAATTCAATTTTTCCATTTTATGACTCTCTTTCTGAGAACTTTCATAAAGTTCTCGATGGATAGCGCCGGCCAGGCCCAGGACGCTATTGGTTAAGTGTCAGCAGGCAATAAAAAAGGGCTGCCCCACCTGGGGACAACCCTCTGCCCATATTAGCCGCTGTGAATTAAATCAGATCATCGTCAAATCAGCGCATACGCATCACTCCCTTCTCAATACGCAGACTCCTGCGCTTTTATTCCAACGGTATTCCCTGCCGGATACGTTCCGCATTGATCCGCTGTTCCTGCTCCACAAAGAATCTTGTGTTGACAAGCTGCATGTTATAGGCGCCGTCATATCCGCAAAGATCACGGAACGTCAGGCCAAAGGTTTCCTGAAGGTACTTATCAAGGTCATTCCTCCAGGGATACGTTACATATTCATATTTCCCGCCATCAACATCGCGGATCATGCCGCTGGTATAAATGGAATGTCCTTTATCCAAATCCGGATCATTGGGATTCCAATATCTGATAAAACCAAACTTGCCTGTTGAAGCCCAGCTGGTCGTGTCGCATGATGCTATAGGCAGCTTGCACAGCCATTCAAACTTGCTTCCGCCGAACCAGTGAATTCTTATGTCGGGATTGCCTTTCTTGATACGGCAAACAGCATAGGCAAGATCATCAAAGTTGGTCGTCTGGCTCGATCCTAGTGCAATCCAATCGTGCTTTCCGCTTTGCACATAATAGTCGATTTCACGATCAAATACGTTGTGGACAACAGGCACCGGCTGAAGCCCCGCTCTCTCCATCGTTATCTGATTGACGATGTTATTGAGAAAACCGTTGTTGCTGAAGTCGGTATCAAAGTTGAAATACCGGTCAAAATGATGGCCGTTCATCTTCAGGTAGGAAATAAGCCCCGCCAAAGACAAGCTGACAACCCCCTGTGCCACCGACCATGCTCCGGAATCCAGAATGACACTGACAATCATGCTGCGGCATTTAATGAGAATCTCCAAAAAGTCCGGTCCCGCGTATGCATAGGAAAGCAAGACGTTGATAGGATCTTTAAATAGTTCCCAGTGACGCTTTAAAACCCTCGAGCTCATCGAGGCTTGATAAAATCTCATGTTCATATCTCCTTATAAAAAAGCCCCCTGCCGCAATAAGACAGCAGAGGGCCAAGGTTAAAATTAAGCGACCTTCTGTTCTTCCGTATCCAGGATACCCAACTCCTGAATACTGATAAGCTTTTCGATCAGTTTTCTGAATGTTTCCCGGTCGATTTTCACCAGCTGGTCCTGATCTTTCTCAATAAAATCCAACGTATCAAGCAGCCGATTGCCCAGGTGGTTGAAGTCCTGCAAGCGCTTTTCAGGGGTAGTTTCGTTATCCTCCCTACCGCCCGTAAGAGCGATCTTCTCCAGAAGGGTCTCGGGATTTCCGCCGCAATCGTCAATTTCCTTCAATCTTCGGATCAAGGCTTTATCAAAATCAACGCCGATGTTAACGACGTTCGCCACGATATTATAGTTGACGGTCAGGCCATTCTTAATCAGTTTCTCGTTGTTGATCGCGGTATCGATCCGGGCCTTGAATTCATTCATGCTCATATCCATCTCTTCATCAAAAGGAATTTCGTATTTTTTGAAGAGATCACCAATCCTGTCCTTGCCCTCCATGTTTTTTGTGACCGAGCAAAGCATCTCCAGCCTGTCCACGCCGAGGAATGTAAACGGATGGCAGTCCTTACGGCTCGCGATGAGCATGAACTTTTCCCTGTTTCTTTTCGCGATAAACGGCAGGTTTTCCTCCGCCCAAGAACCCCAAGTCATATCAGAACCCTTGATCAGCTCTTTGAGCTTCAGGCAGATGCGACCGATGGTGATTGCCCTGCATGCAAAATACTGCTGGGCAAGGTTGATTTCCCGGTTGGCAGCCGCTGAAATGCTTTGAGCCAGAACAATCCCCTGATCTATCAGCTGTTCTTTAGGAAACTTTTGCCCCTTCTTGGGTTTTATGACTTGCCCAAGCCAGCTGTCTACGGTCTTGCCGTCACCATCATCGCCTGCCTCAACTGCCAGCACAGTGATTTCGTTGACAGCCGTACTGTCCGTCCCAACATAGGACCAGGACTCGGGTTCAGGTTCCATAGGTTTAATGATTTCCGGAGCTGTTGGAGCATCCGCTTCATTCACAGATTTTAAAACTTCGTTATTTTCTTGTTTTGTTAAATCTACATTTTTATTCGACATATTCAAATTCCTCCTAATAAAATTATGGTTGAATGGTTACTGGTTTTCGGAAATAAAAAAGCCACCCCCGTTGCCAGGAATGGCCTCTTTCTATCCGCTGCGTTCCGCTTATGTTAGCTCGTTTGCATCACCTCCTCCCTTATTAAAAAGTTGGTTTCCCTATTTAAGAAACCATCACTGCATCCGATCTGAGCCTCTTGACGGTGTAATTACAAACCACAATTTTTATAATTGCCGTAAAGTTCCAATTTTTCCCATTGGCGTTGTTGGCTTGGATCATCAATGTGATATTCAAGGTCAGCCTTCGTTAGTTTAATATTGCTTAACGATGAACCACAGCTCTTCCGCGGAACTTTTCCGTATCTGAGGAATTTCCGCCGCGCCGACTTTGATAAATTGTTGTTTGACATCTTGTTTCCCTCCTTATTTAATCATTCCGGTAAAATTACCAAAGCTCAATTGAACAGATAAGAGAATAAACTCAATGTGATGCCCTTTCAGTCTCACCACCTATTCGGGCATATGTGCATAAGATTACTTTTACTCCGTTCTAATCCACAGTTATTATTCGCCGACGGTCCAGCCAGCTTTCAACATCGCGAAGGTCATAAAGGCACTTCCGATCCAACTTTATGTATTGAGGACCTTCACCACGCATTCGCATATTGGCCAAAACACCCGCAGACGTTCTCATTAATTCGGCCGTTTCCTTGGTTGTTAGATATCGGCGTTCCATCACACAAAACCTCTTCCATCTTTCGTTGGTTATAACTTAACAAACCGTAATTATTAAAAAAAGATAGGGGATAGGCTATAATAGGGGGAAAGATGAATAATTTTGTTTCTTTTATTTTGCGGTGAAAAAAGGAATTTTCATGCTTCGTGGTGTTCCATGATATATGACGGTTGTTTAAAAAAATCTTTGAATGGGGGTAATGAAAGTGGTTTTAGGTTAGCTATATGTTAGCACAAATAAAAAAGGACTTAAGCTATTACTGCCTAAGTCCTTGTTATTATTGGTGCGCCCAGCAAGATTCGAACTTGCGACATCCAGATTCGTAGTCTGGCGCTCTATCCAGCTGAGCCATGGGCGCACGATATATCGAATGACGAGGCAGCCCTATAGCATATAATTAAACTCGTGGCAAAGCGAAAAATGTGAAATATTTCTTATCGTTTATTAATAATTTCAACAGAGATTCCATGTATTTAATAACTGATCTTGAGCGGTTGTCAAAAAATAGTTTTGTCCCATTTTTGGTCGCACGCCGTGATCCTGGATAAAATTTCTTCTTAAGAAAATTTCGAGAAATCCGGTTTACGTCGCTCGAAGAACGCGGCAAACGCCTCTTTGGCTTCCGGTGATTGAAGCATGGCACTAAAGTGATTGCCTTCCTCTAGCATCTGAGCGATTACCGCATCGGCATGCCGGGCCTTCATCAAACGTTTGGTTGTGCGCAGAGATGATGCCGGAAGGACGACCAGTTTTGCCGCCTGTGCGTAAGCATAGGTCATCAAATCCTCGGCCGGCAAAACTTTATTGACCAGTCCCATGTCAAAGGCCTGTTCAGCGGAAAAAGATTCTCCGAAGAGTAGCGGTTCAGCTGTGCGATTATAGCCGATCATTTCCGGCAGCAGCTTGCTGGAGGCAAATTCCGGGCACAACCCAAGTTTGGTAAACGGCATTGAAAACTTGGTATGCTCAGCCGCATAAATCTGATCGCAGTGTAATAACATGGTAACGCCGATGCCGATGGCCATTCCGGATACGGCTGCAATGACTGGCTTGGAAGCCGTGCCGAGATTCCGCATAAATTGTGCCACCGGTCGATCTGCAACATCCTCTTTGTTATTCATAAAGTCTTCCAGATCGTTGCCTGCGGAGAAGACATCCGGCTTGCCGCAAAATAATATTACGCGCACAGCCGTATCTTCTTCTCCATCCTTGATGGCATCCGCCATCATCTGATACATGGCCGCCGTAATCGAGTTTTTCTTGTCCGGACGGTTGAATTCGATTCTGAGGATACCCTGTTGTTTGCTCACTAATATATCCATATTTTTTCTCCCTTTACATAGGTCAGTCTATTTATGTTTATGGTTTTGATGGCCGTTCTTCGGTACACAGCAGAGAAGCTGTCCGTTGTTACAGCCATTGCTTTCGAACTGCAAGGTCGGATGATCAATATTGAATTTACTGGAAAGAATCGTCCTAACCTGAGACGCCAGTTCGTCCACCCTGCCCAGCATTTGATCGGGAACGGTAATATGCATGGCCAGGGCTATGCTGTCACTTGACGGATTCCAGACATGCAAGTCGTGAATTTCCTTGATGCCGTCGATGGATTCCAATGATTGTTGAATTTCTCCCAAATCGATTCCGGGCGGCGTTGCGTTCATCAGGATCAGAAAGCTGTCTTTTAACAAACCCCAACCGCTGTATAAAATCATGGCGACAATCAGCCAGGAAAATAGCGGATCGAGCCAATACCAGGATTTAAATATCCATAGAATACCGAGCGCTACCACGCCGAGGGACGTTGCTGCATCAGCCAGCATATGTAGGAAAGCGCTTTTCATATTTAAATTGACTTTCGAGCCGGCATGTAACAGCAGGGCAGAAAGAATGTTGCCGACAAAACCAAGCAAGGCAATCCAGATAACCATTTGTCCGATGATCGGTTGAGGCTCACGGAATCTCTGCCACGCCTCAACGGCAATATAGAAAGCCGCGCCATATAAAAGAGCTACGCTGATTAATGTGGCAAAAATTTCCACACGCTTGAAGCCGAAAGTATGTTTTAATGTCGGTCCGCGTTTCCCAATAATCAATGCTGTGTAATTGATGACCAGCGAAATGAAGTCGCTTAAATTATGCAGCGCGTCACTGATGAGCGCCATACTGCCGGATACGATCCCGCCATAAATCTGCACCGCCGGAATCATTAGATTCATTACCATGGAGGCTACCAGGCGCTTGCCCCAGGATTCTTCTCTCGTTTGATGATGGCTATGTTGATGCGTCGTCATGATTGTTCCCGCCCAGTATTTTCAGACCCAAGTCAATCGCATCATGACTTCCGAAAAGAATCAACTGATCCGCGGCCTGCAGGACAAAGTCGCTGGGTGGATTGGTGATGGTCTGGTTATTACGGATGATATTAATGATCATGGCGCCCGATTTTGCTTTAAGGTTGACGTCCCGGATGCTGCGACCAATAATAGGATTTCTGGAGCCAATGTAATAGGTTTCAATGGTTCCCTGCGCCAGAATCTGACTAATCTGATCAAAGGCTTCCTGCGTGTAACGTACTTCCCGGAAAACCCCATATGATTTATTACGGATAATATTGCTTTGCGCAAGAATAATGCTGTTGGGAATATGAAACATTTTAAGAACCCGGCTGAATATTTGAATAGAGGTTTCAAATTCTTCAGGAATCACATCGTCCGCTCCCAGCGCCAGCAGGTCCTCGATATCGGCGACATACTTTGTCCTTACAATCACATGCAAATTCGGATGAATGGCCTTGGCGTTGGAAAGACAGCTTTTTGTGAGATAACGGTCAGAAATAGCGATGACCATCACGCGGGCGGCCT
>Ga0209202_1000732_pt1 | contig 23595 bp, 20 predicted proteins | sample AD_UKC032_MetaG_FD_184416 | JGI IMG/M metagenome (GOLD analysis project Ga0209202, IMG submission 184416) | Active sludge microbial communities of municipal wastewater-treating anaerobic digesters from USA - AD_UKC032_MetaG (SPAdes) (version 2) | ecosystem: Engineered > Bioreactor > Anaerobic >... | reverse complement strand
TTTTGCACGATATGGACCGGCAATCAGTTCAGCCGCTTTTAAGAAAATGGCAGCACGTTGTTCCCAAGGCATCGCAGCCCATGCTGTTCTGGATTCCAATGCATTTGAAATAGCTTTTTCTACATGATTTTTTTCTGCTAAATGATAAGTCCCAACGATGTGTTTATGGTCGTGTGGAGCACTCATGTTCCTAGTGTTACCGGTACGAATTTCTTCACTACCTATGTATAAAGGAACATCAATTTTAGAATTCCACATTTCTTTATAAGCTGCTAATACAGCTGCCTTTTCAGGGCTATTTGGAGCATATGATTTAACGGGTTCATTGACCGCTTTTGGAACATGAAAAAAACCTTTTAACATAATAAAGTGTGTTTAAAATTAAACAAATTGATAAAAAAAACCTGTAATTCTTAAGAATTATAAATTAGAACACAAAAGTACAAAGGTTTTTTTGAATTTTTGATAACAAAAGTTACAAAGCTAATATGGAAATAGTTGAATTAATTCAATGCAAAAGGAGCACTCAATTTAAACGTTGGTACAATTACCCTAAAATTTTTAGTGGTAGTAAAATTAATCATATTAAAATGTCCTTTCATCGCTCCGAAGGGTGAAGAGAGCAAACAGCCGGAACTATAAGTATGATTTTCGCCGGGTTTCAACACTGGTTTTTTACCGATAACTCCTTCTCCATCAACAACCTCTACATTGTTTAAAGAATCAAAAATTTCCCAATGGCGAGACATGAGTTGTACAGAATCTTTACTATGATTTTCAATGGTAATGTGATAACTAAAAGCAAAATGAAGTTTATAGTTCTTGAAGTAGGTGCCTTCAAAACTAGTTGAAACTGAAATTTTTATGCCTCTTGTTATTTGTGAAACCATAAATTAATATAAAATAAAACCAATAAAAACCATAATTACTGCCACAAAAAGTGCAGTAGTTGGCAACATAAAGGTCAAAAGTACAAATTTTAAAATTGTTTTCAAACGGCTTTGTTGATAAAAATTTCTTAAAGCTTTATACAAATAAAATAATAATACAATAGGGATGAAGGATGATAAGTCGATATTAATCAGCAAATTAATCAATTCAGCAAGAAAAAACAATAAAAAAACAAAACTCATGACGCTAAAAACAAAAACCATGTGTTCTGCATAATTCAGTTTGCTTCTAAAATAAATAATAGCAAAGACAATGGTTAGAAATGGTAGCGAAATGAAAAGGATAAAAGGCAGTTTTTCATCTAAATAGTTTGCGAATTTTTCAACCGCTGAATCGTCTTTGCTATTAAATTCGTTGACTTGAAAACTTTTTTTCAATAAAAATTTATTCCAATTGCTGTTTTCGTGTTTCAATGTATCCAATATTTTATCAAAATCTTTTTCTTTTGATTTTTCTAAAAAAGTGGTATAAGTGTCTATCTTTAGAAAAGTTCTTTTAAAAATATTTTTACCTTCAAGTTGTTTTTCGGTGTATAAAGTGTCGCTTATTTTTGTTTCATCAAAGAATATGTTGTTTCTGTCTTTTTTCCTTTTTACCGTTGATGAATCTATTTTTTCTTGTAAGTTTTCCTTTTCTTGGTATTTTGCAATACTGTCATTTATGCTCACTTTTTCATTTCCTATGGTAAAATCGGTGTTTTCAACTTCACCGAATTTTTCGACCAATCCACTAAAAATAAAATAAATTAAAGAGACACTTAAATAAAATCGAAAAGGATTTGCATAATAAAGTCTTTTGCCTGTAATAAATTCTTTCGCTGCTTTTCCGGGTTTTGTAAATAAAGAAACAATAGTGTGTTTTACTTTAGAATCATAGGCATAAAAATTGGCTAAAAATTCATCAATAAAATCCCGCAATGCTAATCGTTTGGTTGTGTTTTTTTGCCCACAATTTGGACAAAATTTATCTGAAATATCCAATGGATGATTGCAATTCAGGCAAGAAATACCACGGTAGTCTTTAAGTCTCTTTGTTGACACGTTTAATCTTTATTTGTTGTTTATTTTGTCATGTAGATAGAATTGGTCATTCCTCTGCCAATAATTCGATCATATCGGTCATTATTTCCTCTATAATAAACCAAGCAAGTATAATTGTTTTCTGTTTGAATAAAATTACCATCAATTGCCTTTTCATAATCTACTTTCCCATTTGAATCGGCGATAGTGTATTCGTAATTGGTAAATCCTTGTTTGATGATGATGGCTTTTTCGTAAACTCCTTTTTCTTTATTATAATCCATCTTATTTTCAGAAGTTAAGGCGTAGTTGTTGAACATTCCGGTTACATAAATGTCTTTTTTTTCATAAAAAGTTGGAGCACTTAGTGAAAAAAATACCCAAGAATAATCAGACTCTACATTTACATCATCCCGTGCATCTATATTTTGAATAACAAAAATACCATTAGCATCGGGTGCATAGGTATATTTTAAAGTGGACCGGGGAAAATTGGTTTGTAAAAAAGTGTTATAAATTCCGGTAAGGGTTATTCTTCTGACATTGTTGGCAGCATTTCGAATGTCTTTATTTTCAAAATATAAAAACTCATTACCTGCCCAAAACTGTGTTTCTTTATCATATTTATAATACAAATCAGTCCCTAGTGTATACATTGGTTTTATATTCATAATGGCCGTGTGCCAAATGTCGTTTTTCAACAATACAATTTTTACATTTTGAATAGGGTTTTGCAAGGCAATATTAGCGGGTTTTACATAAAATTCCAGATTGTGTTTAGAATATAAATCCCTAACGTCACGTGGATTTTTAACCAACATAGGTACGTTAACTAATTCTTCGTATAATATGAATTTTCTGGAAAAAACAACTTCTTGATTGTTGTTTAATATAGTAATGATGTAATTTCCACTAACCTTAAAGCCTTTTGTAATACTATTAGGGAACATAATTCGGTACCTTGAATACATTTGTAAGGTGTTAAATGAATTATCATATGTTATTATTCGTTGGTTATCTAATCCAACTAGGTATTCATTTAAATTTAAATCAGATTTAGTCCAGTCATAATCACAATGGGTTATGGTGTAATAATAATTGGCTTCATCTCCATATAAATCATCAAAAACAAATTGAAATTGTTCCCCTAATTTAAAAATGGGCATAACATTTTGATTATTTTGAATAAAAGAAATGGTTTTAATGTTAAAAGGCGGATTTGTTTCTTGTTCGGGCTGAGCGAACAAAAACGATGAAATAAAACAGATAATAAGTATAAGACGAATTTTAATCATGTTGTCGATTGTTAAAAACAAAAAAGTAAATATAATATTATTTGTTTACATAAAAGATGCCAAATTTAATTTTGGCAATTGGTATTTTTAAGTGTCATTTTAAATTCGAGAATTTAGAAGATATATATATGATAATTTGATCGAATTTCAAAAAGAATTACTTTTTGAATTATATTTATTGCTTCTATCTTAATCAATAATGAAAGTGAGAATAGAAGCTTATTATTTAGAATTAATATAAATAAATAAAAATCGATTAGACATTTGTTAATTCATATGTAGCTATTACTATTTAATTTTTAAATTTGCTCCGTTTTCAATTAAGTTAAAACAAATACTAATCATATCTTCATAACATATGTCTACAGACATTCGAATTAAGAAAGGATTAGACTTGAAATTAGTTGGAGAGGCAGATTCGAAAGTTTCTGCAGTTCCCCGTTCTCAAGTTTACTCCATAAATCCTTCTGACTTTCATAAAGTTACACCAAAATTGGTGCTTAAAGAGGGAACCGAAGTAAAAGCTGGTGAAACCATTTTTTATTCTAAAAATGACGAGGCTGTAAAATTTGCATCTCCTGTAAGTGGAAAAATTGTTGAAATCAGACGCGGTGATAAACGAGTTATTTTGGAAATCAGAATTCAAGCTGATGCCCAAGATATTTTTGTTGATCATGGAAAGAAAAATCCTAAAGAAATGACCAAAGAAGAAGTCAAAGCACATTTGCTTGCTTCTGGTTGTTGGCCGTTTATCAAGCAACGCCCTTATGATGTCATAGCTCATTCAAATGATACTCCTAAAGCGATTTTTGTTTCTGGATATAGTTCTGCACCACTTTCAGCAGATGTTGAAGTAGCTTTAAAAGATAAAGTAGCTTCATTCCAAGCGGGTATAGATGCTTTAACAAAATTAACTTCCGGTAAAGTTCATCTTTCTGTAAATGGAAAATCTGATTCAATTTTAAATAGAATTTCAGGTGTTGAATTACATAAAGTATTTGGGCCTCATCCTGCGGGTAATGTTGGCATTCAGATTAGTAAAATTGATCCAATAAATATCGGCGAAAGAGTTTGGGTGGTTGCTCCACAAGATGTAGCAATCATTGGAGACTTATTCTTAACCGGTAAATTTGAAGCAAATAAAGTTATAGCTTTAGCAGGTTCTGAAGTTGCAAATCCACAATATTATTCAGTTAGAATCTGTGCTCAAATGAAAGAAATTGTTTCCGGTAAATTAGCCTCTGACAATGTTCGAATTATTTCTGGCGATGTTTTAACGGGTGATAAAGTTAATGCTGATGGAAATTTAGGTTATTATGCAAATTCAGTTACAGTTATTCCAGAAGGAAATTACTATCGAATGTTTGGTTGGTTGCCGTTTTCAGGTATAGATAAACATAGTATTCAACGTACGGCTTTATCTTGGTTAATGCCAGGGAAAAAATATAAAGCTGATACGAATTTAAATGGCGAAGAACGGGCTTTTGTAGTAACGGGAGAAATGGAAAAATTAATGCCTTTAGATATTTATCCAATGCAATTATTAAAAGCGTGTTTAGCAAACGATATTGAAAAGATGGAAAATTTAGGAATATACGAAGTAGCTCCTGAAGATTTCGCCTTGATAGATTATGCTGATACTTCTAAAATTGAAGCTCAGGTTATTATTAGAGAAGGTTTAGATTTAATGATTAACGAAGTAGGTTAAAATAGAATTATGAAGTTTTTAAGAGATAAAATAGACCAAATTAAAAAGCCTTTTGGTAAAGGCGAAAAATTTGAAAAATTCGCACCAGCTGTGAATTCATTAGATACTTTTTTATTCGTGCCTAATCACACGACAAAACGCGGAGCTCATATTAGAGATGCGGTAGATTTAAAACGAACCATGATTACAGTGGTATTGGCTTTAATACCGGCTTTAATCTTTGGTATTTGGAATGCCGGATATCAAAATTTATCACAATTACAAGAAGTAGTACCATTCATGGATGCATTCATACATGGACTATGGAAAGTACTGCCTATGATAGTAGTTTCTTACGGTGTTGGATTGGGTATTGAATTCTATTTCGCCATTGTAAGAGGGCATGATGTAAACGAAGGTTATTTAGTAACCGGTTTGTTAATTCCTATGATTATGCCGGTTGATTTTCCTTTATGGATGTTAGCTTTATCGGTTGCTTTTGCTGTAATTATCGGGAAAGAAGCTTTTGGAGGAACAGGAATGAATATTTTAAATCCAGCTTTAACAGCAAGAGCATTTGCTTTTTTTGCTTATCCAACATTCATGTCAGGTGATAAAGTTTGGGTTTCTGATGCAACAACAATGGATGCTATTTCAGGAGAGACTATTTTAGGAAAATTAGCTGCCGGAAAAGAAGCAGGTTATGATGCTTGGAGTATGTTTGCCGGAACAATTCCGGGTTCTATTTCAGAAACATCGGTGCTTTGGATCTTAGTAGGTGCTGCTATTTTAGTTATAACTGGAGTAGGTAGTTGGAGAATTATAGTTAGTGGATTCTTAGGAGCCGCTTTTACAGCTTTCTTGTTCTCTTTGTGGGGAGCAAATCCTTTAATGAATTTTGGAATGTTACATTTATTAGTTGGTGGTTTAGCATTCGGAATTGTATTTATGGCAACCGACCCTGTATCTGCAGCTCAAACCAATAGAGGAAAATGGATATATGGATTCTTAATAGGTTTATTCAGTATATTAATTAGAGTATTTAATCCAGCCTATCCGGAAGGGGTAATGCTAGCAATATTATTATTGAATGTTTTTGCACCTACAATCGACCATTATGTGGTAGAAGGAAATATCAAAAGAAGAAAGAAAAGAGTTGCTAAACAATTAAAAACAGCCTAATCATGGATAGAAATAGTAACGGATATACGTTTATGTTTGCTGCGGTGATGGTAGCAATAGTAGGAGCTTTACTTGCTTTTGCTGCAACATCTTTAAAAGACAAACAAGATGAAAACATAAGAAAAGAAAAAATGCAAAATATTTTGGCTTCTGTTGGAGTTTTTGTTGAAAGAGAAGCAGCACCAGATATGTTTACAACTGTTATTAAAGAACAATTAGCTTTGAAATCAGATGGAACAATTGATGAGTCTTCCAAAGCTTTTAATATTGATTTAAAAAATGAGTTGTCAAAAAAAGAAGAAGACCAACGCTTTCCTTTATATGTTGCTGAACAAGAGGGAAAAAAATTCTACATTGTTCCTTTAAGAGGTTCAGGTCTGTGGGATGCTATCTGGGGTTATGTAGCTTTAGAAGAAGATTTGAATACCATTAAAGGTACTGTATTTGACCATAAAGGTGAAACTCCCGGATTAGGGGCGGAGATTACTCAAAAATGGTTCCAAGATCGTTTTATTGGTGAAAAAATTGCCGATAAATCAGGGGAAATTGTTGGTGTTGAAGTAGCTAAAGGAAATACGGATCAATCAAAAGAAGATAATAAAGTTGATGCTATATCAGGAGCTACCATTACAGGAAATGGAGTTACAGCCATGATTAAAGAGAGATTAGCTCATTACAAGAATTACTTCTCTACTCAAAAATCTAAATTAGCTTTAAATAACTAGAAATTATGTCAGAAGAAAAAGAAGCTTTGTTTTCAAAGAAAAATAGATTTTTGTTGTCTGATCCTTTAAATGACAACAATCCAATTACAGTTCAAGTACTAGGTGTTTGTTCTGCTTTAGCAATTACGGTTCAATTAAAACCAGCCATTGTAATGGCAATTTCAGTTACCGTTGTTACCGCATTCAGTAATGTTATAATATCACTATTACGAAATTTAATTCCTAATCGTATTCGTATTATCGTTCAGTTGGTTGTTGTAGCTGCTTTAGTTATTTTAGTTGACCAAGTTTTAAAAGCCTATTCTTATGATGTGAGTAAACAACTTTCAGTATTCGTAGGTTTAATTATTACCAACTGTATTGTAATGGGTCGTTTAGAAGCCTTCGCCTTAGCAAATAAACCTTGGCGTTCATTTTTAGACGGTGTTGGTAATGGTGCAGGATATGGATTATTATTAGTTATTGTTGCTTTTTTTAGAGAACTTCTGGGTTCTGGTAAATTATTCGGAATGGAAGTATTAGGTCATAAAGGGGTAACAATTGCTGAATCTACCGGATTATATGCTTTTGGTTATGAAAATAATGGATTAATGTTATTATCTCCTATGGCTTTAATTGTGGTCGGTATTATCATTTGGATTCAACGTTCAAAAAACCGTAAATTAATTGAAAAACACTAATTATAGCTTAGCTATTAAACTATTATAAAATGCAAGAATTAGCAAGTTTATTTGTAAAAAGTATTTTCATTGAAAATATGATTTTCGCCTACTTTTTAGGAATGTGTTCCTATTTAGCGGTGTCCAAAACGGTAAAAACTGCCGTAGGATTAGGTGTAGCAGTAGTATTTGTACAAGCGATAACTATACCGGTTAACTATTTGTTAGATAATTATTTACTAAAACCTGGAGCACTTTCTTGGTTAGGAGAAGAATATGCAGCATATGACTTAAGTTTTTTAAGTTTCATTATGTTTATAGCAGTTATTGCTTCTATGGTTCAATTGGTTGAAATGATTGTTGAAAAGTTTGCACCGGCCTTATATGGTGCTTTGGGAATTTTTCTTCCGTTAATAGCTGTGAATTGTGCAATTCTTGGAGGTTCATTATTTATGCAACAAAAAGATTTTGGAACTGTAACTGAAGCCATCACTTACGGAGTGGGGTCAGGATTAGGATGGTTTTTAGCCATTTTAGCCATTGCAGCCATAAGAGAAAAAATAGCCTACTCACATGTGCCAGCTCCTTTGCGTGGATTAGGAATTACTTTCCTAATAACTGGTTTAATGGCCATTGCGTTTATGAGTTTTATGGGAATTAAAATATAATTTATACATACTAAGAATGGAATATTCAGTAATAATAGCCAGTGTAGTCGTTTTTCTTTTAGTTGTTTTTCTATTAGTAGCTATTCTTTTAGGAGCAAAAGCTAAACTTTTGCCTTCTGGTCCGGTAAAAATTAAAATCAACGGCGAAACCGAAATAGAAGTTGAGTCTGGAAATACCTTACTTTCAACACTAGGAAATAGTAAAATTTTCCTTCCTTCAGCTTGTGGAGGTGGAGGAACTTGTATTCAATGTAAATGTGTAGTTACCAGTGGAGGTGGATCAATTCTACCAACTGAAGAACCGCACTTTACCAGAAAAGAAATAGCTCATGGTTGGAGACTCGGTTGCCAAGTTAAAGTTAAAAATGACATGGTTATTGAAGTGCCAGAAGAGGTTTTTGGAATCAAAAAATTCGAAGCAAAGGTTTATTCAAATTACAATGTAGCATCTTTTATTAAAGAATTTATTGTAGAATTGCCGGACGATATGCATTATGAAGCCGGAGGTTATATACAAATAGAAATTCCTGAATGTGAAGTAAAATATTCAGATATTGACATCACGGCACATCCTGAAGAGCATCCCGGTGAACCGGAAAAATTTAAAGCAGAATGGGATAAATTTAATTTGTGGCCATTAGTGATGAAAAATCCTGAATTAGTAGAAAGAGCTTATTCCATGGCTTCTTATCCTGCAGAAGGAAGAAAAATCATGTTGAATGTTCGTATTGCTACACCACCTTGGGATAGAGCTAAAAATGGATGGGCTGCCGTTAATCCCGGTGTCGCTTCATCATATATTTTCTCAAAAAAATCAGGAGATCCTGTAACGGTTTCCGGACCTTACGGTGAATTTTTCATCAACGAAAGTGAATCAGAAATGCTTTATGTAGGTGGTGGAGCCGGTATGGCTCCTATGCGTTCACATTTATACCACCTTTTCAGAACTGTGAAAACAGGTAGAAAAGTAACTTATTGGTATGGTGGTCGTTCAAAACGTGAATTATTTTATGTAGATCACTTTAGAGCATTAGAAAAAGATTTTCCTAATTTTAAATTCTATTTGGCTTTATCAGAACCAATGCCGGAAGATAATTGGAAAGTGAAAGATGGTATTAATGGAGAAGGCGATGGATTTGTTGGGTTTATTCATAATTGTGTAATTGATAATTATTTGTCAAAACACGACAGTCCTGAAGATATTGAATTGTATTTCTGTGGTCCGCCAATGATGAACAATGCTGTTCAAAAAATGGGTGAGGATTTTGGAATGCCACCGGAGAATATTCGTTTTGACGACTTTGGAGGATAGTATTTTATAAATCGCTTTAAGGTTAATTTATTTTAAACCATTAAGAAATTAAGTATAATATTTAATTTCTTAATGGTTTATTTTTACTATAAATTTCTAATCCTTTTTTGATTTAATTAAGAGTTGTTTTTCCCATTTCTGCTTACTTTTGTTTTATGGAAAGTTTATCGAAACAAGAACTTCACAATCTGGCTATGAATCATGTTGGGAAAGAACTCGAAAGTAAAGGATTTGAGTTCATTGCAGTGAATAGTCAGTTAAAAAGACATCCACAATTTGTATGTGTGGATAAACCAACTAATACACTCCATTTTGTATTGGTTACTGTCTTTAATTACCCCGATAATCCAAATGAATACGATGAAATTTGGATGGAAACGTTTAAAACACATGCCTTCAAATTAAAAGCTAAAGTCCTTTATGCGGGAGTTGGAATAGCTAATGCTACCGACTATGAAAAACCGGTTACAAAAAATGAAGATTTTATCATCAATTATAATGGAATTAAAGAAATTAGTTAGAGCAATAGTTTTTATTTTACTTTTAATAAGTTGTCAAGAAAATCAAAGTGAACAAGTTTTTTTGATCCAAGGTGAAGCACAAGGAAGTACTTATGCAATTAAGTATGTTAATTCAAATGAAGTAGTTACTAAAGCTTCAATAGATTCTCTTTTAATAGCTTTTGATTTGTCACTTTCAACGTATAGACCTGAATCAATAATTTCAAAAATCAATTCGGGTGATTCTACCATTGTGGTAGATGATTTTTTTGTAGAAACATTCAAGACATCTCAAAAAATACATCTAGAAACCGACGGACTTTTCGACCCTACAATAGGTGTTTTGGTTAATGCCTATGGATTTGGACCGGTTAAAGAAAAAATAGATTTAAACCCATCTAAAATTGATAGTTTGCTGACATTTGTGGGTTTTGATAAAGTAAAATTGAATGAAGACAAAACAATTTCTAAAAAACATCCTGAAACTTATTTTGATTTTAATGCTATTGCTCAAGGATTTTCTGTGGATGTTGTTACCAATTTTCTAAAATCAAAAGGCATTCAAAATGGTATTGTTGAAATCGGAGGTGAAATTTTTGCATTTGGTAAAAATACTCTTGAAAAAAAGAATTGGATTGTTGGAATTGATAATCCTACACAATCTCCGGAAAAACGTACATTAATTGCTAAAATTAAATTGGAAAATTTAGGAATGGCTACTTCCGGGAACTATCGAAAAGTAAAAGTAGATAGTCTTACCGGTAAAAAATTTGTTCACATTATCAATCCAAAAACCGGACTTTCAGAAAAAAGCTCGATTTTAAGTGCAACCGTTCTAGCCTCAAAATGTATAGATGCAGACGGTTTCGCTACTGCATTTATGATAATGGATTTAGTTGAAACTAAAAAACTCCTTCAAAAAAGAACAGATTTGCATGTTTTGTTGATTTATATGGATGAAAATAACCGAATACAACAGTTTAAAACTGCTAATTTTGAAAAACTGATTATTAACTAGTTTTAAAACAAACCGGGATAATTTCTCCTTTAGCCAAACAATATTTTTCTATTAATTCAGGAGAAATTTTTGAAGTATAATCTTCTTCAAGAACCTCAAAACCGATACTTCTCAATTTGTCAAAATAATCTCTTCCATAAACCCGAACATGGTCATATTGACCAAATATTTTTGCTCGTTCCTTTTCATCCGTAATCGAATCGTCCGAAAAAGTAGTAGCTCTTGATAAATCCTGAGGAATTTGAAAAATACCCATGCCGCCAGTTTTTAAGACCCGAAACAATTCCTGCATTGCTTTTGAATCATCCGGAATATGCTCTAAAACGTGGTTACACAAAATAATATCATACGAATTGTCTTCAAAAGGGAGATTACAAATATCTGCTTTCACATCTGCTAAAGGGGAATATAAATCAGTGGTTGTGTAATCTAAATTTTTTTGATTTCTAAAAAGCTTATAGAATGCTTGTTCAGGAGCAAAATGGAGAACTTTTTTTGGAGAAATAAAAAAATCCGTTTCATCTTTTAAATACAACCATAATAATCGATGTCTTTCCAATGAAAGCGTGCTTGGAGATAACACATTATTACGCTGCTTTCCATAGCCGTAAGGCAAAAACATTTTGAAACTTTTTCCATCAATTGGGTCGGTAAATCGATTTCCTTTCAATAAAAAAGCTAAAATTGGTCGAGCTATATAACTCAACCGAATTAATATCGGACGAGGGATAGTGTTTAAAATAAATTTGAATAATCTTTTCATTTAACAACCGAAGGATTTTTTCTAAATTCATTTTCTTCTTGACTTACTATTCCTAAAGCTTCATAAATATATTTAAAAGTAGAAAGCAATTCCGGTTTTCCATCAACCAATGCAACGTTATGTTCAAAATGTGCACTTGGTTTCATATCCGCAGTCAATATTGTCCAACCATCTTTTAACTGCTTAATATTTTTTGTTCCCATGTTTATCATCGGTTCAATAGCTACAACCATTCCTTCTACAAATAACTTTCCGCGGCCTCTTTTGCCATAATTAGGCATTTCCGGATCTTCATGCATTTTTCTGCCTAATCCATGACCAACTAATTCTCTCACAACTCCATAACCATGCGATTCACAATAGGTTTGAATAGCATTTCCTACGTCTTCCACTCGATTACCTGCTTTAAATTGACGGATGCCAACATAAAGAGATTCTTTAGTAACTTTTAATAATTTTTTTACTTCCGGTGCCACTTCGCCTATTTCAAACGAATAAGCATGGTCACCGTAAAATTCATTTTTTAAAACACCACAATCTACCGAAATAACATCACCTTCTTCTAATGGTTTATTGTTTGGGATACCATGAACTACTTGGGCATTTGGGCTCATGCAAAGTGAATTTGGAAATCCGTATAATCCTAAAAAACCAGGTATACCACCATTGTCTCGGATGTATTGTTCGGCTAATTTATCCAGATATAATGTAGTAACACCGGGTTTGATTTGTTTCGCAATTTCACCTAATGTCTTAGAAACCAGCAATGCACTTTCACGCATTAATTCAATTTCTTCTCTTGTTTTTGGAATAATCATTTTCAAAAATTAAAGGCACAAAGGTACACTTTTTTGTTGTTTTTATTATTTTGTTTAGTAGGTTTACTTTTGGTACGAACACCTTTTCTAACCAAAAAAACAAAAACAATGAGAAATATCATCTTTGATGCATTAATTTGATTTTATCTTTGTCTAAAATTTAATATCATGAGTAAATATGTATCCGCACAGGAAGCTGTCAAAGCTGTAAAATCAGGAGATAGAGTTTATATACAAGCAGCTGCTGCAACCCCAACTGTTTTGACAAAAGCTTTGGCAGAAAGAGCCAGTGAATTAAAAAATGTAGAAATATGTCACCTTCATACCGAAGGAGAAGCTCCGTATGCAAACCCTGAATTAGCTGAAAGTTTTCATGTTAATTCTTTTTTTATTGGTGCTAATGTTCGTCACACATTAAAAGCCGGAAATGGCTCCTATACGCCTGTTTTTTTGAGTGAATTACCAATGTTGTTTCGAAAAAAAGTATTGCCATTAGATGTTGTTTTTATTCATGTTTCACCACCTGATAGGCATGGCTATTGTTCTTTAGGGGTTTCTGTGGAAGCATCATTGGCGGCTGTTGAAAATGCTAAAATTGTTGTGGCTCAGGTTAATCCAAATATGCCTAGAACCTTTGGGGATGGTATTTTGCACGAATCAGAAATTGATTATTTAGTTGAGGTAAATGTGCCTATTTTTTCTCATGGGATTGAAGCCTTTACTCCTGAGGAAGAAAAAATTGGAGAATATATTGCTTCACTTATTGAAGACAAAAGCACTTTACAAATGGGGATTGGGTCTATTCCAAATGCAGCTTTAAGTAAGTTGTATAATCACAAAGATTTAGGTTTACATACCGAAATGTTTTCAGACGGAGTGATAGATTTAATTGAAAAAGATATAATCAACTGTAATTATAAAGGAACTACACGCGGACGAGTTTTAGCCACATTTTTGATGGGTTCCAGACGTTTATATGATTTTGTAGATGACAATTCATTTATCGAAATGAAAGAATCATCAGCTGTAAATGATACAGCCCGAATTCGAAAAAACCCAAAAATGGTAGCCATTAATTCTGCTATAGAAGTTGATTTGACAGGTCAGGTGTGTGCAGACTCAATTGGTGGCAGAATGTATTCCGGTGTTGGCGGACAAATGGATTTTATACGTGGAGCTTCCTTGAGTGTTGGCGGAAAGGCCATCATTGCTTTACCGTCTGTTACTAAAAGAGGAGAAAGCAGAATAGTTCCTTTTTTAAAACAAGGAGCCGGTGTAGTAACAACCCGTTCACATGTACAATACATAATTACTGAATATGGAATTGCTAATCTTTATGGTAAAACATTAAAGCAAAGAGTTTCAGAAATGGTCAAAATAGCTCATCCAAATCATCGCGAATGGATAGAAAAAGCCTATTATGAACTGATGGAAATCAAACCATTAGTTTGCTAATAAAGAGTATTTAACTGCTTTGTTTTTAATGGAAAACAAAGCAGTTTTTTAATTATTAAATTCCGGATTAGCAATCAATTTAAATAAATCGGAGTTTGAGACACAAAATTTTACTTGTGTATCAATTTGTTGCAAACTAGTGTTGAGTAGACTGTTTTCACGAGAATTGATTATAAACAAAGAACTTTCTCCAAATAAAAATAATTTTTCTTCAGAATCTAACATTGTTTTAAAATTTGCTACTAACTCATTTGCAATGTTTATTTGATTTTTTAACGAACTAATTTCTTCCAATTGGTATTCGATTTTATTCTTCAAAACCTGATTTTCAAACTGTAAATCCAATTCAGCATCCTGCAATTTGAATTTGGCTATTTTAAAATTACCTCTTTCTTTTCTTAAAAATAAAGGGAAGCTGAAGTTTACACCATATTTATAATTCAACATATTAAAATCTTCAACAAATTCAGGCTCTGATATATAATTGTAATTCAAGTTAATGGTTGGTAATAACAGATTCCCTTTGAGCCGTTTGTCTACTTCTAGAATACTTACTTTATTTTGAAGAGATTTTATTTTTGGATGATTTTCAAAATCAATGTTAGCAAGCAATAATCCATTAGTTTTTAACGTATTTTCAACTGTTTTTTCCAACGCAACTTCCGGAGTAATAAAATCTTGTAATTCTAACGGTAAATTATTGTCAAACCATAAATAATTTGAAAGTTCTAATTTCGATTTAACTAATTTTAATCGCGATTGTTCTAAACTTAATTGTCTAGATTTCACCAAAATCCCTGCTTCAACACTGTCAATTGCCGGTCGGTCACCGGCAGATATTAAACTTGTAATACCATCATATCTTACTTTTGCATTTTTTAAAAAAGTTTCATATAGCTTGTATTCGTAATAGTTTTTGTACCAATTGAAATAACTATTAGAGGCAAAATAGAGAATATTAGCCACTTCCAAATCACGTTCTGCTTGCGATAATTTTGCATATAATTTTGCCTTTTTTAAGTCGGCCATTCGATTATTAATAAGTAAGCCTTGACCTAAAGGAACCGAAATTCCAAGTATTGCTAATCCGTTATCGGGAGTAGTGTTTTGAGGATTCAAATACACACCCTCCATTCGATCAAAACCTGCTTTTATTTCAACGCCATACCAAGTTGGAATTTTGAAGGTGGTATTCAATAAATCATAATATTCAGTTGATTTAAATTGTTTGTTTTCGTAATCCACTTCAATTTTTGGGTCAAATCCACCTCGACTTGCTATAATTCCTGCTTGAGCTTGGCTCACTTCAATATTAGCTTGTTTCACCAAGGGATGGAATTGTTTGACATAGCCTAAATAGGCATCTAAGGTTAAAATACTATCAGAAGCTTTGTTTTGAGACCAAGAAATAACCGAAAAAAGCAAAAAGGAGGCAATTATAGTTCTCATGATTTCCTTATTTTTTTGATACATTGGTTTGTTTAGGGGTGTAAAAATCTGGTGGAAAACCATTTAATTTCCGCCACAGTTCATACCAAATCGGCACATTGTCCAATAAAGCGAAAGTTTGAGCTCCCGCCCCAATGCTTAGTTGCTTAGGCCAAGGTTTGTCTGTTGGATCTTGAGCAATCAAAATGCGGTATTTTCCGTTGGTGCTGATAAAATTTTCAACAGCAACAATGGAACCTCCAAATGTTCCGTAGGAAGTATTTGGCCATCCACTAAAAACAATGGTTGGCCATCCGTCAAACCAAATTCTGACTTTTTCTCCTTTATGAATGAGTGGTAAATCTATTGGATCAATATATGTTTCCACAGCAATATCATATTTAGATGGCATAATGCTTACAACCGGAGTTCCTTCTTTAATCGTTTCTCCAAGACCGGACTGCAACGCACGGTTTACATAACCATTTTGTGGAGCTTTTATGTAGTAAAGTTCGTTACGCATCTTGTAATTAGTAACCTGATTTTGCAATTTATTCACTTGTGCTTCAGTATCAAACTGACTGCTGAGTGCTGTGTATCTATCGCTTTGAGCTTTTGAAATTTTATCGGTATATTCAGCTGTAATTCTGTTTATTTCAACTCTTGCGTTGAGTAATTCATTTTTTGAAGTTAAATATTTGTTTTGTTGTGTGATGATTTTTGCTTCTGCATCTTGAAGTTTCAATCGTTTCTCCTCTACATCTGTCATTGGTTTTAAACCATCTTTATTCAAATCTTGCGAACGTTTAAATTGTGTTTGAGCGATTTTTAATTGTGTTTTTACAGCTTCCAAATCCATACTGTCACTTTTGATTTTTAAAAGTGATTGCTCTATTTTATTTTTGGCTTGTTCTAATTTTAAAATTCGTTCTCGTTCAATTGCAGTAATTTGTGTTGACAAAGCACTTGCTTTATCTTCATAAGAACCTTCAGAAAGCATTTTGGCTTTCATTTGATTTTCGGTATTGGCAACCAAATTAGGGTCAAAATAATCCTCCTTTACCTCTGAAATAAACAAAATCGTATCGCCTTTGTTTACATATTGACCCTCGGCAACATACCATTTTTCAATTCTTCCGGCAATAGCAGTATGGATGGTTTGAGGTCTTTGTTCCGGAGAAACGGTGGTAACATAACCTGAACCTTGAATATTTTGTGTCCAAGGTAATAATAGGAATAGAACACTTCCTATTAAAAACCATTTTAATAATCGGTTAAAAGTTTTAAAATAGGGTCTTATACTTAACTGTTTGATTGTTTCAAAACGAGTTAAATTTACTTTTTTGTTGATATTATTATTTGAAATATTTAACATGATTAGTTTGTATCTGAAATTAATCTTCCTTTCTCCAGTGTTATAATTCGTTCACATTTTTGTTTCCAATATTCATTTTTAGAAGTTACAATAACGGTCCAATTGTTTTCTTTGGAAACAATAAAATCGATGATTTCTTTGGCTTGATCATTGTCCATTTTGTCAAAAGGATCTTCTAAAAACAATATGTTTGGATGATTTATTATCGCTCTAGCCAATACTATTTTCTGAGTAATAGAAGAAGATAATTGTTTTCCGTCGGTTAATATAAATTCGTCTAAGCCATTGGGCATTTTTTTAATTTCATCTGTCAGTTTTACTTTATCCAAAACCCATTTTAAGCGTTCAGGAGCTACCGAGTTATTGTAAAATGTGATGTTTTCAAGAATACTTCCTTCAAAAGTTGTTTGTCCGGCCGTGATGATACCTATTTGTGAACGATACTGTGTAATATTAATTTTTTTATAGTTCTCATCGTTTAAATAAATCGAATTGGTATTGGTTTGAATTAAACCGGCTAAAATTCGCATGAAAGTTGTTTTGCCTGAACCGTTATTTCCATCCAGATATATGGTTTCCCCTTGATTGATTTTTAAAGAAATATTGTTTAATACTTTCTTATTAGAATCTGGAAATGAAAAGTTCAAACTATCAATTTCAAATAATATATTTTTATAACAATAGTTGTGCTCTTCATCTGAAAATTCTTCTAATTCCATGTCTACAATTTGCCCGATTTTTTCAATCGAAGTCAGCAAATCATAAAAAGTTTCTAAACCAATGATTATTTTTTCAACGGAATTGATAATTAACAAAATGATAATTTCAGCAGCTACAAATTGTCCAATATTGATTTGTTGATTAATCACTAAGAATCCACCAATTAACAATAAACCGGAAGATATTAAAATTTTAAAACCAATCAATTGAATAAATTGTCTTTTGATGATTTGAAAGTGGCTTTCTCTTGATTTTAAATATTCAGTCACCAATTTGTCATTTTTTGATAATGCAAAATCAGCTTCAACCTTGCTTTTAAATCCAAAATAATTTCGAGCGATTTCTTGTATCCAATGAGCAACTTTGTACTTATATTTTGATTCAGTTAAACTCGTCTTCAATCCGGTTTGAAAGGACAGTTTAAAAATTAAATATAAAACAATGAATAATAGCAATCCAAAAAGTATGAATAGAGGATGGTAAACAGAAAGTAATAATAATCCGAAAATGATTTGTAATAATGATTCTGAATAATCTAAAATTAATTTGGCCACACTTTTTTGAACGGTAAGTGTGTCAAAAAAACGATTTGCCAATTCAGGAGGATAATAATTGTTAAATTCAGTATATTTAATTTTTGGAAAACGATAAGAGAATTCAAAAGAGGAACGAATAAATATCTTTTGTTGAATAGTTTCAGTAATTCTTAGTTGCATGAGTTTTAAAACACCATTAAAGGCTACTCCAATAATAACAACTAATACTAATATAATCCATGACAAACTTACTCTTCCGCCTTGAATTAAATTGATGATAGCTTGAATTCCCAATGGTAAAGAAAGGCTAACAATTCCTGAGAAAATAGCATAAAAAAATACTTGATAAATATCTTTTTTGTCTAATTTCAATAGATTAATAAATCTTTTTAAAGGGGTTAACGAAGTTGATTCTTTTTTCATTTGATTAACTGATTTGTTTTATAACCAATGCTGTAAAAAACTCTGTTGGTGTGGTTTTGTCATTGCAGTCGGTAATTGTTTTAAAATGGTTTTTCAAAAAATGTTGATGTAATGAACCTTCAATAACTGTTGAAATTAAACTTCTGGGAGTCGGATAATTAGGATTTACTTCAACAACCATTTCTACAATACGATTGATTACTCTTTTGTATATTAAAAAATAGCCTTCTTTGTTTTCGTCATCCACCTCTTTAGTTAAATAGGACTTTGAAAATTCACAAACAACAATGTTATTTAAAACCACCTCATTTATATGCGGATGATTGTTGTCTTCAGTAGTTTCTTCTGTAACTATTTCTAAAGCTTTAATTAATTTTTCCATTGGATTAGAAATGCTAGTAGTGGCTAGCACTATTTTAAATTCAAGCCAGCCCCAATACCAAGAAGATAAATATAAAAGTAGTTTATGTTTGTTTTCAAAATAGCGATATATCGAACTTTCGTTGGAACCTATTTTTTCTCCTAGTTTTTTGAAAGTGAAATTGTCAAAACCAATTTCATTAATTAGTAGAATGCTGTTTTCTAAAATATTTTTGCCCAAATCCGAGGTCTCAGGATCTTTTATATAGATTTTATTACTGATGTTTACTTTTAGACCCTCTAAAATATTTTTCATTAAATTTTATTTCGTAATATTTACTACCGCAAAAATAATAGTATTACTATTGATTTTGAAAGTAATTAACTTATTTTTAATAAAAAAGCCATTCGATTGGAATGGCTTTAATTAAAATATCAGATAGTTTTAAACTAATGATTCCCTTGTCATCGCTTCCGGTTTTACAATTCCCATTAAATGAAGTATTGTAGGAGCGATGTCGCCCAAAACCCCACTCTTAATTGATTTTATATCTTTGTCTACTAAAATAACCGGGACCGGGTTTGTGGTATGAGCTGTATTTGGACTGCCGTCTGGGTTAATCATCGTTTCACAATTTCCGTGATCGGCTATTACTATAGTTGTATAATTATGTGTCAAAGCCGTTTCAATCACTTCTTTCACGCAAGTGTCTACAGCTTCACAAGCTTTTATTGCGGCTTCCATCACACCTGTATGGCCAACCATGTCGCCATTGGCAAAATTTAAGCAAACAAAATCGACTGATTCTTTTTGCAGTTCAGGGACTAAAGCATCTTTTAATTCAAAGGCACTCATTTCGGGTTTTAAGTCGTAAGTAGCCACTTTTGGTGAGTTTCTTAAAATTCGTGTTTCGCCTTCAAACGGTTCTTCTCGACCGCCGGAAAAAAAGAAAGTTACATGCGGATATTTCTCTGTTTCGGCAATTCTTATTTGTTTTTTGTGATTTTTTTCCAGAATTTCTCCTAAGGTTTCGGTGATATTATCTTTATTATATATCACTTTTACGTTATGATAGGTTTCGTCATAATTGGTCATTGTAACATAGTACAGATTCAATTTATGCATATTTTGTTCGTGGAAATCTTTTTGAGATAAAGCTTCGGTAAGTTGTCGACCTCTGTCTGTTCTGAAATTGAAAAAGATTATTACATCACCATTTTCAATGGTTGCCAAAGCATTTCCATTGGAATCGGTTATCAAAATTGGTTGGATAAATTCATCAGTAATATCAGCATCATAACTTTTTTGAATGGTTTCTGATGCATTAGTTGAAAGAGTTCCAACGCCATTAACCAATAGATCATAAGCAATTTTTACGCGTTCCCAGCGTTTATCTCGATCCATCGCATAATATCTGCCACAAACAGAAGCTAACTTTGCTTTTGATTTTGAACAATATTTTTCTAAATCTTCAATGTATCCTTTTCCTGATTTTGGATCCACATCACGTCCATCTGTAAAGGCATGAACATAAACATTATTTAAACCATAATCTTGAGCTGCATCTAATAATCCTTTTAGGTGAGAAGTATGAGAGTGAACTCCACCATCAGAAACCAAACCTAAAAAATGCACTTTTTTATGATTGATTTTGGCATAAGAAAAAGCATCTTGTAGTACTTTTTCATCATTTAAAGTTTTATTTTTTACGGCTAAATTTATTCGAGTAAGTTCTTGATAAATAATTCTACCGGCTCCTAAATTCATATGACCTACTTCAGAATTTCCCATTTGACCCTCAGGAAGCCCTACGTTTAAACCATCTGTTCGTAATTCGGCATTAGGATAGTTTTTATAAAGAGAATCAATAAAAGGAGTATTGGCATTATCAATTGCGGAAACTTTTGGATCTGGCGAATGTCCCCATCCGTCTAAAATCATCAGGATTACTTTCTTGTTCATAAGATTAAAATTTAGAACAAAGATAAAGAATGTATAGCTTTATAAGCGAAGAATTAGGCTTTTTTAAACCAATTTTTTGCTTTGTTATAATCAATAAAATAGCGAAGACTTACAGAAAAAACATGGTTCAAACTGTTATCTATTAAGTTGTTTGCGTTTGAGCCAAAATCTTTGTTTATTTCATTTGTGAAGTATTGTGCATTGTTTCGATATAAAGCAGTAATCTGACTTCCCGGAGCAAACCACCAAGAATAGGAAACGTCAAAATTCCAAACATTAAAATTAGAATCTTTATCAGCATTATAAGTATCGTTTGGTATAAATGTACCGTCCTCTTGTAAGGTGTGAAACTTTATGTTTTCTGCAAATGACCAGTAATAACGAGAAGTTAAATTGATAGTCATTTTGTTGTTCAGTGCATATTTCCCTGAAAATCCGTTATTGAAAGTAAATCGATTTCTTTCGGCTAAAATAATTTCAGAATCAACTTGATCGACCCAACCAATATCACTGTTTTGTTTTGAAAAAGATGCATTATAAATTAAAGTGAATTTGTCATTAAATCGGTATCTTGGACTGGCATATAAACTATAATTAATTCTATCTTTTTGATCAAAAAAACGAACGGAGGGCTCAATGTCGATAGCAAATCGTCTATTGTAATTTGAAGAGAAAAATACCCAGGCATTTCCAGTGGCTGGAAAAGCTAAATACCTGCCCGGAACACGAGGTTCATAAAAATTATAGGTAACAAAAGGACTTACTAAAAAGCCATAACCGATATAGTCATTTTTTAAAGTGGAGGAGTTTACATTGACATTAATCCAATTTTCCTGCAATTTTCCGGTTGTATTTTCAATTTCTAAATAGTAATTTGAATTAAGTTGAAAGGAATTGTAGGTTTTAGTAGGTTTTACTATTCGGTAATTAAAATTAGCATAAACATTATGATAATTCGTAACAAAATTGATTCCTAAATCATTATTGTCAAAATCTTTTGAAACATATTTTGAAGCAACAGAATAACGATATCGGCCAAATGTTTTAGCTAAATTTAAAAAAGCCGTATGACCATTTGGTTTTTCATCATCATAAATACTGCTCATTTTTACATCTCCTGAAACATTAAATCTATTTCCCTTTGAATTTAAATTATAAACAATTCCGGTAACGTTTGCATCACGAAAATCACCAAACCTTGTCACATTTGTATTGATAAAAGAAACTGACGAATTCTGATTAAAACGTTGATCAAACACTAAAACATTATAATTAGTGTGAGGTTCAACCAGTTCTTCGCGGGTTTCATTTGTTTCGTTGTTAATTATTTTAGCATACGTTTTTGCTGTTGCAGCATTTAAAAATCCAATACCAAGCCCATCTTGCGTTCTTCCTGAAATTTTTACCGCATTAATCAGGTCGACTGTATTTGGATAATCAGTCACGGTTTCATTTTCATTTGTTGTAGGGTAGGTGGAGGGAGGCCCGCCAATTCTTCTTGTGTAGAGCAAATCACCTTTTGAAAACAAATCAGTTCCTTCTGTAAAAAAGGGTCTGTTTTCATTAAATTGTTGTTCAAATGGGCCTAAATTTAACTCGACATTGTCAAATGCAGTTTGTCCAAAATCAGGAACTAAAATTGCATCTAAAGTGAAAGAATCATTGATTCCGTATTTAATATCCATTCCAATTTTACCTGTACTATTTGTGGTTTTATCGTTTGATTCAATATAACCGGAAGTATAAGGAATAAAAAATAATCGGGTAGGAGTTTTAATATTTTCAATACCTTCTAAAGTTCCTGCTTGGTTGATAACAGAGCCTTTCGCTCTATCGATATGACTCCAAACATAATTATGTCTGTCTCGCCGAATTTCTCTAAAAATATTAAGTCCCCAAATTTGTTTATCATTTTTAGAAAAGCGTAAAGCGGCATAAGGTATTTCCATTTCAACAACCCAACCGAAATCAGTAACGGAAATGTCACTTTTCCAAATGGCATCCCAAGAAAAATCTTCCCCATTTTCAGTTGCCAAACAATCCAATTGAACTCCTGCAGCTGTAACAAAAAAACGAAAATCCTGTTGGCCGTCGTTAAAACCATTTAGAAATATTCCAAATATATCGGCAGTTCCAAAAATATCTCTTTGGGTGATTTCCTTTTCAATTTTAGTAGTTTCATTATCATAAAGCGTTGCTCCAATATAAATACCGTTATCGTTATATATAATTTTAACTTCACTTCTCTTTTCGGATTTTTCTAAAGCACCATTATCCGGTTCATACATTACAAAATCTTTTGCAAGTGGAGCTTTTTCCCACGATGATTCGTTTAATGTGCCGTCTACAACAATATTTTCTGTTATTCGGATAGCCTGAACTGATTTTTTTTGGCCAAAAGCAACATCAATTCCAAAAAAGAGAAAAACAAATAAGAAAAATTGGCTAAAATGCTTCATAAAGTAAATAATGTTCAAAATTAGATAAAGCTTTTCCAAGTGCAATTACTTTATCATTTCCTTAAGATAATATACTATAAAGACGTTTTTTTATTGAATTGTTACAGTTTTTAGATACTAATTTGAAAAAGAAAGCGTTATTCAATTGATTCACTAAAATGAATTATTTCCAAAAAATGAATAATTAAGACAAAATTAATTTGGTTGTATTGATTTTATTTATATTTTTGGCCAACCCAAATCGAGTTTTAACCTAAAGAATACCAATGATATACAAGC
>Ga0209202_1000729_pt1 | contig 23736 bp, 18 predicted proteins | sample AD_UKC032_MetaG_FD_184416 | JGI IMG/M metagenome (GOLD analysis project Ga0209202, IMG submission 184416) | Active sludge microbial communities of municipal wastewater-treating anaerobic digesters from USA - AD_UKC032_MetaG (SPAdes) (version 2) | ecosystem: Engineered > Bioreactor > Anaerobic >... | reverse complement strand
AGCACCACGCCAAGAAAACACACGATGGATAAGACAAACTCGTCGCGCCGCAGTTTATAAAGACGCAGAACGCCACGAACTTCAACCAAACTGATACAGGCGGCAATCACGATGGCGCCGAGCGCTGCTTGAGGCAGGTTCGTAAGCAGTCTGGGCAAAAAGATCAATAAGAGTGCAATGCATACCGCACCGATCAAGCCCGTGATTTGCGTCTTTGCGCCGGCTGATTCCGCAACCGGTGTTCGCGACGCGCTGCTACTCACGGGAAACCCCTGAAAAATACCGGCTGCAACGTTGGCAGCGCCAAGAGCGATGATTTCCTGATTGCTGTCAACTTCGGTGCCTGTCCGATGAGCAAAAGTGCGTGAAAGTGCGCTCATATCGGCAAACGACACCAGCGCAATTGCAACGGCGGCAGCACACAAGTTGCCGAATTCCGCCCAGGAAACGGCTGGAATTTGGAATTGCGGTAAGCCTTGCGGCAAGGGGCCGATCACAGCAATTCCCGCCTTGGTGGATAAATCCCACAAAGAAACCAGAATCGTTGCGCCGACCACGGCAATCAATACGCCTGGAATTCTGGGAGCCCACTGCCTGAATCCGAGAATCACCATCAGGCAAGAGAAACCGATAACGCAAGCCATCCCGTTGATTTGACCATTCCAGATCCCTTGCACAAGGCCGCTTGTTTCCTTTAAAAAATTGCTTCCACTTACAGAAAAACCAAGAACTTTCGGTAACTGGCCAATCAATACCGTAAGTGCAATCCCGTTTAGATAACCGTCGCGAATGGGTTTCGAGAGAAGATCGGTAATGAAACCAAATCTGGCCAGACCCGCCAGAATACACAACGCCCCCGATAAAATAGCCAACATACCGGCAAGAGCCACCGCCTTATCCGTATTGCCCGCAGCCAGTGGCAGAATCGTTGCGGCAATGAGTGCGGCCAGCGCAGAATCGGGCCCCAGAACCAGAATACGACTCGGGCCAAAAATGGCATACGCAATCAGCGGAACGATGGTGGCATAAAGGCCATAAATGGCAGGCAGACCTGATGCTGCGGCATAGCCCATGCCGACCGGCACAAGAATCGCTGTAAGGACTAGTCCGGCAGAAATATCTTGCAAAATCCAGTCGCGTCGATAGTTTCGCAGTGTTATGAGAATGGGGAAAAAGCGGTATATGCCGCGAGGGCGGACCTGACGCGTCATGGAATTAGCTGAAGGAATTTGTGGTGTTGCCAAACTGCACCTCAATAAATGAATCTACGTGAATTTATAATCTTTTGGTATTTTTTACAATATTTAATCATCCTTACTTAATCATCATTTTGATTTCTAAGCGTAGGGTATGTGAATCATCCCCTCCAATTATGTCAGATTGATAACCTGGTCTCCATCAACCAGGCTTTGCAGGTAGATCTTTACGGCCAGGTTAATGCTGAGAGCTCCGGATTCAAACAAGTCTCCGGCAATGGCGGTATGTCGGACTTTGTGCTCAGCGCCTTCTGGTCCAAAGGCGGACGCAGTTTCATTTGCTTGCCGTCAACCCATACGAACAAAGATGGCTCTGTCATATCCAGGATTGTTCCGAATTTTGATATCGGTTCCATTACCACCATAACCCGCCAGATGGTTAACTATGTGGTAACCGAGTATGGCTGCATATCCCTAAAAACCTGTCCCACCTGGTATCATGCAAAAAAACTGATATCCATTGCTCATCCCGATTTCAGGGATGACTTGATCAAGGCAGCCGAGGAAAGAAAGATCTGGAGACACAGCAACAAAAAATAGGCGGGAGCTCCAGAAGAAGCTCATACGATTACCGGAAACCACCGGCCCAGCCGGTGGTTTTTTTTGGCGGAAGCAAAGGTTAGACTGAGGTCAATAAAGCATCATTAGAAAAGCCCTGACCTTTCTTGCAAAAGGTGCAGGGCTTCGATGGAACCGGTATTACAACTTCTACAATTAGCTAGAATTTCACCTGAGGCGTTGCTTTAGCGTCTTTTGGTGCTTCAAAGAAAGCTGCTTCTTTAAAACCGAACATACCGGCAACCAAATTTGCCGGAAAAGTTCGAATGGCCTGGTTATATATTTTTACCGCGTCATTATATCTCATTCTTTCCACGGCAATCCGGTTTTCTGTTCCGGCTAGTTCATCCTGCAGTTTCAGGAAATTCTGGTTAGATTTCAAATCAGGATACCGCTCAACCACGACCATCAACCGGCTGAGCGCGCCGGATAATTCATTATTGGCCGCAATCTTATCGGGAACCGTTCCAGCTCCGCCAACTTTAGAACGGGCATTGGTCACTTCCACCAAAACATCTTTTTCCTGCTTGGCGTAACCCTTAACCGTTTCCAACAGGTTGGGTATCAAATCGTAGCGTCGCTGCAACTGATTTTCCACCTGCGACCAAGCCGCTTTAATGCCGACATCCATTTGCACAAATCGATTGTAGTTGCCCGCAAACATTGAATATAAAGCAATAGCCAGAACAGCAATAACTGCTACCACAATAATAATTTTCTTTCCTGTTGTCATTTTCCCCTCCTCCATTATGTTAAAGTATTATAAACTATCAATGATGTGACATGCCTTCTCTGCTTCCCGTAAATACTTTTTAAACACGTCGATTACTTGTTTGCTGGACAGTTTATCCGTGCCCGCTTTGATTTCAAAACAGATCATAAATACGGCTGCGTCGATTGTAAAGACTTTATTCATCGCTTGGATGGTTTCACGTTTGTCCCGAGGCACCTTTGCCTGTTTTAAATAAAGCATGGCATTAAAGATAGCAATAAATGCCGTCAATGATTTACGGATGAGTTGCCTCACGGGGCGCGCCGATCCCGAAGATTCCAAATAGCCTTCCCGAAGCAAAAGGATTTTGGACTTAAGCTCGCGCTCAATTTGCAGACGCAGATCTTCCGATTTAAAGTTCAGTGGCCCGAGAACATCTTCGCCGTAAATCAGCATCGAATTATTTTTCATGTTGAGAAATTCAATCGGATAAGAATCCAGCGACGAGCTAATAAACTGTTTTGTTATGACCAGCGGCAAAGCCACATTGCGTTTTCTCCAGTTTTTCACCAGATCAAATCCATCTTCCAACCGGTTAATGCCGTCCGGCGTCAGAACGACCAGAATGTTGATATCTGATTTACCTTTCACATAGGAGCCGCCGGCCGCGCTGCCATAGAGCATCAGCGAAATCAAATCCTTGCCAAACGCTCGGAGGTAGTCCTGTGTCAAAGGAACGAAAATGTCTTGAGGTTGATCCGGAATTTTTGCCATGTCATTCACCTGAAAAATATGATTAAAAACTACGGCCCGCGCCACCGCCACCGCTCATCCCGCCGCCGAAACCGCCAAACCCGCCGCCGAAACCGCCGCCGCCACCCCGGCCGCTGCCGGAGACCAGCATGAGCAGAATCCAGGGCAGCATCGCGCGGCCTTGTCTGGTTCCCAAAAGCACGGCCGCGGCAATTAAGAAGATGATGATCCCGACAACATTAAAGCCTTTATTTTCCGGACGGATATTAGTCCGGTAAGGGCCGGCAACACCCGTCAGCTGCACACCCGCGTCTTTTGCGATGTAGGAGCCGCAGGCCAACATCGCATTGTAGAGAGCCTTGCCTGCCTCACCAGTTTTGAGATGAGGTACGACGTACTGATCCAGTATTTCACCCACTAAACCATCCGGTAATATTCCCTCAACGCCATAACCTGTTTCAATGCGAATTTTCCTTTCTTTGACGGCGAGTAATATCAAAACACCTTTGTCTTCACCTTTTTTCCCGATACCCCAAGCTTTATAAAGACCATTCGCATAAAGTGTTATTTCTTCTGTTTGCCCCAGCTCCGGCAGGGTTGCTACAACAATCGCTGCGCCTGTTTTTTGCAATATCTCGTGCGCCAGGGATTCCATTTTGGCGGCGTTGGCCTGATCAATTACATTGGCAAAATCATTGACAGCCGTCCCTCTGGCCGAAGGATAATTTTCCACCGCAAAACCAGCGCCCGCTATCAGCACAATAAAAACCGCCGCGCACAGGAGCAGCAAAAACCTCAGGCGGCAAGGGTAAGAATCCATATGTTTTATGTTCACGTTAAACCTTTTAAATCACCCGCGCCGTGCCGGCGCCTGATCAACAAGCTTGTCTTTCTTTGCAAGGGGAAACCATTCCGCCATTATCAGAAAAAGGGGTTGCAACCACCACTGAAGGGTGGCAAGATCCCTTGTTCTGATAATGGCGGAACTATTGCGTAAAGCCAACGGCCTGTCAAGACGGAAATATATGCATGAGATAATGCTTGCGCAAGAGATCATCAGATATTAATAAAACAAATTAGGATTTGTGAGACCGTAGAAAAATACCATAGTGGGGAACTGTTCAACAGCCCCTCTACTTGTAATGTTTCTGACCTATGACGCCAAAAATAATTCTAATTCATCCGCCCATTGCGAAACCCTCTGAACCACCGGCAGGAATCGCCAAACTGTCGTCTTGCCTGAGAGCCAACAACGTTTTGCATCAGGTGATCGACGCCAATCTGGAAGGCATTATTTATCTGACACACGCTACCGCAAGGGCCGACGCACCTTCGGGTCGCTGGAACGTTCGCGCCTGCAAAAACCTGGAAGCCAACCTGGACGCCCTGCAAAACATCAGCACCTTTAGCAATCAAAACCGTTACTCCCGAGCCGTGCTGGACGTCAATCACGTCCTCAATATAGCTGGGAAGCCCAACGGTGTTCATCTGTCCTTGTCCGACTATGCAGACAGCAAACGATCCCCCGTGAAAAGCAGCGACTTGATCCAGGCCGCTGAAACCCCCGAAGCCAACGCTTTTTATCCATACTTTTTCGGACGTCTGACGCAAGCGCTGGCGGACTCACCGGAATTTATCGGCTTTTCACTTAATTTTTTAAGCCAGGCACTCTGTACGATGGCCATGATCGGCTTCATTAAAAAAATCCACCCCCGGCAGAAAATTATTTTGGGCGGATCCCTGACAACATCCTGGGTTCAAAAAACCTGCAGGACAGATCTTTTCCCCGGTCTTGTTGACCAAATTGTGGCCGGCGAGGGAGAAGAAAAATTACTGACGCTCTTGGGCATAACAAATAGCCTGGGCAGTTCCTCAACGGATTACCGTCTTTTGATGGAAAATCGTTACCTTTCTCCCGGTTTTATTCTGCCATACAGCGCGGCGCGCGGCTGTTGGTGGCGAAAGTGTGCGTTCTGCCCGGAGAAAGCCGAGGGTAATCCCTATTTGCCTCTGCCCTCCGCCTGCGTTACGGAAGAACTGCAGACGCTGACACAACACACAAAGCCATCATTGATTCACCTTTTGGATAGCTCCATTGCACCGGCATTGCTACAAGCCCTGGCCGAGAAACCGCCGGGCACACCCTGGTATGGTTTTGCCCGTGTCACCCGGCATTTAACGGATGAGGATTTTTGTCGGGCGTTGAAAAAAAGCGGCTGCGCAATGTTAAAACTCGGCATTGAATCCGGCGATCAAGATGTCCTTGAATCTTTGAATAAGGGTATTGATCTTCACGAAGTCTCGGTCGTGCTCAGGTCCCTGAAGAAGGCCGGTATTGCCGCTTATTGCTATTTTTTATTCGGCACACCACCGGAAACCGAAGTCCGAGCCAGAAAGACGATGGATTTTGTCAGCCGACATTCCGACTGCATCGACTTTTTGAATCTGGCAATTTTTAATTTACCGGCAGGAAGTCCGGAGGCGAAAAGCCTCGCCACGCAGGATTTTTATGAAGGCGATTTATCATTATACAAAAGCTTCCACCATCCTGGAGGCTGGCAGCGTCAGGATGTCCGCAAATTTCTAACAAAAACATTCAAAAAACATCCCGCTATCGCCCCCATCGTAAAACGCACACCGGAATTTTTCACGTCTAACCATGCGCCTTTTTTTACTTTTCAAAATAATTAATTTCCTTCTATTGACAACGTCTAGATGTTGTGGTTAATGTAATTCATCATACTACATGTAGTGTTTTTTATTATTTAACAATCCTCTTAATCATATACAAAGGAGTTCAGCTCAATGGAAAAGAAGACTTACACCCCCATTATTCCAGAGTTAACGAAAAATGCGATTACCGTTCTGGAGCGGCGTTACCTGAAGCGCGATAAAGAGGGGAAAGTGCTGGAGACTCCTGTTCAAATGTTTCGGCGTGTGGCTGATACCATTGGCGCCGCAGACAAAAAGTTTAATGAAAAAGCGGATACTGCCCCTGTCGCTGAAGAATTCTATCACATGATGACCCAATTGGAATTTCTACCTAACTCCCCTACGCTAATGAACGCCGGGCGTGAACTGGGGCAGTTGTCCGCTTGCTTTGTCCTGCCGGTCGGTGATTCCATGGAAGAAATATTCGACGCTGTTAAGTTCACGGCTCTTATTCACAAGTCCGGCGGTGGCACCGGATTTTCCTTTTCCCGCCTGCGTCCGGCCAACGATGTCGTCTTAACCACCACCGGCATTTCCAGTGGACCAATCTCTTTCATGCGTGTTTTCGATGTGGCCACGGAAACAATCAAGCAGGGCGGAACGCGGCGGGGCGCCAACATGGGCATTCTGCGCGTCGATCATCCGGACATTATGGATTTCATCATGTGCAAGGCCGACAAAAAGCAACTGAACAATTTCAATATTTCCGTAGGGCTCACCGAAGCCTTCATGAAAGCCGTCGAAAAGGATGAAAATTACGATCTGATTAATCCCCGTGACAGACAGGTTTCCGGAACCCTCAACGCCCGTAAGGTTTTTAACCGGATTATCACGCAAGCCTGGGAAAACGGCGAACCGGGTATTGTGTTTCTGGACCGGCTCAACCGTGACAATCCGACGCCCCATGTCGGAGAAATCGAATCCACCAACCCCTGCGGAGAGCAGCCGCTCTTACCTTATGAATCGTGCAATCTCGGCTCAATCAATCTCAGTAAAATGGTTCAAGGCGGCAAGGTCAATTGGGAGCGACTTAGCGAAGTTGTTCACCTGGCCGTGCATTTTCTGGATAATGTCGTGGAGGTCAATAACTATCCTCTGCCCCAGATCGCTAAGATGACTCTGGGCAACCGCAAAATCGGACTGGGTGTCATGGGTTGGGCGGACATGCTGATCGGACTGGGTGTTCCCTATAACACCGAAGAAGCAATTGAACTGGCCCACAAAGTCATGGGATTCATCAATAAACAGGGGCACGCCGCGTCGCAGGCGCTGGCGAAATCCCGCGGCGCATTTCCGAATTTTAAAGGGTCCGTCTATGATCAGAAAGGTGAACCGCCGATGCGCAATGCCACCGTAACGACCATCGCGCCCACCGGAACAATTTCGATTATAGCCAATGCCTCTTCCGGGGTGGAACCACTTTTTGCCGTATCTTACGTTCGGCAGGTCATGGACAACGACATCCTGGTGGAAGTTCATCCTTATTTTGAGGCCATCGCGAAAGAAAAAGGGTTTTACTCGCAGGAACTCATGCAACGGATTGCCGAACACGGCACGCTTCACAATATTGATGAAGTTCCGGAGGACATCCGTAATCTGTTTGTCACCGCCCACGACATCACACCGGAAGTGCATATCCGCATGCAGGCTGCTTTTCAGAAATACACCGATAACGCGGTCAGCAAAACGGTTAACTTCACCAACGGGGCTACCGTTGCCGATGTGGCCCGCGTCTATGAACTGGCCTATCAGCTCGACTGCAAAGGCGTCACCATATACCGCGACGGCTCACGCGATCAGCAGGTACTAAGTGTTGGGAAAAAACAGGAAGCGTCCGCGCCCGCCGGTATGGATAAAGACAAATCAGCGACCAAACGCGAACGGCCTAAAGTGCTCAAGGGCTGGACCTATCAAATGCAAACCGGCTGCGGACCGCTTTATGTAACGGTCAACGAGGATACCAACGGTTTATTCGAACTTTTCACTACAATGGGCAAAGCGGGCGGCTGCGCTGCATCCCAAAGCGAAGCCATTGGACGCATGGTGTCGCTCGCGTGGCGCAGCGGGCTTCAGGCGCGCCAAGTTATCAAACAGCTGCAGGGCATTTCCTGTCATTCACCATCCGGCTTCGGTGAAAACAAAATTCTGTCCTGCGCCGATGCGGTAGCCAAAGCGATTCAAGCTCACGTGGCGGCCAACGGCGGTAAGGTGCAGCATGCAAAACGCGTTTTCGTCAAAGGCGCTTGTCCGGACTGCGGCGGCATTGTCGAGCACGAAGGCGGCTGCATGGTTTGCCATATTTGCGGCTACAGCGAGTGCGCGTAGCAGAAAAACATCTAATGGGCGGGGATTTTGATCGGGCCGTGAAGCTTTTTAAGGAATTGGAAGAAGAACGGGACGATTTCAAACTGGAGATCGAGCCGTAATCAGCTTAATCCCTACGCAAAACAGGACACGGCTTGTTATCCGAAACGGCAAACCGGGTCCTGTTAAAGAGATTACAGCACTTTCATTTCATATTTTGGTAAATGACTTTTATTGTTTTTGGATTTCGGCTACGATTTCTTTGCAGATCTTTGCAACCTGTCTCTCCGTCATAATCACAAACTCTCCCCCTAATTGTCGGCTGGATGATCTGTCGTAGCTCAGCTCGCCCATTTGCTTACCCGACTGTAAGTCGATAAAACGAATCTTCACATCAACCCAGGCATCGTCGGTACTAACGCCTGTCGTGAATCTTGTGCTCACCGAAACCCAGCTATAATCGTTTATGGAAATTTCCACCAGCATGCCAGGTTCTTTGGGGATTATCATATCACCCTCTTTAATGGTCAGTTGGCGTCCGGCGGCAATAACTTTTTGCTTCATCTCTTTATGCCACATACTTTTATAACCAGGCCAGTCTTTCATTTCGGTGGCAACTTTGCTGCCCGTGATATTTAAAACGACGGGCAATGGTTGAGATTTTGTCCCAACTCCAGCACAACTTGTAAGTAAGGTCGCCAATACTGTGAGCAACAGCACATACAGTTTAATTTTCATTTTTCACCTCGCCATAATATTTTAATAATCCTTTGCTTATGGATGATTGAACTATAAGAAGTCCGGTCTTGTATGTCAATAAAATATTGACCACAAAAAAGGTGGATATTTCCATCCACCCCGGTCCCGGTATTCCCATTACTGGAAGGTAAATATATCATAGCCAAAAGAATACCGTCATTTATTCATAAAATGATAGTGCGAACCGAAACGTTCAAACGCCGCCTGATCAAGTGCTTCTTGATGCAAAGGGTTCGCGATACTAATGATCAGCCGAGCCCTTTCCTGCAGAGATCGGCCGTAAAGGTTCACCGCACCGAATTCCGTAACCAGCCAGTGCGCATGGGCACGTGTTGTCACCACCCCCGCGCCGGGCAATAATACGGGCGCGATTTTGCTCACCCCTTTATCCGTAACCGACGGCATGGCGACAATGGCCTTACCCCCCGGGGAACGAGACGCGCCGTAAAAGAAATCAATCTGCCCGCCCACACCGGAATAAAATTGCGTCCCCAGAGAGTCGGCGCAGATCTGGCCGGTCAGATCAATTTGCAGTGCCGAGTTGATGGCCGTAACCTTTGGGTTTTTCGCGATAATGAAAGGATCGTTTGTATAGCCGACATCCTTCATCAGCACTTGCTCATTCTGATGCGTGTAATCGTATAATTGCTTGGAACCCAGGAGAAAAGTCGCCACCATCTTTCCCGGGTCAATCACCTTATCCGCGCCGTTGATCACACCTTTTTCCACAAGACCAATCACACCGTCGGCAAACATTTCCGTATGAATCCCCAGATTTTTGTGCCCGATCAACTGATCAAGCACCGCGTTGGGAATCGCGCCAATTCCCAACTGCAAGGTGGCGCCGTCGTCGATGAGTGCTGCGCAATGTCTGCCAATGGCCGCCTCTGTCGCGTCGGGCTTCGCAAAGTGGACTGTTTCCAGTGGTGTGTCGTCTTCTACAAAAATATCAATTTTATCGATTGCAATGAGCGCATCGCCGTATGTGCGCGGAACATTCGGATTGATGACCGCGATAACCGTTGCAGCGACTTCCATGGCAGCCAGCGTTGCATCCACTGATGTGCCCAGGGACACTTTGCCTTGCTCATCCGGCGGGGAAACCTGCAGCATGGCCACATGACAAGGCAGATAACCTTCGCGATAAAGACGCTGGGTTTCTCCTAAGAACACCGGAATATAATCGGCATAGCCCTGCTGGGTATGCCGGCGAACATTCGGGCCGACGAAAAAAGAATTCAGTTGAAAAATGCCTTCAAACTCCGGATCGGCATAAGGCGCCGGGCCTTCCGTATGCAGATGGTGAATATGAACGTTGTCCAATTCACCCGCGCGTCCGCGCCTGCACATGGCGGCAACCAGACACTGTGGAGAACTGGCCACACTGCTCAAATGGATGTGATCGCCTGATTTAATGACCCTAACCGCTTCATCAGGCGTAACCGTTGTGAATCGACTCATTCGCATAAGTTAAAGGATAAAAAGGTTACCCGGGTCACAAGACCCTTCTCTGCGGTTGATCAGTTTTTAAGGAATTCGCGGATATCGTTGGACAGTTGATCGGCTTTTTCCAGATGAATAGCGTGACCGCAATTTTCATAAATGATCATTTTCGCCTTCGGCAGTTTTTGCCGGAAATCATCCACCAGGGGAATCGGGAAAATCGAATCATCCTTTCCTAAAATGATCATCGTGGGCTGCGAAATATTTTGCACCCGATGATTATTGTCAAAAGCGTTGCAGGCTGCAAACTGCCGCAGAAAAGCATGCAAAGGTTGAGGATTTTTCATTCTCAAACCAACGGCCTGATTGATAATATCGGGATGTCTTCCAGCAAAACCCGCTGCAGCCATCAGCGTCAAGTCCGTCCGATAGACCTGTTCGGGCGTTTTACCGGTTATGGCTGCGGCCACTTTATCCCAGAAGGGTTTACCCAATTCCAACGATCGCATACCGCCCATACCGGTCGCAACCAGAATCAGGCGATGAACCACTTCGGGATAAGATAAAGCAATTTCCTGGGCAATAAAACCGCCCATCGACAATCCCACGACATGGACTTTGGCAATACCCAGTGATTGAAGCAGGCCCACCGTATCAGAAGCCATCATGGCGATGCTGTATTTTTCATCCGGTTGGTCGCTTCGACCAATGCCCCGGTTATCCAGCGCGATTACGCGAAAGTCCTTGGATAACTCCCGAATCTGCGCGAACCACAAATCCATCGGAAAAGCCAGACCATTGATGAGAATCAGCGGATCGCCCTCTCCCTGCTCTTCGTAGTAAATTTTGATTCCGTTGACGGTTGAATACGGCATCAGCAAACCGATCATATTCTTGCGAATATTCATTGAGAAAAATAGCCCCCGCAGCAATCCGCGGGGGCTATTCGAACAAAATATTTAAACGGCTTCGATGGCTATCGCCATGCCTTGACCACCGCCGATACAAAGGGAGGCAAGCCCTAATTTAACTTTGCGGCGTTTCATCTCATTGGCCAGCGCTAAAACAATGCGCGCACCCGAACAGCCAACCGGATGGCCGATGGAAATGGCCGAACCGTTGACATTGGTAATGTCCCAGGGGATATTTAATTCACGCAGGCAGGAAATGGCCTGAGAGGCGAAGGCTTCGTTGAGTTCAAACAGACCGTAATCTTTAATCGTCGTGCCGGTGATCCTGAGCAATTTGCGCACTGCCGGAACGGGACCCAAACCCATGTAAGCGGGATCAACGCCGCCTGACGCGTAGCCTTTAATTCTCGCCAGAGGCTTCAGTCCCATTTGTTTGGCTTTGTCTTCGCTCATAATCAGCAGGGCGGCCGCCGCGTCGTTGATGCCGGAGGCATTGCCGGCCGTGACTGTGCCGTCTTTTTTGAACGCTGTGTTCAGTTTTGCCAGCTTTTCCATGCTGGTATCCATCGGCCGTTCGTCCGTATCAAAAATAATCGGGTTGCCCTTTTTTTGCGGGATGGTGACCGGAACAATTTCACTTTTCAAAATGCCGTTTCTTATGGCATTACGGGCACGGGTATGGCTCTCCAGACTCAGTTTATCCTGCTCCTCGCGGGAGATGTTGTAGCGCGCGGCGATGTTTTCCGCGGTAATGCCCATATGGTAACCGTAAAAGATTTCATACAGAGCATCAAACACCATCAGGTCCACGGTTTTACCGAAAGGCATATCCATGCGGTGACCCCAGCGGGCCTTGGGCAGTCCAATCGGAACATCACTCATGTTTTCCATGCCGCCGGCGATGACTACTTCGTTGTCGCCCGCCTTGATGCTGGCTGCGGCCAGCGCAATGGCTTTCATACCGGAAGCACATACTTTATTGATGGTGATTGCGGTGGTCTCCTTAGGCAAGCCTGCACGGATCATGGCCTGGCGGCCGGCATTCTGTCCCTGACCAGCTCCGATAACGTTGCCCATAATAACTTCATCGATGGCGATTTCCTTGAGATTGTCTGCCCACTTGGAATACTGCTGTTCGATAGAACAAAGTCCTTCGTTCTTTGCCGTATCCGGCGCGTCATCCTTGGCGTGCGCCGGTAACGCCGGCTTGAAACCAGCTTGAATCAATGTTTCACGAATGACGATCGCTCCCAAGTCTTTGGCGGAAACGTCTTTCAGGGAACCGCCAAAGGCTCCAACCGCGGTACGCACACCGCTGACAATAACTGCATTTGACATAAAACTGCTACCTCCCTTGATATGATTGATATTGCTTATGTCATGTCCATGACATTTTAATATCCAAAAGTCCGCAACCATTAAAGCATGAATTAAATTGGCGGGGAGTATTTCATAATTGAAACGTTAAGGCAAGAATGATTTACTACGGATCGCTTTTCTTATTTTGTCACGGCCGCTTCACGGTCCACATCAGCCTGCGCTAAATTAAAGCGCAAAGTAAATGCGTCAGCATCGTAAGACCTTGTGATTTTGATCTTTGATTTTTCAAAGACTTTCAGCATGGCTTCATTACGCGGTAGGACATAGGCAATAAACCAGATAATCCCCCGGTCGCGCGCAACCTTCGTTAAATAGTTAAACAGGAAGGTGGCAACCCCTTTTCCTTGAAATTCCTCATCAACAATGAACGCAACCTCATAAGCGTCGGTTTTTTTATCATAGGCATAACGCGCCTCCGCAATGATTCTTTCATTACGCCCCTTTTCCACGATAGCGACCACGGACAGAATATCTTCATAGTCAATGCTGACGTATTTTTGCATTTCCTTGTGGGGCATGACGGGCTTGGGAGCAAAATAACGGAAATATTTTGATTCGTCGGAAAAATTGTAAAATAGGCGGCGCATCATATCTTCATCGGACGTTTTAATCGGGCGGATCTTGATTTCCAATCCATCTTTCAAAGATTTGCGCGTTTCCAACAGGGCCGGATAGTTGGCCGCATGGCGGGCCACATATATTTGATCCGCGTAAACATAATTATGCGCTTTGGCCTGATTGAGCAGGTCTTCGCGATGATCAGGATGAGCAATATCAATCATGGCCAGCGCTCTTTCGCGGATGGACTTACCAAACAGATTGGCCACACCGTATTCGGTAACGATATATTTAACCACGCCCAGTGTGCTATGGGAATTTTCGAAGTCACAGTCATGCTTGATGACAATGTTGCTGCGACCCTGCTTGTCCACGGAATTGAGCGCTACAATCGCTTTGCCTTTTTTGGAAATGGTTGCGGCCATGGCGAAGCCTAGTTTGCTTTCATAACCGGTGATAAGATTGTCGCCGGAATGAAAGATGACCGCTTCGCCGGAGATATCTATTTTTTTGACGTTCACAATGCCGATGAGACTTTGAATCCGCCGCACAACAAAGGGATTGCTCAGACGGGCGATCGGATAAAACTCGAAAATAGGGTTCCGATCGACATATTCATAAAGGGCACGGCTACCGTAACAATAACTCGCTGTGATGAGACCTCCGTTATAACGGCTGCGGTCCAGCGAAATCGCGCCGGAGTTGATCAGATCAATCGCCCAGTCGGAAACCACATGCGTCACAATACCTAAATTTTTTTTGTTTTTTAAATGATCGGCCACGGCATTAAATATTCTGCCCACATGCAGTCCGACCGTTGCGCCATCCTCAATCAGGTTGGATATATTCCAGCCGATTCGATCCACAATCTCGTCATAGGGCTTGTTTTTCCGCTCGATTAGAGGAAAATCGCTTTCGACAATATAATCGATGCTGCTGATGTGAAGAGACGTCTCGCCATGGGTTACCGGCATGTTCGGATTGATCTCCGCAATTGTAAGCGACGCCTGTTTAATAACGATATTCGCTACATCCACTGCCACACCCAGCGACATGAAGCCCTTATCGTCGGGCACCGACGTCTGAATGATTGCCACATCCACCGCCACCGCACCGCTTAAAAAAATGTAAGGCAGTTCCATCAGGTTGGCGGGAATAAAATCAACTTTGCCCTCGGCGATTTCTTTGCCGATGCTTTCACCGATATTGAACGTCTTTAATCGATATTGTCGATACTCGTTTGGAGACGTAAGATATTTCCCAAGCGTAACAAGCTGAATGATTTCCAAATCACGGATATTTGTAGCATCCGACCCGGCAATGGCCGTGAGGACCTTGCCGGGAGCAGCTACACCGCTTGAAACGAAAATTTTCTGTCCGGGTTTTAACTTTTCCAGCAACTGATCCGTGCTGATCACTTTGGCGCGGTAGTCTATTTCTGGCCGGATAGTTCTCTTTTTCATAAACAATCCTTAAAGACCTGCACAGGAGGTCGATTAAAAATGGTGATTATTAAAGTAGATAGCATAAACACCTGAAAAAATCTGCCATAACTTCATCCCGAGGGAAAAACCCGGAGGGTGTGCGTGAAAGATCACCTGGACTTTACTGAATTTTCAACATTTATGATCCTTGGAAATCGGAGGTAAGCTTCTGTTGATTGATCTTTAGATAAAAACTAACTGTAGGGACCGGTCGCGATCATTCCCTGCAATCCCAGTAATTGCGCCAATGAGCCAATCCATGCAACTCTCTGGTAAAAAAATATTCGCTATGCACTTAGGGATTTGCGTGGTTATCTTGGCAAGGATTGAAAGAATAATTTAACCTATCTAGATTATTGTCTGCCGGCTGATTAATACAGGGAAGCAGTCTCGTTTTTATTTTTCCAATATTGGTATTTTCGCTGGTATATTTTCTTTCTTAATTCTGTTTTCTACGACGGGCGGATTTACCTCAAAATAATCAGCAATTTCATTTGCAATATATGACCAGATGTCATCCGGAATTGATGGCAGTTTTTTAAAATCTTCTTTATGCTTTGTAATAATTGTTTTACACGTATGAATCAATTGATATGTGGGTACGAGTAATTGGCTGGCAAACCACTCACCCTGAGTTTCAAACCAACTAATCTCATCGGCGGGCATTGAAATTATCCAGCGGGTATATTCCTCTATAGACTGAAATGTTAGATCCTCATAGCATGCCCTGTGTAGAACATAATGTCCCAACTCATGCGCCAGTGTGTAACGATATTTCTCATTGAATTGATTATACTGCATTTCATCAATATAAATGGTCGTCAGGTCGTAACTTAAAAATCCGTTTAATCCGTGGTCTTTATACAATCGCGGAAATGGGAAAATGTTAAGCTCAAGTTTTAACTCAACAATTTCCTCAACAGGTATGGGAATATCTTGAGAAGGGTGATATTGATTAAGGAATGATTCTGTTTGATTGCCGATTTCCTTATAGCTGTAATATGGGCATTTGAACATCAGCGTAGTTCTCTTTTTATAGATATGATGAGCTTTTCAAGTCCTTCTTCATCAAGCTTTTTGTTCCTGACCGTTCTGAATAATACCGGCAATGCAGACATCAACTCATGATTCGTAACCATGTCATCAGGCAACTTACCGGCACTGGTTATTGCCAGATCGCAAAAGTTCAGCCAGTCTTCCGATCCTTCTTTGATGCCAAGCGCTGTCGCATATTTCAAAAGCATTTCTCTTGATTGTGGCGGTTGAAATAGCCCCCTTTCAATCTTGCTGACATTACCCGGATCAAATCCGTTTATCCTACAAAACTCCCTTAATGTAAGACCATTGCTTATTCTCCTTGCCTTGAAAAACTCGCCAAAGGATTTTGATATTGCCATATTTATCACCACCTTTCTGTTGTAAATAATTTACAACATACCGCATAAAAGTCAAGAATAATTTTTTTAATAATTTTTTTAATCACATAGATTGTTGAGAAAAACAAAAAAATCCGTAATGCAAATTTGAATAATTTTGATTACGGGAAAAATTTGAAATTAATTATATATTTTCCAAAATTTGTGACAACTTTGTTTCTTCAGTTGCGTGCAACACGGGAAAACAAGATGTGATGTTTTTAGGAGTTAATTCAACAGACAATATCTAGCTCTTCAGCATAATCCGCGAATCCACAACGGTGCAGGCTTTTGCGGTGCACATGACGGGATTGAGATCCACCGACTCGACGATGTCTTGCAGATCCATCATCAATCTGGAGAAATTGACGATTGCTTTTTTGAGCGCATTCATATTGATGGGTTCGACGCCACGATAACCGGTGAGCAGTTTTTCCGCCACCAGCTCATGAATCATGTGGTCGGCATCTCGTTTTTTAAGCGGGGCCATCCTCAGGGAAACATCCTTGTAGATCTCGACACCCACACCGCCCATGCCGAGAAGAATCATCGGACCGAATTGTAAATCGTTTTTAGCGCCGATGATCAATTCCAGACCTTTCACCATTTCCGCGATCAGCATGCCTACGAAGCCGTCGAGTTTGCGAAAACGATCCAGGGTCTGGATCAGCGTTTGATCATCCTTGATGCCGACCACCACACCTTTGACGTCGGATTTGTGAACAATCGCAGGCGATACAATTTTAGCAACCACCGGATAGCCGATTTTGCCGGCGATCGTCATGGCCTGATCATGAGAGATGGCGACATCGTATTTCGGCGTTTTGAAGCCGTAGAGGGAGAAAATTTCTTGTGCGTCCGGCTCCAGTACCCAGCCCCACTTTTTTGATTTTTCGATGATCTCTTTGATTTCTTTTTTCAGCATGGTTTTTTCCTCGCTAAGGCTTTGGCCATGAGCACGGCACCTTCGATGGAAGACGACACAGGAATGCCATTGAGTTCAAAGCCTTCAATGAGCATGGTATATTTTTCAACCTGAGGCACATATGCTATAAACGGTTTATTGAATTGTTTGCTTACGGAGCTTAACTTGACACCGATATCCAACGTGATGCCCGGAATATAGGGTAGAAGTAAAACGATGACACAATCGATTTCAGCTGAGGCGCCCATGACTTTTGCGCAGGCGACAAAATCTTCATCAATGGCGCTGCCGGTTAGGTCAGCAGGATTGCTGAGCGAGGCAATGGAACGAATGTTTTCTGCCAGATTATTTTTTACCTCTGTTTTTGTTGGTTCGGATAATTCCGGAACTTTCAAACCGGCAAGTGAACAGGCGTCCACCGCCATGGCTCCGTGGCCACCACTGCCGGTAATGATGCCAATCTTGCCCTCAATTGGTTTGGTGTATGAGCTTAAGACTTCACAAAAAGAGACCAGTTCGTTTTCATTGGCCGCTTCGATGATGTTATGCTGCGCGACCGCTGCGGCAAAACTGGCGTAATCGCCGGCCAGTGATGCCGTATGACTGGATACGGCGCGGTTTCCAGCGGCTGTTTTTCCGGATTTCATGATAATCACCGGTTTGGGTGAGCAGTCCGCCGCTAATACAAAATCGCGCCCTTCACCCACCCCGAAACCCTCAATGTAATAAGCAATAACTTTTGTGGTAGGGTCTTTCGTCAGATAGGCGAGCAATTCTTTTTCTTTGATAAAAGCTTTATTCCCGATACTGATGGCTTTGGCCAAACCGACACCCTGCTGGGCGAATTTGATCATGTGATCCACCAAAATGCCGCCGCTCTGACTGACAAATGTCACCCCGCCGGCATCCGGCTTGATCATTCGTTCAATAGGTAGAAAAAATGTGTCCACACGAAAAGGGACATAAACACCCAGACAATTGGGGCCAATGAATGGGAATTTGGCTTCTTGCGCCATGCTTACCATTCGGTCCTGTAAATCTCCTCGGCCCCCTTCGGTAAAACCACCGGAAATTACGGCGGCGGATTTTGCACTGGCTTTAATACAGTCAGCCATGACATCCGGCACGAGTTCCGCGCGTGTGGCAATCACCGCTAGATCTATCTTTTTAGGAATATCGGCTATGCATGGATAAATGGTTTCGCTGTGCAGTTTGCCACCCTTCGGATTAACGGCGTAAACTTCCACCGGATAACGAAGATGGTTCTTGGCAAAAATAACATTGGCGGGGTGACGGTCATTGCTTGATGAAATACCGATGACCGCCATGGTTTTCGGTTCAAACAAAGGTTTCAGATCCATAAAGACCTCCATCATAGCATCGTTAATGCAAGCGTCTTAAATCATCATCCACCGTTAAAACACGGCAGGGCGGATCTCCTTTAATCATCATAAAATTGATTTGCCGACCGGTAATGCCGCCTGACCCGCGATGCGAAAAAAAAGCATCCTGGCGGCATACGGTGCAAACATCTGCTGCCTGAATGTTGGTGTTGGGAATTCCGCAATCAAGAATCTGGCGGCGGTTGACTTCCACCAGGTCGAGCATCCATCTGTCTTTTCGCTTTCCCGGAAATAAAAAGTCTTCCGCGTTTTTCTGGCGGCGAAAAGCATCCGCAGTGGATAAATCGACTTCATAGCAGCACGGGCCAATGGAGGGACCAATCGCAGCGAGTAAGTCCTGAGGCTGCGAATTATATGAATATTGCATTAAACGGACCACTTTAGCACTGATGCCGAGAGCGGACCCGCGCCATCCCGCGTGGACGGCGGCAATGACTTTCTTGATCCGATCCACAATAAAGACCGGCACACAATCCGCCGTCTTGATGCAAATGGCCAGGTTCGTTCGGGTGGTGACCATGGCATCGTAGTTTAACGCCTCACGCGACGTGAAATAATCTCCATAAGGCTTGATGACCAAGATGTTATCGCCGTGAACCTGATTGAGAACCAGGAAATTCTCCATAGGGATCTCAAACACCGCGGAGAGCTTGTCCCAGTTGGCCAGAACGCGGAACTCCTCATCGCCTTCCCGGAAACTCATATTGAGACTCTTATAATCATCCTGCGAAACGCCGCCGATTCGCGTGCAGAAAGCATGCACCAGAAAATCGCATTCGCTCAGTAACGGCGCCTGCAAATATTCGATAGCATTTTTTTTAGACGACGGAGGAAACATCGCTATCCTTTTAGCTTATCCTGCCAGGCTTGTAAACCGGATTTCCCGGCATACCCCGGCGCGGCTTCGCGAAACAGTGCGCGCAAATTCTCCAAGTCTTCCGGAAGCGGCGCTGAAAAGACGACTCTTTCGCCGCTTTGCGGATGGATAAATGAAAGCTGCGCAGCGTGCAGCGCCTGTCGCTGTAACGATTTAATCTCCGTCTTCAGCGCTGTGTCTTTGATGGTTTGCAATTTAGAAGCATTGCCGTAAACCGTATCTCCGATGACGGGATAACCCCGCTCGGACAAATGAACGCGAATCTGATGCGTCCGTCCGGTTTTGATTTCAATATCGAGCAGCGTTGCTTTGCCGTAACGTTCGCGAACTTTCCAGAGCGTGAGCGCATCCTTGCCCTGCCGGCTTTTCGTGGACATCTTCTTGCGGTCCACCGGATGACGCCCCACGGGTAAAACGATTTCACCGCTTTGGCCTTTGACGTCACCCCAGACCAGTGCGATATATTTTTTGTGTATATCATGTTTTTCAAATTGCGCGGAAAGCTTGCGGTGTGCTTCATCGGATTTAGCGACCACCATTAATCCGGACGTTTCCTTGTCCAGTCGGTGTACAATCCCCGGTCGCAGCACCCCGCCGATCCCCGACAGATCAAGACAATGAAAAAGGAGCGCGTTGACAAGGGTGTTATCCGGATTGCCGGGAGCGGGATGCACTACCATGCCCGCTGCTTTGTTGATCACGATAATGGATGCATCTTCATAAACGATATTGATGGGAACGTCCTGCGGGATGGCAACGGCATCGATGGCCGGCTCGAGGTGAAGGCTAACAACATCACCGGCTTTCAGGTGCTGGCTTACTTTCGGCTCTTTTTCATTGACTAATACATCACCTTCTTCGATGGCGTTTTTAATCTGCGAGCGGGAAAATGATTCATCTGCCTGCGCAAGAAAAACGTCCAGACGCAACCCGGCTTGTGATGAACTTACGGTAAAGGACAGGTCTCTGGTTATCGGAGTGTCATCCATCACGTCGGGACTCCCGTGCAATTTTTATGAAACGTTGGTTGATTTTAAGCCATCCAGAATAAAGCCGAATTCATCTTCGGCCACGGTTCGCAAATCGAGGAGAATCTCATCCTGATCGACGCGGACGATAACCGGCACCGTGACACTGCGGAGTTTTGATTCCATCCGGCTGGCCGGCATTTTTGCATGTTGGACGGCGACAACGAATGTGGGAATGTCTTCAGTCGGCAGCGATCCGCCACCGGCGGCTGCTTTTGCCTCTTTGAGCTCATAGGTCAGATTAGCAATGTTGGCACGTTTGAGTTTCTGGATCAGCTTACGCGCCCGCTTCTTGACGTCGCTTTGCGGCTCAGTCAGGGCTTTAAGGGAACGCAATGTCCGGGAGGCAGCGTCCGGCTCCAGATAGTGTATGAGCGTTGCCTCCAGCGCGGCCAGGGTGAACTTGTCAATGCGCAGCGCCCGATTGAGCGGATTTTTCTTAATTCGGGCCACGATTTCTTTTTTGCCGACGATGATTCCCGCCTGCGGGCCGCCCAGAAGCTTGTCGCCGCTGAATGTCACGACATCAACACCGGAGGCCAGTACTTCCCGTACAGTTGGTTCATGTTGTAAGCCGTGAGCCGCAAGATCAATCAGGCAGCCACTGCCCAGATCGTCGAAAACCGGAATACCGTGCTGCTTACCCAGCTCGACGAGCGGCGTCAATTCCGCTTCTTCGGTAAATCCGATAATCCGGTAATTGCTGGTGTGGACTTTTAGAATCACGCCGGTACTCGGGCCGATGGCTCTTTCATAATCGCTAAGGCGTGTGCGGTTGGTTGTTCCTACTTCGCGCAGAACGGAATTGCTTTTGGTCATCACGTCCGGAATGCGAAACTCGCCTCCGATTTCGATCAGTTCACCGCGCGAAACAATCGCCTCTTTACGTTCCGCCAGCGTGTTGAGTACCAGGAGTACGGCTGCGGCATTGTTGTTGACAATCAGGGCATCTTCCGCGCCGGTGAGCGCGCAGAGCAACCGGCTCACGTGGTCGTAACGCAGACCGCGTTCGCCGCGATCCAGGTTAAACTCCAGATTGGAATAGCCGCGTCCCACCTCTAGAATTCTATCGAGGGCTTCAGGACACAGAGGCGCGCGTCCCAGATTGGTATGCAAAATGACACCGGTTGCGTTGACCAGCCGCTTTAATTGGTAACGATATAGGCCATCGATGATCTCCTCCACGCTGCGTGCAGCCGATGCCGCATCTGAAGAAAGCGCCGGCAATTGTTTGTCGGAAGCGGTCAGAATACGATCCCGCAGCTTTTGCACAATGTCGCGGCAGGCTTCTCGGACGATTTCCCGTGACGCTTTTGCGTAGATATCTTGTTTTTCCAGAAGCAGTATCACCTCGTCAATTTTCGGGAGATGCCGCAGTAAATCTTTTTTCTTGTCATCCATAATCCTCTCCGTCTTCCGTGAAGTCACCTAATCCGACTTTTTTGCGGCAATAATCGCGAAAATTGTTTACTGCGATAAAAAATTCCCGCATCATGATCACCCACAAATAGCGTCCACGCGGCGTCAAATGCAGGTTAGGTGAAAAATAACGAAACGATCCGGCCAGTGTGAAGGCGGCCATTTCCTTCCATAAAGTTTTAAAATATTTACCCGCGTATTTTTTCTCCAGGTCCTTGACATTCATTCTCGTGCTGAACAGCTTCATCAGGAAATCGTAGCGCATCTGGTCGGGCATACCGAATTTACGCGCGGCAGAAAGCGGCAGCCTGCCCTTTGCAAGATCGGCGATATATTGTTCAATGTCAAAGGTATTTGCGTAGCACACACCGTTTAAAAAACCGATGGCGCCGCTGCCCAGACCGGCATACTCGTCAAAATCAACAACGTATTCATCGATAAGCGATCGGGAGGCTTTCTTCCTGGAAAAGCACCAGGCCGAAGACGAATCATAATTGGCTTCTAAGCGCCGGAGGATCATCTTGAAAAATTTCTTTTCCCGACGGAAATTGACTTCGCCCAGCTTTTCCTGCATCAGGCGTTGGGTCAGCGTCGAAACCATTAAAGGATAGAAGGTGATTTGCTCCATGTTCAGTTTCAGCAAAATGGCCAGATCGGCTTCCAGCATGGCTTCAGTCTGTTCGGGAAAATTAAAAATCATGTCGGCGTTAACCGTGTCAAACAATCCCATGGTTCTGCTGAGACGTTCGGCGATTGCCTTGCCCGAACCGTATTTATCATAGCGGGCTATTTTTTTAAGCAGGTCATCATCGAAGGTCTGCACCCCGACGGAAAGTCTATTAACACCCGCCTGTTTCAGAATGGGGATATGTACATCGGTCAAATGATTCGGATTGGTTTCCACCGAAATAGAGGCGATGGGAAACATCTCCCGGGCCAGCCGCAACGTTTCCGATAATTCATCGATCAAAACGGTCGGCGTGCCGCCTCCGACATAAATACCGGAAAAGCGGTAGCCTCTCTGGCGATAAAGAGCCATTTCACGGCGCAGGGCGATATGGTATTTTTTGGCAAGGTTTTCGTCCAGGCGAATGCGGTGAAAAGAACAGTAGGGACAAAGTTCTTCGCAAAAAGGAATATGCATATAAAGGAGGCGAGGCTTTTCATCGGCACAGGGCAACAGATCCGGCAGGATACCATCTTCAAAATTCAGGGCGCGGGCAAACTGTTTCCGAGCTGCCTGGGTAACTATTTGATTAATCACAACTCATTTCCGATCTTTCATCTTATTCATAATCATGGCTTCTACGTTTAACAAAAGATGAAAGGAATTTGCAAGCTTCGTTTACTTGAAATAACGCCCGATAGGTGTTATAGGCCAAAGAAAAATGAGCAACCCGGTGAAAGAAATGGCCCCCAAAAGAGTCTTAACCCTTTGGAATGATGAAGGTGTCAACGACGCTGATACGTCTGTCTTGAGAAAAAAATCGGTTGAATTTAAAACACCACTGGATAAAGAAGCGCAAGCAGAAATTAAGGCGCTGATGGATTCATTTACCTGTCGCGATGACGCCTCGGGTCTTGCCGGGCCGCAAATCGGCATCAACAAAAGAATGATTATTTTCCGCAATAAACCTCTAAAAAACAAGGTAAAGAAAAAAATGAGTCCTGATGATTATGATGTGCTGGTCAATCCGCGTATTACCCAGGCGCGCGGTGAAAAATTAGCGGCGGCGGAAGGGTGCCTTTCCTGCCCGGACATTCAAATTGAAGTCAGCCGCTTTCCCGAAATTAAAGTCCGCGCCCTGAACGAAAAAGGCGAAAAAATCAGCAAGAGAT
>Ga0209202_1000726_pt1 | contig 23779 bp, 33 predicted proteins | sample AD_UKC032_MetaG_FD_184416 | JGI IMG/M metagenome (GOLD analysis project Ga0209202, IMG submission 184416) | Active sludge microbial communities of municipal wastewater-treating anaerobic digesters from USA - AD_UKC032_MetaG (SPAdes) (version 2) | ecosystem: Engineered > Bioreactor > Anaerobic >... | reverse complement strand
GTCCATTTGGTAAACCACTTTCAGGAGCCCCCAAAAATCATGAGCCATAGCCGCAACGAGCGCCTTGCCACACAAGCTAGCATTTTGCTAGCCCGCACCATTGCCGACCTTGATACCACAATTCACGCAAAAGCCCTAATAAGGGCCGGCCTAATAAATAAAACCAAACTCCACCAGTTGCTTGTGCAATTAGAACAACTGGATTTTTCCCAAAAACCATGCCCCGCCCCGGAGCATTACAATGATTAAATATGCCTTTATCTCCCGCCACAAGCCCACTGCTGAACAGCTTCTCATTGCCCTTGGCGAAGGTATTGAGTTAATTCACATTGGAGACACAGACGCATTTAGTGTTACTCCAGAATTCGTGGGCAGCAAAGGCTACCACTTTGTAGGCGCTGTAGTTGTTCATCCCAGCGCTGCACTGCGTCTTTGCAAGCATTTCCGCATTGGAATCTTTGAAAACGAGTTCCGCACCCCGGCGGGCCAGCCGCAACAATTCGCGGCAAAAGCCCTGCACATTTACGACCTTACCACCCCCATTACCCCAAAAGGTGAATAAAATGGAACAGCAAATCATAAACGAGTACATTCCTTTTGAGTACCCAATCATTAAAGAGTACGTTCCAAACGTACTACCGTCCCACAAGTGGAAATTATTTACTCCACCTTTAACACGGAAGTACGAGGGCAAATTTTACGCATTTTCAATTACCACTGTTTACTTCGGGCCTTTCAATTCCCGCAGCGCGGCCCGGCGGGCCGCCAAGAAGGTTAACCCCTGAGTAACCTGTAAATAGTCCCTTTCCCATAAGGGACTATTTGCGAGTTTACTTAAACTCGAAACCAAAAACTTTAACCCCTAAAAGGATTAACCCATGCAGCTTTACGTCCACAATGTACAGTCACTCGAAGTAAGTGACCTTATCCGCTACAACGGCTCAAAATGGCGAACCATTGAGATTACCACAAACGAAACAAACCTAACAATAAATCTTTTTCCAGCCGAAAACGATATTAAAGTAAAAAGCCCGGCGCCAAAATACATTGGCTTCGGCAAGAACTACTATTATATACAGGTAGGAAAAAAAGAGTATTATTACTCTTATAACACATGCGTAGCCTATTGGGATAATACGCACGCAGTGCGCATCCAGCCACCCAGTAAAACGACCAGCCGGCATATGTCTGCCATGGGAGTAGCCGATTTCACAGTCATTGAAAACGACGAGTTTTTAAAACTTATTTCCTAATCTCCTTAATCCTTTCCGGGCCGGCCCTGTGCTGGCCCTTTCCTGTTTCAGGAGTAATCATGCAAGACACGCAGCAACAAATTAACTTCTTAGCAACTTATCCCCTTCCAGACTCTATCGCTCTACGCGCCAGAGCAGGAACAGGCAAAACCACCTCCATACAAAAATGGTCTAACCTATCAAAAAAGACTGGCATTGCCGTCAGTTTTAGCAAAAGCACGGTAACTGAATTAACAGCAAAAATTAGTCCACAGCGTTTCCCCGCCAAAACCTTTCATGCCCTAGGACTGCAAGCTCTTAAAGGCGCAGGTAAAACCGTTAAACTTGATACCAGCAAAATGTATCAAATCGTAAAGAATTTAGCGAACGAGAATGAAATCCCCTTCGAGCTGCAAGGCGAGATACGCAATCTTGCTACCATGGCTAAAACTTATGGCATCCAGCCTGACCCCGCCGGGCCGGAGGGCTTTACCCCTAACGAGCCCAATATCTGGGAGGAGCTTAGCGATAACTACGATATTGAATTTTCCGAGGAAATTCTTCACTGGGCAAAAGCAGCAGTTAACGCCAGTAATTTAGCCTTTACCAAAGAAGGCATAATTGACTTTGACGATATGTTGTTATGCCCTTTACTTTATCCTCACCGCTTTACTAAATCCGCCATTATACTAGCAGACGAGGTACAGGATTTTAACCTATTACAACACCTTATGCTAAAAAGGTGTTTATTACCCGGCGGGCGCGTAATTGCTGCCGGTGATGACCGCCAGGCGATTTACGGGTTCAGAGGTGCCTTATCCAACAGCTACACAACGCTGGTAAACACCTTTAACATGAGGGAATTTCCCCTCACAGCCTCATGGCGCTGCCCCAAGGAAGTAATAAAGGTTGCCCAGCAATACTGCCCAGACATCGAAGCTGCGCCCGGCGCCCTTCAAGGCAGCGTCTTATACCCCGCCAGTTTGTCCCTTGCAGAGATACCAAAAACCGTACTTTGCCCGCAAAATGCCCCACTAATGAAACTTGCCCTAAAACTGCTCGTCAGCGGGCGTACAGTAGAAATTGCCGGGCGGGACATAGGTACAAACCTAATAAAACTCACCCAGCGCATTACGAAAAAGAACCTTTCCACACCAGAGTTTCTTAACAAACTTGAAGCTTGGAAAACGCGCGAAACCCAACGTTACCCCAAGCGCACAAAGTCAATTACCGAAAAGACTTTAGTATTAAAAGCCCTTGCTAGCGCACACAAAGACTTAGAAGGTATGCAAAAGCACCTAACGAAACTTTACCCGGACCAAAAAAGCAAAGACTATAGGCCAGCAGACGTATTTTTATCTACAATCCACAAAGCAAAAGGCCGCGAATGGCCTAACGTGCTATTGTTAGACACCCAACTAATCGGCAAATACGCAAAAGCCGAATGGGAAATACGGCAAAGCGAAAACCTGGGTTATGTTGCTGTAACCCGTGCCCAAAAAGAACTAACATTCATAACCTCTAAGCAAATCGAAGGACTGGAGGACGACGAGTGAAATATCTCAACCGTACAGCAATAACCGAAGGCCAAGAAGCCGAAGCGTTTCCCCTTTTGGATGCCGCTTTAGCCCTACCATTCGGTAAAGCCATTTTCCACAAATGCACCCGTTCGCGTGCGGGCTACCTTCAGCGGCTTTTAACAGGGGAAATTTACCGGAACGCTATTCAAAGCATTAGCGCGTATCTCCCCACCGAGCCCCTTTACGGTCGGGGACTTTATTACCACATTGTAGTAGAAACCCGCCAGCAAGGCGTGGTTATTGCCCACCTAGAGAATCCATTAACAACTGTAACTTGGCTAATAATCAAGTGTGCAGCAACAAGAAAACCAATAGGAGTACAAAACTTCTCCCAAAGAACAATCCAGTCCAGACTAAACAAACTAAAGGAACGACACCCCGAGCTTAGGCATGTATACTATGACAGTAACATAAATGAACTACGGTACGCAATACCTAACACTGAGGAGTTAATTGTAGTTGACATTGATACGAACGAGCGGAACTTTGCCCCGACCATGATTGATCGGGCAAAAATCGGCCAATAAATTTTTCAAAATACCCCCGTTGGGTGGTTGACAACGGGGCATTTTGCATGTATCATATACATGCGTTGAATATAACGTAACCCCAAACTCATTTTTAGGAAATTTTAAACATGATTAAGAACGACAACACCCCTGTCCGGTTTCGCACCGTTCTGGAAGCTGCTTACGCTGACGCCGGCCAGCCGGACTTTCAGTTCTGCATCCCGCAACCATTTACCGCCGAAAACGTCTCGGGCGTAGCCGAAGTTGGTGCTAGCCCGCAGGGCGTAGCTAACCAGATTAACCAGGTACTTGCTGAAAATCTGTGCAACAACATCGCGGCTCGCATTCGCAACGCCATTAAGAACGGTACTGCTCTCCCGACTCAGGATGACATGGATACGTTGTATCTCACGTATGACTTCAGTGGTCTGCGTCAGCCCAGCGGCTCTTCGGCTGTGTCCCTGTTTGACCGCATTTTTGCCCGTATGGCTGGACAGTTTATCAAACGCCTGCTGAAGCGTAAAGGCTACCAGCATATGGCGGCGCCCGTTACTGTTGCGAAGAAAGACGAGACGCCCACAGAAAGCCAGATTTCCTACGATGACTTTGAAGTCGAAGTCACCCGCCTGGTCGAGGGCGAAGGCCCGTGGGGCGAGGTGCAGGCTTTTGCTGACGTTCGTAGCAACATTATCGAGGAAGCTAAGAACGAAGAAGTTGCTGTGCGGGCTCGTGAGTTGGCCGCGGAAAGCAAGTTCGCCAATTTGGGGCTGTAACAAGCGTTAGCAACCTAAGATTGTGATCCAATTTTAAGGTTATAGATAGAAGGGGAGGGCAAAACCTCCCCCTTTTTTGAAAAAAGGAATTGCTAATTCCAATACTTGAGTTTAACGTATTGTACCCGAATAATGCTTGACAATCGGGTATACAATCGGTTACAATACATTAACCTTAATAGAAGGCATAACTTATGAGAGCACCAGCTCGTGAACGCAAAACACCTAGATCAATTAGTCTCCCTGATGAATTATGGGAGTTCGCAAAAGAAGTTGGAAACGGTGAATACTCCGCAGGAATTAGACATATCCTGTACGTCACAAAGACAGGAATGGAAACCGAACAAGAATCGGCCAACACCGGAGCGAGTAGCCAAACTATTACGAGTAGATGATAATGGAGTATTGTGGTGGAAGGAGCGTGGGCCAGGTCGCTCTTTCTACAAGCCAGTAGGTCGCTTAAATGCTTATGGTTATCTGGTAATGGGTATAGATTATGCAACGTATACTGTACATCAATTAGCCTTTGTTTTGTATGAGGGCCGCTGGCCGGAATTAGGTAAAGTAATAAATCACCTCAATGGCAATAAAACTGACAACAGAAGATGCAATTTACAAGAAACAACGCATAAAAAGAATATACAGCATCGAGTAAGTATTCCTGCTAACAACACCTCCGGTGGTATCGGAGTATCATGGAGTAAGCGAGATAACAGATGGAGAGTAAGATTAAATCATAATGGTGCTGAAATCTATGGTGGAGTTTATAGTGATTTTAATGCTGCAGTTGCAGCAAGAGACAGATTGGCTATTGCTTACGGGCATAATCGACAATCAAATTTTTTAAACATTTCAAATGAAACTAAGGTATAGGTTATTACAATGGCTCGCAAAAAGTTAAATGATGTCGCACCTAGGACGATTCGATTGCACACTCCAACATACGACAGAATTTTAGAGTTCTTTGCCCTATCCCCCTCCGGCATTCGCGGGTCGGACGCCATCAGGCAAGTAATTTACCAGTTCGGTATTTACTGCCAAGAGCAAATGGCCCAAGGCCGCACTGCCTCCGCCCGTGACCTGCGGGAGGCCGAGGATGTAGTGCTTAAAGTGTTTAAAGACAAGGAGTAACAATGACTTTACCACATGAAATTACACTCGACGATGGCCAGGTACTATCAGGGCCAGTTGGTAACCTAACCCAACATGAGCTAATAAGTTTGGCAAACCAATTATTACGCGAAAAAAAGACGCAAGAGTGGCGTGCAATAATTGAATACCAGCACAAAAAATTCTGCAAAGACCTTAACCCCCTGCCACCCAAGGCCGCCTAAAATGGAAACCCTAAACGAGCTACTAAGCAAGTCTGCCCAAGAATGGACCGACGATGAAGTACTTCAACTAATCGAAGCGTTCCGCACCCAACGAGAAAGATGGAGTCAAGAACAGGCTGCCGGCACCAAAAAGCGTGTACCTTCCAGCAAAGTAGCAGTAAAGCCCGCCAACAAAGATTTAAGTTTCGAAGGTCTTAAACTGTAAAGGAAACTAACATGGAATGGCTTTTTCTAGTAGTTGTTATTTATTTAATATCGTGCATTATACACGAACAGGGTAAAAACGACGGGAGGTAAAATGACCACCTTACCTGAAAACACTGCATTTAAAAACGGAGTGCAATGGGCCTTTGATAGCACCAGTATTGGAGCCTGGAAAACTTGCCCCAAAAAATACTATTATTCTATAGTACTTGGGTACGAACCCCGCTCCATGCCACCGCCCCTTGCCTTTGGCGTTGCCTTTCATTCCACCCTGGAGTCTTGGCATCGCACCTTAGCTTCTGGCACTGACAAGCACACTGCTCTTATTAACACTGTCCGTTTAGCTGGAACCCTCGGCGAAACTCTGCCCGCCGGTGACACGGCACGTAGCAAAGAAACCCTGTTACGCACTGTTGTTTGCTACTTAGACACTTTTTGGGATGACAAGGCCGTTACCGTTATTAAACCTAACGGCCAGCCAGCAGTTGAATACCATTTCCAACTCCCCTTCATGGATTATCAGGGGTTAGAAGTTTTTATCTGTGGTCATCTTGACCGAGTAGTTAAATGGCAAGGGCAGACCCTAGTCCTAGACTACAAGACAACAAAGTACACCCTTGATGGAAGGTTTTTTGAGCAGTATAAACCCAGCACGCAGCTGGCTTTGTACGTTACAGCTTGCCACCTAGTCGCCGAAACCCTTGGAGACCTCCCCTCCGCACACGGAGTTATAATTGACGGAATACAACTTGGCGTAAACTTTTCTCGATTCGCCCGACAAATTGTTCCCTATTCGTTAGAAGAGATAGACGAGTACATCACAGATTTACAATACTGGATCAAACAAGCGATGGATGCCTGCAAAAACAATTACTTCCCCCAAAACACCGAGTCATGCAATAAATACTCAGGCTGTGTATACAGAGAAATTTGTTCTAAACCCCCCGACCGCCGCCAGGTGTTTTTAGACGGGAGTTTTACAAAACGCATTTGGAACCCAACTAAAGAGCGTTAAGTGCCATGACTAAAACAGACGAAATTTATTGCAGTCTACTAAAATCCATTATGTCCGCCGGGCAACGAGTCCCGTGCCGGAATGGTAGCACGTTTCGTTCCTTTACCCTTCCCACAGTCGTATTTGATTCAACCCCCCTCGTAACCGTTCGCAAGACAGCCTGGCACAAAGCCATTGAAGAAATGGAATGGTTTTTATCGGGAGACCCAATGTGCCCTGCCAACCTCCTTGACTGGTGGGAAGGGCAGTTGAATAATGCAGGCTGTTATCTTGCCGGATACGGAGAACAACTTAGAAGATTCCTCGCTGTGAATAGCGAATTCGATCAAATAACTGCACTAATAAATGGTTTGCGTTCTAACCCTTTCAGCCGGGAACACGTTATTACAACGTGGAACCCGCTAGATATGGCAATAATCAAAAAAATAAACAATAACGAGCGCACCCCCGCCTGTTGTCATACTACAATCGCACAGTTTTTCGTATCCGAAACTGGCCTGGTCTCAATGCACAGTTACCAGCGATCAGCAGATATGCTTTTAGGCGTTCCGCATAATTGGATTCAATCTTGGGCACTTTTGCTTTGGATAGCCGATCAAATCGAAGGCATTGCAGACAAGTTAATCTGGACTTTTGGGGATGCCCACATTTATCATGAGCCCTCGCATTTGGCCGCAGTAGGTCAAATATTAGGTGAAAGCACATCATCAAACCTATCGCCACGTTTACAATACAACGGACACGCCAGTGCTTTTAAAGCAGCCGACTTTGAAATGATTGGAAAAATTCCCTCTCTAAAAACTGACATTAGACCAAAACTACTATAGGCATACAAATGAACACAACTCTTTGTTGGATGAGTACGCCACGCCCTGCCCAGGCACAAAGTCAAATGGCACAAAGACAAAAGGTTTCTAACTCAATAAATACATGGATGCATCAAATAGAACAATTTGAACGTGACCCTTCACTACTCGTAAATAGGCTTTTCTCGTCGCCCATTGATGGAGTGTTTGTAACCACTGGAGCCTTAACCTACAAAGATCGAATGTTGTCAAGTAAGGTATATCGGTACTTTTAAATGAGCACTTATTTAATCCCAAATGACCCTGTTCCGCGAGTTATCTCTGGTTGCCGAGCTGACCACGGTTGCCCACAAAAAGAACACTGTGAGCGGTATCAGCAGTTTCTCCGTTCGCACCGTGGGTTTTTCGGCTTTAGCGCACATCATTCTTGTCGTATTCCATTGCAGCATTTTGTGGAGATAGTGCAATGCTAGAACTTATTCTACTATCACTAGTTTGACTTTTCGTTTACATTCACATGACTAGGTAAATTAAAATGTGGACTATCACTAAAAAGTACAAGAACCAAGACGAGCACCAAGTAATTTATCGTGATTACTCTGAAGCAAAAGTTCGCCGGCAGTTTCTTAAATACAAAGCAAATTTGCATCCTACTGAGTCCCTTCATTTGGTTCACGGCGGGGACATTTTAGAAAATATTACTGGAGACAAGTCCATTAACGCAGTTATGGCGACCATTTGCTAAAAGGATAAAAGGATAAAATCATGAACAACGCTATTGATTACAATACACCCACCTACCGCTTTGGCGACTGGGTGCAAAAGCGCAGCGGTGGAAAATGGAGAGGCAAAATTGTTGGGTGGTATCGCACCAGCTTAACTCCAGAAGGATACGCAGTAGAATCAGCGTATGAGCCGGGCAGTGTACAGATTTACCCCGTAACTGCCCTTATTCCGTGGGACGGACGTTAAAGGAATTAAAACCATGAACCTTGACTTAGCCATTATTGAATTACAGCGCAGCCGTGACCAACACTCCAACAACGCACACATACATGACGCGGCGGGTGACAAGGCCCAGGCGAGATTATGCCGAAAGGTTGCCGAGCAATGTAAAAATGCGCAGCACGTCTTGGAAAGTTTTATAGCATATGGAAAGGCATTTGAAAATGTTTAACACCTTACGCCTTTATATTCTTTGCCTTGCGTACCCTAACGAGCCAACTTGGTACTCCAGCCGTATCGACGGAGCATTAGAGCTTTATTGCGTTGCAGACCAATATCGGAAACTGTAACGCAAATAATACACGCGGGCCGGTTGACATTCCGCCCGCGTTCATGTATATTATATGGACGTTGTACATAACCAGAGTCTAACAATGAAGCTAACGGCAACCCCTAAACAATCCTTAATTAAAATGCTTTACCTTGGTCTTTCCGGCCAGGGCAAAAGCACCTCCTTAGTCTCTTTAGGTATCCCTGACTACTTTGGGAATCCCGGCTACGAACTTCGAGTGTTGGACTTTGACAGCAAGTTCGAGGAAGTTGTGCGAGCCACTTTAGCCCGTATGTTAAAGACCAAAGCAATCTCCCAAGAGCAGCACGACAAAGCCCTAACGGAAAACTTTGACATTTGTGTTTGCACCGAAAATAAAGGTATTGTATCAGTACGTGAAGGAAAACGTACCATTAAGACTCTTGGCGTTGAGACGGCCACGGCCTGGAGCACAGCAGTAAAGCAAATTGAAAAGTGGAACAACTCGTGGTCGGACAGAACGATTTTTGTAGTTGATTCCTTTACCCATGCCGTCAAAGCAATTACAAATTACTGCCAAGAACTTTCAGGGAAGCTTAACCAAACCCTGGAGTGGAGAGACTTCCAAGGGCCACAACACCTAGCAGAAAACTTGATGTATATGGCAGCAGACCTTCCAACCCATGCCATTGTGACCGCTCATCAAGATGCTTTAGTAATCGAAAAACCCACCACTCAAATAGACGATAAAGGAAACCCTGTAAATGACATAGTGGACATTGTAATGGCTCCAATGTCCATCGGTAAAGCCGGGCGGGTCTCTTTACCATCGAAGATGAACCATTTGCTAGTAGCCGCCAGCGAGGGAAAAGGCGGTGCAGAAAGACGATATATCTTTACAATTCCAAAAGTAGGCGTTACAACCAAAACCCCTTTTTTTGGACTCTGCGAAGAACGATATGAACTTGATAAGGGATTGGTACAATACTTTGCGTTAAGCAGGAGGTAATAGCAACACAAAACAACACCATAATTTCGTAAATACTTTTAACCCAATGTCAACATTCCGAAACATCTCACTTTAATGGTAAAACTATGAATATCAAGGATTTGCTTAAGGTTAATTCTTCCTCGTTTAAGGCTCCGCAGCGGTTTCCTGCTGGCACTTACGTAGTCGTGATTACTAGTTACGAAATGTTAAGTTTTTTCTGGAAAAAGAGCGGAACGCATGGAATGAGTTATGTGCCTACTATTCGTCCCATTAGCTGCATTGAAGCAGATGACAGCAGTAACCCAGATTTACAAGCTGAGCAACTGGCGCAGTTGAATGCCTTCGGGGATTGGGTCAGCAAGGAGTTCCAGTTCGCGTACACCAACCGCGAAACCAACACCAAAATGGCTGCGATCTCCGAGATCAACTTCCCGCTTCTTGAGTGTGATGAATCTGGGAATCCTGTTGGTATCCTGGATAAAATGGCTTGGCGTTTTTACCTGCGTGACAACAACGGCACCGAGCAGGGCTTTGTGCACGACGTTCTGGGCCTGTCCTACCCCGACGGCGAAGAGCTTGGCACCATTATGGAAGACACCGTTGGCAAGAAGTTCCTGGTAAGCTTTGGTTATCAGGCAAACCCCAACGATCCTTCTCGTCCGCCGAACCTGACGATTGAGTCTATTACCCAGGCGTAACAATTAACGGGGAGGGTAAAACCTCCCCTTTTAGGGCCTTTAGCTCAAAGGTAGAGCAGCGGACTCATAATCCGTAGGTTGTAGGTTCAAATCCTACAGGGCCCACCAAACCAAAAAGGGTAAACACTAAATGTTTAGCAACATCATCCGCCAGATAGAGACAAAAGACATCATTATAGACCGTGCCGCCCGGCAGCGTTCTATTTTAACTTTTGACTCCGTTTTATCCCTTGCAGTTGCTATCGGTCGATCCCAGTGGATCAGTCCCATTTTGGTAGACAAGGAAACAAATTACCTTGTCGTTGGCGAACGCCGATTAACCGCTGTAAAAGCCCTGGCTGGCGCAGTAGAGGGGGACTACTCAGGCTTTACCAATCCCTTGGAAGCGCGTGAAGCACTTTTCCCCGTATGTACATGCCAAGTAGACAGTTGGAGTCAGTGGACTAAAATCCCGGCCCAACTAGGCACAAACTTTACCTCTACTGACTTGGCGATGTATGAGTTTATTGAAAATGCTCAGCGCCAAGACCTGCCGTGGCAAGACCGTGCCAAGGCCATATACGATATACACGCTAAAGGCTGTTCCCAAGACAAAGAGTGGACAGCCGTGCATACTTCTAGCCTTATCGGGATTCATCGGGCAACTGTAACAGAAAACCTTCGTATTTGGCGGCTGTTCGCTGACGAAGAAGCTAGCACCGAAGTAAAAGAAATAATTCAGTCATCCCCTACTTTACGATCTGCGATGCAGACTGTAGAGCGTTACACTTCCCGCCGCGAAACCGGGCCAGAAGTAAGCCTTAGTTCTGGGGGGATAACACCAAGACCAAAAGCTGAAACGCCTTTGTATAACAAACCCGGCCCGGCTCCGCTTACTGACGTTTACAAAAACAAAACACAAACGCCAATAGAATATCCTGACGAAATAGAAAGTTCCTTTTCCGATAAAGTACTTTTCAACCGTGATTTTACTACCTGGGCACCAGCGTATACTGGTACGCCTTTTAACTTTATTCACTGTGACTTTCCTTATGGAATCAATTTTAACACAGGAGAATACACAGGCACTGTTGGCAATGCGATTTTAGGTGAATATGATGATTCCGTAGATGTATATTGGAAACTTTTAAACACCATTCGAGACAACCTTCACATAATCGCACCACAAGCACATATAATGTTTTGGTTTTCTCAAAACTTACGCAGGGAAACCGAGGACTTTTTTACCAGCATTGGCGGCACAGTTCAACCATTTTTAATGGTGTGGCATTGCGGAACTAATGACGGGATAGTTCCAGACCCCCAACGTTACGGACGACGTACTTACGAAACAGCTATGCTTGTAACATTTGGCGATAGAAAAATCGTAGTGCCTCGCGCACTTTCGATAGAATCATCTCGCGAAGCATCTACTCGTATTCATCGAAGCCAGAAGCCCATACAAGTTTTACGCCACTTCTTTGAAATGTTTGTAGACGATTCGTCTACAGTACTTGACCCTACCACTGGGTCTGGTACGAGTTTAATAATAGCTGATGAGCTTAAGGCAAAAAAGATAGTTGGTTTAGAAATTGACCCAGGTATTTATGAAAATGCCAAAAAACATATTGACAGCGCAGCGGCCATTAAAATTTAGAAAGTGTACTGCTAACCAAAATAGAATTGATAAAAACAAAGAAATTGTGTTGGCTGTACTTCAAGAGTTTAAGGAGTTAAAGTCAATAGAAATAGTTGAAAAAACAGGATTGTCTCAAAAAGCAGTTAACCAATTATTAAGAAGGCTTCGCGACGCAGGAAAAATATTTAGTTTTCTCCCTCCAGAACCATACGCTGTAAACATATGGAGTATAACAGAATTTGGCGCTGAACCCAACACTAAGCCCTTACCTAATCTTGACGAGGAACATGAAAACTGGATTAAACTTGTTAACAGTAAAAAAGTAACTTACAACCCCTGGGGCAAGCCATGTCAAAGTTAAACCTGTTAAAACTAATAAACAGTCCAAAAGCAGACCCATTTTGGGTTGAGTATTACTTAGGGACAGTGTTTCCTGTCGTTATTGGCGAAAGAACTGGATCGTTTAGATTCTTTGATCGTGAGTTTACTTGCTTCGATATTAACAACCGCGCCCGGTTAAGAGTACAGTACGGGTGGCACCCGATTAAAGGATGGATGTTTGACATATTAGCTCCGAGTAAAAATAAAAGGAACATAACGTGAAACCAATGCTGGCTTGTAGCGTCCCTAAAAATTTAGACACGCTACCTTACCCCCTACTTGCAAGTGTTAAGTTAGACGGGATTCGTTGTATAATAAAGGATGGTATTGCTCTATCTCGTACTTTGCGTCCTATACGAAATTACTATATTCAATCTATTCTTGGCCGGCCCGAGTACAACGGGTTAGACGGAGAGCTAATTGTTGGTGATCCAACAGCTCCGGATTGTATGCGCCGAACTAACTCCGGCGTGATGTCCATAGAAGGCACACCTAATTTTACATATTATGTATTTGACCTTTGGAACAGGGTAAACTGTCAATATAAAGAAGCATACTCATATTTACTTTCCATAGGGGATACTTTAAAACATACTGAAGTACTACCTCAATTATATCTTGAAAATACTAGCGTGATTGAAAGATACGAAAATCGTGCTATTAGATATGGATATGAGGGTATAATTCTTCGCCGGCCTGACGCCCCTTACAAGTTCGGGCGCAGCACCCTTAAAGAAGGGTACCTGCTCAAATTAAAACGTTACTGCCAAGAGGAGGCAATAGTAATAGGCTTCGAACCCTTGCAGCACAACAACAATAATGCAGAGATAAATGCACTAGGTTACACTCAGCGCTCCAGTGCCCAAGATGGGAAAATAGATTTACCTTTGCTAGGAAACCTTATTGTAAAGGGAATGTTTCAAGATCAACCTAATGTTACTTTTAGTATTGGAACAGGGTTTACTTTACTTGAGCGGGAAAAGCTTTGGGAACAGCGAAAAGATTTAATAGGTAAAATTGTCACCTATAAATTCTTCCCAACCGGTTCTAAAGATAAACCCCGCCACCCAGTTTTTAAAAGTTTTCGTGATCCAGAGGATCTTTAAATGCAAGCAGTATTAACATTTGAATTACCTGAAGAAGAATCCGAGCTGCGTGCCGCCATAGACGGGATGGAACACATTTGCTCAATTCGAGACTTTCAAGAGCGGTTGCGAGCCTTACAAAAATACGGGCACAGTTTTAAAGATGCAGACGAAACCATTACCTGCCTATACAATGATTATTGTGATACAATGCAGGCATGGTTAAATTAAATAACCCTAACAGGCTTATTGCAAATGGTTAAAATTGACTCAAAAATTATAAGTTGTAATGTGCTTAAAGATACACTTCCTAAAAATGTTCCTATGGAACGGCAACCAGTACTGGCAGGGCGTACCTATAAAATCGCCAAGTCACCATTATCATTAAGTGCAATATATATTACACTTAATGACCACGAGGGTAAACCCTTTGAGGTATTCATAAACTCAAAGGATACAAAGCATTACCAATGGACCATTGCGCTTACTCGTGTTATTAGTGCTGTATTTCGCAAAGGCGGAGACTGCACGTTTTTAATTGAGGAATTAAAAAGTATTCACGACCCCAACGGAGGGTACTTTAATAAAGGCCATTACGTTCCATCGCTGGCGGCGGAAATTGGAGACGTGCTGGAACAACACTTTACGGGGTTGGGACTTTACCAAAAAGACAATTCCCTTGCAATCGCAGCACAGGAAATGGTAAAGAGTAAAACTCCAGACCCAACTGCATTGAAGGCGCTTACTTGCCCCAAGTGCGGTGAAGCTGCATTAGTAAAAATGGACGGGTGTTTAACTTGCACAAATTGCGGAGACTCTAAATGCGGCTGACACAAACAAAAGAAATGAAAAAGAATTGTATTTTACAATGAACCTTTTTAATTACGCTGTAAGGTATTTGTGGATTTTGGCCTGCACCAATTACCAGGAAAATTACTGGGACCAAGTAAAGGAAAACGAGAAGTGGTTTACAATGGTAGAAAGAATCTTGATGAAAGGGAAAAGGAGTAAAGGATAAAGGGCATACGGGTAATAACCCCTACAATTACCCGTATGTTTAAAAGATACTTTTAATATGGAACTTAGTATGACAACAAAACTTGTTATTATTGGGGACTGTTGGGGCGCACAAGAAGCCACCCTGCAACACCCGTTTGTTGGTACAGCAGGTTGCGAGCTGGCCCGCATGTTACACGGTGCTGGTTACCCTTGCTCCTTTATTCCCTACACTTTTAATTCTTCAATCCGCATGTTAAAGTACTGGGATAAGTTTCCGTTTCCCCTGTTAAGCGTGTTCAACGAGTGCCCGCCAGATAACAACGTAGAATTCTTTTACACTCGCGAGCCCAGTAACACTTTTGGCCCTCGCCGCTTTGAGAATAAAATTCACTACGTTAAACCCGAATACGAAGCCCATGTTAAACAGTTGCATGAGACTTTAAAGGAACTTAAACCAAACGTAATTATCGCGTTAGGCAATACTGCCCTTTGGGCGCTTGGCCTCCCGGCCAGCATTTCCAAATTGCGTGGAAATGTAACAGATAGTGCCTTTGGAAAAGTACTCCCAACCCATTCGCCGGCGAGTGTGCTGCGTAATTGGTCCCAACGAATCGTTACTATCTTGGATTTGCATAAGGCGTTGCGGGAAAGCGAGTCCCCTACCATCTCCACTTTGCCTCGGTATATTTTTACCCAGCCAAGCATAGAAGATTTATCTATGTGGTGGGAGATGTATGGAGTAGAAACAAAATTACTTGCCTTTGACATTGAGACTATTTTAAACAAACAAATCTCTGAGATCTCTTTTGCTTCCGATTCTACCCATGCCTTACACGTCCCTATATTTTACAAGGAAAACAAACAGTACGTTAATTGGTGGCAAACACCTCAAGAGGAAGTTAAAGCATGGAAGTTTATTAAAATGGTTTTAGAATCTGATGTTCCAAAGATCGGGCAAAACTGTGTCCAATACGATTCTTACTGGCTATTAAAAGAAATGAACATTGCAGTTAAAAACATCCAGCACGACACTATGCAGCTGAGTCACGCATGGGGGCTGGAGTTGGAAAAAAGTTTGGGATTTCTTGGCTCCGTATTTTGTGATGAGAGATCTTGGAAGCACATTCGTACAGAAACTAACAAACAAAACGATTGATGAGGGTTACGAACATACGCATAACATAAACATTTGCATTTTTATTCCAATGATGTATAATATGATTTCCATTATCCTTTAGGTGAGACCATGAGCCATGAACTCAACCCCCACGATTCAGTTAGCCCCCACGGAATTACCCTCAGTGACTCCTATTGGGAATTTGCTAAGCGACTTGGACGAGGCAACGCGAGCAAGGGTATTAGAATTGCGCTATATGAAGTTTCCCTTAGTGATAGCGACAGACCCGCTTGCGAAGAAGATTCAAGAGTACCTAATAAAGTGTGCTCTCTTTGACGCAGAGCAGGGTCTATTTATTAGAACTAAATCTATGCCAGGAAGAACAAAGCCTGGGGTAATGGGTAATATTGACCATGGCTATGTATCTATAAGAATAGCTAACGTCAAATATTACCGAAGCCACCTTATTCATTTATGGTTTACTGGTAGACTACTTAGAACTACGGAAGAAATGGATCATCTTGATGGAAACAGCTCTAATGATCGTCCTAGTAATTTACGGCTTGTGTTACCCCAGATTAATCAAAGAAATAAAAAAATGCTCTGTAGCAATAGCTCAGGCTATACAGGCGTTTCTTTTCATATTAGCAACAAATACCGAGCTAGGGTTTTTGATAAACACCTTGGCCTATTTAATACCGCCTATGAAGCACATCTTGCTCGTCAAGCATATATTGCAGCTCACCCTGAGTTAGGATTTACTATGCGGCATGGTACTTAAAATGCAAATAATTAACACTGCTCAATCTATTCCTACAGATACCCTTAGCCAGCTAGCCTTATACTCAGGCCTGGATGTTTTAACTCTCTTTGAGATCAAAGATGGATTGTCTGCGTTAATGGATGAAAATCGCTGGGCTACTTACAACTTTGAAATGGAACTACAGTCTCCTTTACTGGCAATGTCTTTAGTAGGGATACCAATTGACGAGTCAGCCCGGCGGGAAATGGTAATTAAATTTACTCAAGAGCAAGTCAAACTTACTGCCCTTATAAATAAAATGTTAGACGCTATAGGCTATTTCGACTATTATCGAAATATGGCTATTATGGAATTTGCAACTTATGTAGATTACACACCTTTACCTAAAAGCCTGGATGAATGGAAAGATATTCCTCTCTCTATCCGAAAAGCACTTAAAAGTGCTGCTCCTGAGCCTTTAGTAAAATTTCAAAAGGCCCTTAAAGAATTTTCCGAGCCTTTCAATCCCGTTTCTCCGACACAAAAGTTAAAACTATTTTATCACTTTTTTGGTTCCCCTGACAACACCTCTGCCGAGGGCTATTTCTTTCCTCCGCCGTGGTTAAAAACCTATGGCATTAAAGAATACAAAACACGCAACACCAAGAACGAGTACACCCCTGCCGTGGATCGTGAGTCATTAGAAAAGATTCTTAAAGCTGAAAGCGATACTCGTTACGCTGCTTATTGGGCAGCACCCTTTGCCCAGGTTTGTTTAGCCATTAGTGACTTGTCAAAGTCGTTAGGATTTCTAAATTGTAAATTAGAACACAGTCTTTTTAAATGTTCTTTTGGGGCTGTTACCGAGACAGGTCGGTTATCATCCCGACAAAATGCTCAAGGGTACGGCAGTAACGGGCAGAATGTGAGCCCTAAACTCCGGCACATTTTCATTAGCCCGCCGGGCGAGAAACTTGTCCTTGCCGACTATGCCCAAATCGAGTCTCGTATAGTCGCGGCCATTTGCTATAGACTTTTTGGGGCTACTAATTATCTGGCAATGTGTGAGTGCGGGGATGCCCATACTCTTTGTTCCTCAATGGTATGGGATGACTTGCCCTGGCCCAAAGACTTTACTCTTAACTGGACTATTAAGCACGGCCCATTCCCAAAGGATATGGTTAAAGCTGCAAAGAAGATTGCCTCTGAGGAATTTTACCGAGGTAAATCCCGCCGGGACGTGAGCAAAATTTTGGGGCATGGTAGTAATTATTGTGGCAAACCACCACAAATGAGTAAACATTCCCATATTGATATTAAGTTAATTGAGCATTACCAGTCAGTATACTTTTCTGTTTGCCCCGAATTACCCAAGTGGCATCAATGGGTAGTGGAGCAGGTACAAACAAAAGGAGAAATTGTTACAATGCTTGGCCGTGCGCGGAGGTTCTTTGGCAGGCCCAACGACGACGCTACGATTCGCGAGGCGGTTGCGTATGAGCCCCAAAGTGTTGCAGCGGATTATTGCAACAGAGCCCTTTTACGGTTGCACAAATTACAACTTGCAGGGGAGTTTCCTGCCGTAATTCGTTTATCAAAACACGATGAACTGGTGACTACCTGCAAGGAAAAAGATGAAGAGCTTGTGTGCGCAATAATGCGCGAGCAGATGGAAGAGAAAATAATTATTACATCTCCTAATGGAGATACAAGAAGTTGGTATGTACCTGCTGAGGTGGAAAGTGGATGGAACTTAGGCCGGTTATCCAAAGATAACCCTAATGGTATTAGTCACCCGCTGGATGGACGAAAGAGAATCGAAAGTAAGGGGTGGGAAAATTGGAAACTGTAAGGAAAGGTATTGACGAAACGGGAACGTTGTAATGGCTTGCCGTTTAAAAATTGAACATTTTCTTACTACGCTTTTATATACGAAAATGTTCAATTTTATATTTTTATTATTGACATGTTCAAAATTTTAGGGTACAATAATTACATCAAACATATTGGTGAATGGTCATGTTATCTGAAGCGCAATTACCTAATCCAGGTCAGGTATTTCATAACTATAAAGCGTTATGCGAATATCTTAATGAACCAGTACTAGCTGGAAATTCTAAAATACGACAGTTAGCAATGTGGAGAGAGCAGTTTTCTTTTGAAAATCAAGGGCATAAAATAAGTATAATACCTTTTAATAAAGCACGCCCATTACCCTTCTCACGTTTCAGGTGGAAAGACGTAGTAGACCCGCAAATTATTATTCGGCTTATACAAGCAATGCAGGGGTTCGGGTTAAACCAAGCTTCGTCAGAATTAAAAGAGCTAATCCTTTATAACTCGGAAGCATTTGTACACTTAGGATTATGTAATTCTAATTATAGTAAATTACGGGATGGTGAATTAGACGGTGTTGTAGATATTGATTCACAGCAAGAATATTATGATAAATCTTATGTACGTTTACGTGGGATTTATTATTCAGCCCTTGAACGTCTACACGAGTCTCGTTATATTTATTACGTTAAACGCTACTTACGACCTCACCCGCCAATGATTTTAACTGATAAAGAAGAAGCTCGTGTTGAGTTACACAAGGGCAACTTACTTACAGCAATGGGCTTCGCTAACGAGCGTGCAATTTGCAGAACAAATCGTCGGTTTGAGTTTTATAAAACGCTTAAACTCTTAATAAAGACTGATCCTAAACTTGGTTATGATTCTTTATATTCTGTGAATAGAATCTTCTTCACAGAAGAATCTATCCGACAGGTGGTTCCGTACTTCACACAACTATACAATGCTCAATCGCAAAACGAATACAAGAAAGAAACTAATGAACGCTCTTTGGCAATGCACCTTCAACTGTTTAACGAAAGTCCATTTGAGGAGCTTACCAATCTTGTAATACTTACGCCCGATACAAATAACAATCAGGAGCAGCACAATGAGTTATAAGGCTCAACTCACAAACTCCTTTTTGCTCGGAGTAGTACAATGTGGCTGACCCAATTCCTCAGTCCGTTCGTGTCAACGATAACCTTCTTTCTGCGTGGGAAGAATACGTTGACCCCATCCACGCTCATCAGGTTTTTAAAACTTGGGCAGGCATTTCCCTTATCTCTGCTGCCTTAACCCGGCGGGTTTGGTTCCGTAGCACTTTGGCGATGCCTCCGATAATCCCAAATCTGTTCGTTTTACTCTGCGGCGCACCGGGCAGTGGCAAAGACAATGTTATTACAACAGTCCGTAACTTGCTGGTTACTGCAACCGCAGGCATGGAGCAACAGCAGGGCGTAGTAATTGCACCGGAAAGTTTATCCACAAAAGGTCTTATCGACGCTTTAGCAGACGAAGAAGCCAGACTTACTTTTAACTTTAAGAATAAAGGAAAAACCGAAACCGTTCATATACAATCCCTTTACGTAATTAACGGCGAACTTGGGGCCTTCATGCCGGAATACCAGACCCAATTAGTCTCAATCATTAACGCACTGTTTAATTGCCAGAGTTCTTTTACTGAAAGGGTTCGCGGGCGGGGCCAGGGTTCTACAGTTAAAATTGAAAACCCCCATTTGGCCATGCTTCTCGGAACCCAGCCGGCGGTGTTTACCAGGATCGTACCCGTGGAGGCGTTTTCTATGGGTTTTACGGCCCGCTTAATTATCTGCAGTGCTGGTACATTAGAACGTAAATCATTCTTTGGTAGCGAAACAATAGACGCAGCATTAGAGGGAAAAATAATTTCAGACATCCGGGCAATTCTTCACTTGGCCGGCGAGTACAAACTTGACAAACGATTCAAAGAGTGCCTAAACGAGTTTCACTTAAACAACCCTAATGCAATAAAGCATTCACGCTTTGAGGATTATAATGTAAGACGCTCTTTACATCTTGGTAAAATCGCTATGGTTTGTGCTGCCGCAGAATCAAACGAACTTGTTTTAGAGGAGCGACATTTTGATCAAGCATTAAACTATTTACTGCTGTCCGAAAAGGACGCACCAAGTTTATTCGATGGTCTTGTTACTGACCAGGGATTTTCCCACACAGTCGAACAAGTATTGCACGACAAAACTTTTACTGTTACCCATGCTGAATTAGAACGTAAACTCCGCCGGACCCATAAGCCGCAAGAATGCGGCCAAATTATCCGTTCGATGATTCAAGCAGAAGATATAATATTTTCCCATTACGCAGGTGGAATGCCTATTTACAAAGTCATAAAGGAGAGTAAATAATGAAAGACATAACAGTTGAGAGCATAAGGCGTATTTTTGATTATAACCCAGATACTGGTAATCTTATCCGAAAGAACAAAGATAATTATTCGCACGGTTACAAGCCATCCTGTATGGGAAAAATTGCTGGTAATTATAACGATCAGGGTTATATTCGTGTATATGTATTAGGCAACTCGTATCGTGCTCATCGCTTAATTTGGGCTTGGGTTTATGGTTATTGGCCTGAAAATGATATAGATCATATTAACGGCTGTAGATCAGATAATCGCTTATCCAATTTGCGAGAAGCTACTTGCTCAGAGAATATGAGAAATGCAAAGAAGTATAAAAGTAATTCATCCGGCACTACCGGTGTAGTATATGATAAAAAAACAGATAAATATGTAGCACAGATAATGGTTAATTATAAAAAAATAATTTTGGGTAATTTTTACTCAATCGAATTAGCCATAAAAGCTCGAAGAAAAGCAGAAGAAGAATACTTTGGTAAATTTAGTCGGCATTATAAATCTGAATCTATTTCACTAGAGGTAATATAATATGATTTTCGGCTATCGGTCCCTTTGTAGATTCGTTGAAGAAGGCATTATCGAAAACGTTAATCCCGAAAACATTAACGGGGCTAGCATTGATTTAACGCTAGGAGATACTATCTTCTATGAAACTTTCACCGACCGTATACCCTACCTAAAGGTGGTAGACCTTGCAGCCCGCCCGCGAGAGTTCCCACAATTCACCGAGTTTACCATGACCGAGGAAGGATTCTTAATGAGTCCTGGCATGTTCTTGTTGGCGTCAACTCGCGAGGTGTTTAACATTCCTAATAACGTTGCATTTAATTACAGGTTAAATTCCTCTTTGGGCCGTGCTGGTCTTAATCATGCGCTGGCGGGGTTTGCTGACCCAGGCTTTGTAGGATCGCAACTAACACTAGAACTTAAAAATTGGACTGAGTATAATTATTTACGAATAAGACCAGGAATGAAGGTTGGGCAAGCAATCTTTTACGAAACCGAAATGGTCCCTGAAGAACGGTCATATACTAAGATTGGCTCTTATAACAATTCTGTTGGAGTAACTTTGCGATGAGTAAAGAAACTAAAGTCAACGTACACAAACTTGCAAGCGCTCATTGGGATTATGTAGGCAGCGTACTAATGGCTCACGGCATTTCGCAAGATTCAAAACTATTTTGCGCGTGCGCTTTCCATTACATTAGTGCCTTTGAGCATGGCTGGAAACACGGAATTGAGCACATGAAAGAAAAAGAGGAGTTGTACTAATATGGCATCCTGTCAAATCCACGGCAGATTATACACCGAAATCCACAATGCTCCTTTGTGGTTTTTATGGACCCAGATAAGGCACACCCCCGCCGGGGATAGTCTTATGCGAGGAGAGTCATTTGCGCTTATTAAAGAAAGAATTGTTAAACTGTCTGGGGTTGACATGGCAATAGTTGACAAAGAGGCTAAGAAATTACGAGACGCTAAACTGGAAGAGGAAATGCTTTTGGGTGGCGTTGATCCCTCAAAGAACAAATCTGCCTCGTATTACACTGGCACGTCTAGTCTTGGGATTCCTGAAACCGAGGCGTATAGGGAATCAGGGTATAAACAATATAGCGACTTATAAGGGTAATAACCCTTGAGTAAAATGCCCGACCGTTAGTCTTTGGTCGGGCATTTTATCATTTTACCTTTTGCTCAAACATTTTATTAAACTGTTCCTGCACTTTATTCATTCTTTCCTTTAGTTCCTTTTCCCTTCCCGTATCCTCTTTATTCTGTGCAACTCTTAACCTAACCCGTAGGCTTTTCAACTGTCTCTCTACGTCTTGCGCTTGCGCGTACATTCGCAACTCATTCCCTCGTTCCGTTCTAACTTCTTGCAATTTAATTAAATCCCTTTCTGGGCCTTTAACATACATCTGCTCTAGCCTGTGTGCCCCATAAATGGTTGCTATATTGGTGTGGTACTTTTGCACCATCATCGGATTGGACGGGTCAGAGAAAAACTCCTTAATAATCGGAATGTCCTTTGGCCCTTCAATTCCTTTATCAAGTTTATTTGCAAACCCAACAGTGCTATCAGTTAAGAACTTACCAAAACTACCAGTTAAAAAGTTTGCCAGTAATTGGTAGTCGCCAGGCTTTAAGTCAATCTTTCCCGATTCCGCTGCACTCCCACCCGTAGCTTCGTTTACAAACCGGGCAAACTCCTGATAGCCCTTTGGTGTGCTGCTCCAAAGCAGTTCCGAGTTGGCCTTTGTGCTTGCACCCGGATACCCTTCAGGTCCAATAGGATTACCGGCAAAGTTTTTATTTTCTATAATTTGCATAAAAGGATCAAATGCAGTTGGAGAAACAGCCTGCCATACGCTTCCAGGTTTTCCTAATGGATCAAGAGTAGTAAATGTTAAAGCTGCCATATCTAATATGGTGTCTTGCGGTTTGCGCTTTCCGGCTAGGGTTTCTCCAATCATCCCTCCCATTCTCCAAAACACATTATACACCCATGGCGCAGGGATTTTAACAAAGTCTCCTCCAACCTTTAAAGGTAATATAATGTTTTTTTCCTTATCCCATTCGGGTATTTCATCCCAATCATCTGTAAGTGCTCTGCCAAGCACATCCAGCATTACGGCTGTGGCAATAGTTCCGCCCACTGCCACCTGCACCCGTTTGGAACTCATTAAATTCCTTAGTACTTGATAGTTCCCCTGTACGCTCGCATTAAAGAACAGCCACCACACACCTAGCATTTGAGATTTATAGCCTCGTCTGCTAAAGTTCGTGGTTATATCCTGGGCAATTCTCGCAGCACGTTGTTCGCTTATTTTGCCTTGGCTCTTCTCCTGCAGGGTCATGAAAGTACTAAAGCGCATAATGTTTTCAAACAAAATGTTATAGTTTTCAATTCCATCTAACCAAGTATCTTTAGCTTTCATTAAATACTTCATGCTTCCTTGCCGCCGGGCAACTTGCCCTTCAAAATTACTAAAGCTATTATCATCCATTTCTTTTAAGCTTAGCACAAATGAGGTACGCCCGCCGGCCTTTTCAAACTTCTCCAGCATTTTTACATCTGCATCCGTTAAATCTCTGTTGTTGTCAATGTAAACTTTCTTTAAGGCTTTAAAAGCACGTTTCCAATTCAAGAAAATATCTTTACTGTACTCTGCTGCTTCGGTTGC
>Ga0209202_1000722_pt1 | contig 23942 bp, 20 predicted proteins | sample AD_UKC032_MetaG_FD_184416 | JGI IMG/M metagenome (GOLD analysis project Ga0209202, IMG submission 184416) | Active sludge microbial communities of municipal wastewater-treating anaerobic digesters from USA - AD_UKC032_MetaG (SPAdes) (version 2) | ecosystem: Engineered > Bioreactor > Anaerobic >... | reverse complement strand
TAAGGGCATACGGCTCGCAGGCTTTGCCTGCGAGCCGTATAAAAAATTAAAATAAAATTTCAAGCTATTTCAGCGTTTCGACTAATTAGCAATTCGAGTATATTAATGACTTTTATTATATACCTAAGTTTTTTCAAATAAAAACCATTTCAAATAAACAGGTCTTCTGGCATGGCGAAATCTGTCTGATTCATGCATTCCCGGTCCGCCCCACCTTCTTTGATCAATGTATTTAGCCCTGCTTGCTCCAGTTTCTTCATAAGGAACGATTTCTTTTAATTTAAAACCGTTTTTTTCAGCCATTTCTTTAATTTCTGACATAGTAAACCGGCAACATCCTTCTTCCTGGTCAACTTTTGTATTTTTAAAAAGCGGTTCCCCATAATTTATAAGGGAATCAAACAATAAGATTCCTTTAGGCTTTATAGACTTGCTTATATTAGCAAAAGCGGAATTCATTTCTTCTGAATTTAAATGCTGGGTTAAATGCGACATTATAAAAGCGTCGTTTTTACTGTTAAGAGGCTGTTTTGTTATATCATGCCCGGAGATATTTATATTTTCAAACCTGTTAAAATCAGCTTTTTTTCTGATTTCATCTCTGCCTACAGAGCATAATTCCAGCGCAAGCAGATTATAACCTTTTTGAGCAAGCGGGATTGTGTTTCTTCCTTCTCCTGCGGCGATATCAACTATAGAAACATTTTTCGGATCAGGAAAGTTTTCTGTTATTGTCGAGAGAATTTTTTGATCCGGCGCCGCGCCATTATAGGGTCTTGAATCTATATAACAAATATTATAATTTTCAGAATTTGAAATTCCTCTAAAATTAACTGATAAATTAATCATATTTTATCCTTTTCTTTTTTATTTGCTTGAATAAATAAAAAATACTAAAAATTTTAATTGCTATAACAAAATGAGTTTAAATTAACGAAAATTTGTTTTGATTAGTATAAGACTATGATAAAATTCTTTTATGTTTTTTCTTTTATATTAAACGAGAAAATTAATTAAAAAATTCGTTAAATATTTAAGTAAAATATTGAATTAAATTTTTAAAAGTTAAGGTTATGAATACAAAACAAAAAGTAGTTGAAGAAATTAAAAAAGCGAAAAGAATTATAATCTTTCATCATATGGCGCCTGATGGAGATGCTCTCGGTTCAGCGCTTGCCCTTAGAGAGATACTGGAGCAGCTTGACACTGTTCACATAGTTGATAATGTAATTACAAGCTATATTCCCGACGTTTATAAATATTTGCCTGATGTGGACAAATTCAGAAAACCGGATGATGATTCTTTATATAACACTTATGATCTGGGAATTACAGTTGATTGCGCAAGTAAAGACCGGTTAGGCGAAGCTACAGAGTTATTTAATAACGCAAAAAAAACTGTTTGCATTGATCATCATGTCAGTAACACCGGATTTGCGGATATTGATTTAATAGAAACTTCTGTTTCGGCTACAGGAGAGATTATATTTTCGTTAATTGAACTTTTAAATGCCCGCCTTGATAAAAATATTGCCACAAATTTATATACTTCAATACTTACTGATACCGGCGGATTTAAATTTGAAAATACAAAACCCGAAACTTTCCGTATTTGCGCTGATTTGGTTGAAGCAGGGGCTGATCCGGTAGAAATATATAAAAATTGTTATGAAATAAAATCTTTATCAATGGTAAAATTGCATGCTAGAGTGATTGACAGAGCTGTTGTGTCAGAAGATCAAAAAATCATCTATGGCGTTATAAAAAGAGATGTCCTTAATGAACTGGACGCTTCTGATGATTTTATTGACGGAATAACTGAATCCTTGCGACAGGTTAAAGATGTGGAAGTGGCTCTTATTTTCAAAGAAACCCTGAAAAAAACTACCCGGGTAAGTTTTAGAAGCAATGGGCTGGATGTTTGCAAAATAGCAAACTTTTTTGGCGGTGGGGGGCATAAACTTGCCGCCGGCTGTTTAATTGAAAAAAATATTGAAGAATCAATTAAAGATGTATTATCTATAGTTGAAAAACAAATCAGCAAAAAAGAAATTTGTTTTTAGAGGCTCTCTTATACTAATCATTAAAAGAACTCGGCAAATGAAAAGGAGGATTAAATTGATCTCCTTTTATATCAAGGGTTTTAAAAAAAATTAATAATATTTAACAATTAAAAAACAACTTTTTTAGCATTTTTTTATTGTTTTTGTTTTAATAATAATAAGGGAATAATTTTAAATTTTATTATACTAAACAACAAAACTAATTAACATGAATTTTTTGCGAAATAATGGGGAAAACTCGTTAAATGTAAACATAGTAATTTGAATTTAATTGTAGGGGATTTTAGTTAGGAGATAGGAAATGAGTTTTAGAGAAGAAAATGTTTTGTTTCAGGAGATAACGGGATTAGAGAATTCAAAAAATATTACAAAATCTGATTTAAGAAAAATAGAAGTTTCAGAATTGCCTGAAAACATGCCAAATTTCAGAAAATCATCGCAAACAAAGAATAATATTCTTGCTGAATGGCTAAAAAGTTGGATAAATACAAAATTAGCCCAGGGCAAACTTCAGATAAACGATCTTTTGCCGTCTAAAAACGAAATAGCTGAAAAAACCAGTTTAAGCATAGGAACTGTTCAAACAGCGATAAGAATAATGGAAGACGAAGGCTATGTTGCTTCCAAGCAACGTATAGGCACATTTATCTGTGATAGAAGCGTAAATACAGAAGTTCTGAGAAAACAAACTTCAAAACGTGATAATGCTATTGAAAGTATAAAAAGATATATAATTAAACAAAATTATCAACCTGGAGAGGTTCTTCCTTCTTCAAGAGAAATGTCAAAAATAATTGGCTCTGCGCCTAATACAACAAGGCTGGCTGTTGAATTTCTTGCAAACACAGGTATTATTGAACCAAAGAATATTAAAAAGAATAAAACAGGTTGGATATTAAAATTAAGACCTGAAATATCAGATGAAAACTTTGCTGATCAAAGTGTTATAGACACTGACACTCTAGTTAATCAGATAGAAAGGGAATTAAAGGAATTAATTTTAAAAAATTACAAAGTGGGCGATAAATTAATCTCTCATTATGAAATTGCCGAGAGTTTCAAAGTAAGCATAAAAACGGTTCATGATGCTATAAAACGCCTTGTTGAACAGGGAATAATCCAGGCAAGACGAGGAAGATACGGTTCTTTTATTCTGCGGATGCCTTCTGATAAACAAATTATGACAGGAAAAGAAAACGAAATATTTGCTCCTGCTACAGAAGCAAGTTTATATAATTACGAAAAAGTTGAAACTTATCTTAAAACTTTTATAAAAGAAAATTTTAAAATGGGCGATAAATTGCCATCGATGGGAAAACTTGCTGAAAAACTTCAGGTAAGCAGTAATACCATAAGAAAAGCATTGCAAAATCTTGCTGATAATGAGATAGTAAGTTTTTCAAGAGGAAGATACGGCGGAACTTTCCTGATTAACTTGCCTGATATAGAAAAAAAACAGGAAAAAGCAACTCTCTCATGGCTAGCAGTTAACGCTGACTATATATCCGCTTACAGCAATAAGAATTAAGGGCATCTTTAAAAACTATATTGATTTTAAAAAGAAATCGGCAAATAAAAGAGATGATTTTTGTAAATTTTTAATTAGCGGGTGTTTCGTTGCGCAAGCGGGAGTTTTAACTCATTCATGTTGCCAAGCCGAAACACCCGCTAAGCCCTTAGTCCCTTACAAAATTTATTTTTGCGAGATTTTTTAGTAAATTTAATGGGTCGAGCGAACCGCCAAAGGCGGTTCGCTCGACCAAAAACAATCTTTAGCCCCCTCTCCCATTGGGAGAGGGGGCTGGGGGTGAGGGGATTTTGGACTGAATTTAAAAAATGTAGGGGAGCAAGCAGCTAAGCCTTTACTCAGCCTGCGCCGCCCGCAGGCTGAGTAAAGGCTTTTTAACAAATTAACGAAAACTTATTTTGATTTGATTGGTATAAATTTATACCAAGATACTATACTAAAATGAGTTTGAATTTAGGAAAACCGGCAAAGCCGGATTTTCCCAACTTCATCACTCCTGCTTCGCCATACCGCCCCTAACGTTTTAAGAAAAAATCCGAAATTCATTTTGGGGGCGGTATATCAAACAAGCATTATTTTTTTTGGAAACTAAATGTCTTTATGCTACGATTTAATTTAGATACGCTTGATGTGTATAAAAATATAGCAAAGAGGTTAAAATTTTGAAGCAGCAAACACTTTTTGGAGATGGAAATATAGTCCCTATAAATATTAGGGATGAAATGAAACGTTCATATATAGACTACGCAATGTCGGTTATAGTTGGAAGAGCCTTGCCTGACGTTAGGGACGGGATGAAACCTGTTCATAGAAGAATTTTGTTCGCAATGAACGAGCTTGGCATGTATCCTGACAAACCGCACAAAAAATGCGCCCGTATTGTCGGAGAAGTTCTCGGTAAATACCATCCACACGGAGATACGGCTGTTTATGAAGCCTTGGTAAGAATGGCGCAGAATTTTTCCACCAGATATATGACAGTTGATGGGCATGGCAACTTCGGAAGCGTTGATGGAGATTCAGCGGCGGCAATGAGATACACCGAAGCAAGAATGGCGCATATAGCATCATCAATGCTTGCTGATATTGATTCTGACACCGTTGATTTTACTTCTAACTTCGACGGCAGTTTAGAAGAGCCTGATGTATTGCCGGTAAGGCTTCCAATGCTTCTTTTAAACGGCTCAAGCGGTATTGCTGTCGGCATGGCAACTAATATAGCTCCTCATAATATAAGTGAAATTATAGACGGAACGATTGCTTTTATTGAAAATCCGGAAATTACTATTCCTGAATTGATGGAATATGTTAAAGGACCTGATTTTCCTACCGGAGCAACTATTTTAGGAACACAAACTATAAAACAAGCCTTTGAAACCGGTAGAGGAAGCATTTTAATGCGAGCTGTTACAAACTATGAGCAGATAGACACTGGTAAAGGAAAGCATGACAGAACGGCAATTATAGTTACAGAGCTTCCATATCAGGTAAATAAAGCGGCTTTAATTGAAAAAATAGCTGACCTCGTTAAAGACAAAAAACTTGACGGAATAAGCGATATACGGGATGAGTCTGACAGGGACGGCATGAGGGTTGTTATCGAGCTCAAAAGAGATGTAACGCCTGATGTTGTGCAAAACAACCTGTTTAAACATACTTCCATGCAAACGACTTTTGGCGTAAATATGGTTGCCCTTGTTAATAAACAACCTCGCCTTTTAAACCTCTATGAAGTTCTAAACGAGTTTGTTGAACACCGAGTTGAAGTTGTAACAAGAAGAACGCAATTTGATTTAAATAAAGCCAAAGCAAGAGCACATATTCTGGCAGGTTTAATTATAGCTCTCGGCAATCTCGATGAGGTTATCGAGTTAATCAAAACTTCTAAATCAACAGAAGAAGCAAGAAACGGATTAATACAAAAGTTCGGACTTGACGTTGACCAGGCTAACGCCATTCTGGAAATGCAGTTAAGAAGACTAACAGGACTTGAACAGGAAAAAATCAACGCTGAATATATGCAGCTTAAAGAAAAAATAGCTGAATATGAGGCTATTTTGGCTGATAGACAGAAAATTCTTGCTATCATCAAAAAAGAATTGCAGGAAGATAAAGAAAAATACGGTGATGAAAGAAGAACGCAAATAGTGGCTTATCAGGATGAGTTGTCAATAAAAGACCTTACTCCTGACGATGCTATGGCTGTTTTTATCACCCGAAACAGTTATATAAAGAGAATTTCGCTGGATACTTTTGAAAGACAAAATCGCGCCACAAGAGGAAAAGGCGGCATAAAGACCAGGGATAATGATGATGTTGAGCATTTCTTCACTGCTACAATGCATAACAAAGTGCTTTTCTTCACTAACAGAGGGCTTGTGTACAGCATAAACGTATATGATTTCCCTGAAGGAGGCAGAACAGCAAAAGGATTACCTTTAATAAACCTGCTGCCGCTTGAACAGAATGAAAGAATAACGGCTGTTATACCTATAACAGACTTTGAAACAGGCAAATACTTATTATTGCTTACTAAAAAAGGGTTTGTTAAAAAAATTGAGCTGGATAATTTCAGTTCAATCAGAAGAAGCGGAATCATAGCAATCGGGCTTGGCGAAGATGATATGCTCGGCTGGGTTAAGATTGCCGATGAAAGTGACGAAATAATCATAGGAACCAGCCGAGGCATGGCTATAAAATTCCCTGTTAAAGACTTAAGACCTCTTGGCAGAAGCGCGAGAGGCGTTACTGCGCTTAAATTGCGTCCTGATGACACTATTGTCGGCTCTGATATAATTCCAAAAAATCAAACCGCTGATTTATTGATTGTAACCACAGACGGATATGGAAAAAGAACGCCGATTTCCGAATTCAGACCTCAAAACAGGGGTGGAATAGGACTTATCTGCACTAAATTCAAGAAATCCGCAAGCAGAGTAGCTTCTATTCTTCTGATAACTGAAGAAGACGAAGTAATGGTGGTTACTGCGCAAGGTATAATCACAAGACAAAAAGGATACAGCATTTCAAGACAGGGAAGACCCGCCACAGGAGTTTGCGTCCAATCCCTGATAGAGAATGATTGTGTTGTAGCGGTAAATAAAATAGTTTTACCGGATGATATTGATGAAGAAGATGAAAACATTAGTTCTTCGGTTTAATTTTTATTAATAATAGGGTATAGCGGGAGTTTCGTTGCGCAAGCGGGAGTTTTAACTCATTCATGTTGCAAAGCCGAAACTCCCGCTAATTAAAGACTTACAAAAATCATTTTTTTCATTTACCGATTTCTTTTATACTAGAATGAGTTTAGTTTTCCGAAAAACCGGTGTGGTATAATAATTGTTATAAGTAACAGACAAAAAATTTTCAGTTTTTATTAAATTTTGCCGAACGAAAGTAGGGGCGAACCTAAGTGTTCGCCCTGATAAGCAACAAACAACAAAAGCCCCTTCCCTTTGAAGGGAAGGGGTTGGGGTTGGGTAGATAAAAACCTGAAAACTTTTTGTTACCTACTTATATAAGCAATTTTTTTTTATTTTATTTTTTAAACAATAAGGAAAAATTAATCTTACCACTAACAGGAGGGCGGAATGATTTTACAGTTCAAAAAACAAAATTATAATTTCTATTCACCTGCTAAAACAATAAAAACTCACCCTAGTTTTGGCTCTGAAACATTCCGTGAGCCATTCGGTTTTAAAGCTATTGATAAAGGAATTTTATATAAAGGCGGCTTTCTTCAATACCCCGAAGAATTGGAATATTTGAGGCATGAAGCAGGAATAAAATCCATTCTTAGCTTAATACCTCCTGAATTTCCACAAATAACCAAAGAAATTTTTATGATAAATAATTCTAATGAAAAATATAAATTACAAAAACCAATAATTTTTTCATATTTCCCCTGTTGTGAAAGAGATGGTGAACTGTATATAGACGAAGAGAATTTTATAAAAAATATAAACAAGCTGCCAAAACCTATCTATATGCATTGTCATGGAGGAATTGCGTTATCAGAAAACATGGGGGCTGTTTATAAAAAATTATTAAGAGAAGGGAAAATTAACTTAACAGAGCAATAGTCTATAAATTGTTTTTTTATATTGATATAAGCATGTTATGCAGGTAGAATTATCATTATTATGGAGAGGTGCCAGAGCTGGTTGATTGGCGTCGCCTCGAAAGCGAATGGGCATATTCTTGCCACAAGGGTTCAAATCCCTTCCTCTCCTTTGCTTTTGTTTAAAAAAAGCAATTGTTATAACAATAATTGAAAGAAATCAATAAATAAAAAAGGCGGTTTTTGTAAAGCCTTAAGCTTTTTAAGTAAATTAACGAAAACTTATTTAGAATTAGTATATAATTATTATAAAAGTTAATTTAGAAGGTTTTTATAATGGTTTCAAATGAAAATACAGAGGTATTTAATTATAAATTTGAGCTAACCCCAAAAGTAAGTGAAGATAGAGTATGGCGAGAAAATATTGCTGATAAGGTTAAGGATTTTCCTAAAAATATAATCGAAATTTGTCAATACGGTTTTACTGAAATGCTTAATAATGTAATAGACCATTCAAAATCACCTGTTGTAAGTATCGAAGTAACTAAAACCGCTAAAGATATTGAATTTATAATAAGCGATATAGGCATAGGAATTTTTGAAAAAATTAAGCAAAGTTTAAATTTACAAGATCATTTTGAAGCAATTTTAGAATTATCTAAAGGAAAACTTACAACCGATGCTCAAAGACACTCAGGAGAAGGAATATTTTTTGCTTCCAGAATGTTTGACAAGTTTTCAATTAGTTCCGGAAACTTATTTTATTCTCACAATGCAGAAAAAAATGACTGGCTTCTTGAAGATAGAGAACAAATAACAAGCGGCACTACTGTTAATATGCAAATTAGCGTTTCATCCAATCGCAAATTAAATGAAGTTTTTAAAGAATTTTCATTAAATGAATGGGATTTTTCAAGAACATGTGTGCCTGTTAAGCTTGCGCAGTATGGAGATGAAAACCTTATATCGCGTTCTCAGGCAAAAAGATTATTAAACAGATTTGAGGTATTTCGCGAAATTATATTGGATTTCAGTAAAATTAATCAAATAGGTCAGGCTTTTGCGGATGAAATATTTAGAGTGTTTATAAATAATCATCCTGACATAAAAATTATTCCTCTAAATTGTAATCATGAAGTTGGTCTTATGATAAAGCGCGCGCAGGAAAGGTAGACAGATACCAATTATGAAGATAGCAATAGCGCAAATAAATACTAAAGTCGGGGATTTAAAAGGGAATGCCGATAAAATAATAAAATATATCAATCAGGCAAAAGAAAAAAAGGCTGATTTGGTTGTTTTTCCCGAGCTTTCAATCTGCGGATATCCGCCTAGAGATTTGCTTGATTTTGAATGTTTTGTCGATGATAACTTGATTTATCTCGATAAAATCAAAAAACATACAGAAAATATAGCTGTAATCTGTGGATTTATAAATAAAAACCCTTCAGATATCGGCAAAAAGCTGTTTAACGCCGCTGCTGTTATAAAAAACGGCGAAATAACAGCAAAATATTACAAAAGACTTTTGCCGTTTTACGATGTTTTTGACGAAACAAGATATTTTGAACCCGGTAAAGAGCCTTTAATCGTTGAGATAAAAGGAAAAAATTTCTTTATAACTATTTGCGAAGACCTTTGGAACGATAAAGACTTCTGGAAAAGGCAGATTTATCATATAAATCCGGCTGATGAAATACAAAAACATAATGTAGACGTTATTATTAACCTGTCAGCTTCTCCTTATCTTTTGAATAAAGAAAAAGAAAGATTTTCAATTTTTAAAAACATTGCTGTTGCTAATAAATTGCCTGTAATTTACGTTAACCAGTCCGGCGGAAATGATGATCTGATTTTTGACGGCACAAGCTTTGTTATAGACGGCATCGGGGAGATAAAGGCTTTATGCGGGGATTTTCAGGAAGATTTTATTGTTTATGACCTTGAAAACAATGCGGGAGAAGTTCACCGCATTTCTGAAACCGAAGAAGAAAGCGTATTTAATGCTTTATGCGCGGGAGTTAAAGATTATTGCGACAAAACCGGCTTTAAAAAAGTTCTTTTAGGGCTTTCAGGCGGCATTGATTCCGCTGTTACAGCGGTAATTGCGTCTTATGCGCTTGGGAAAGAAAATGTTCTCGGAATTACCTTGCCGGGCATCTATTCCAGCGAAGGCAGCGTTTCAGATTCCGAAAAACTTGCGGCTAATCTTGGCATTGAATTTTTGGAAATTCCTATAACAGGAATTTTTGATTCGTATATAAATTTTTTACAAAACGGGAAAAAACTGCTTGATTTAACTGAAGAGAACCTTCAAGCAAGGATAAGGGCTAATATATTAATGATGTATTCTAATAGATACGGGCATCTTCTGTTGACAACAGGCAATAAATCCGAATTATCCGTTGGATACTGCACTTTATACGGGGATATGTGCGGCGGATTGGCTGTTTTATCAGATATTCCCAAAATTATGGTTTACAGGCTGGCTAATTATATTAACCGAGATCAGGAAATAATTCCGCTTGACACAATAACCAAACCTCCTTCAGCAGAATTAAGCCCCGACCAGAAAGACCAGGACACATTGCCGCCTTATGAGGTTTTAGACGATGTTTTAAAAGAGTTTGTCGAGCAAAACAAATCAATTAATGAGATTTCAGAAAAATATCCTGAAGAGCTGGTGAAAGAATTGATAAAAAAGATCAATATCTGTGAATATAAAAGAAGACAGGCGGCTTTGGGTTTAAAAGTAACCACAAAAGCTTTTGGAGCAGGAAGAAGATTTCCTATTGCCCAGGGATACGATTTTTATATCAATTATTAAAAGAAATCGGCAAATTAAGGACTTATAAAAACCTTCTTTTTTATTTATCGATACCTTTTATTCATTGGTATAGATTTAGTTTTTAGTATAAGCTTAAAACAAGCCTATTTCTGTATTAGACCTGCTCCCGTATATAAATCTTTTGGTATTAAATTAAAACTAATCCCCTTTGACTCATTTTGTTTTACGGTTACAACCTGAAGAATATAATCATCGCCTGTAAAAATCTCTCCTGCGTAGTCTTCATAACCGGAATCCGCTTTCTCGGGAGTTTCCCCATTATAAGACTCTATTGGCATTGTAGATATTCGATGTCCTGAGGATGTATTTTGTTTTATTGATGTAACGTTAATAATAAAATCATCGCATTGGAAAAAATCTTCGGAACTTTCAAATTTATTTTTTTCATCGGCGGCTTCTGGCGTTTTTTCTTCTTCATCAGATTTAACGATGGATTTTGTTTCATCTCCTTTTATTTCATCTTTTTTTGTTTCCTGTTCCTTGATCATAGATGCCAAAAGAACAATTAACATTGTCATAAGCTCTGTAATATTGTTAGATTTAGGTTCTGATAATGTATTTTGTTCCATAGCGTTGTTGGATAATAATAATTCAGAATTATCTGAATTATTATTTGTTTCAAATAAAGCTATTAGATTATTGTTATTAAGAATAGAATTATTACTTTTACCTTGAGTTAAATTATATAAATTAAACGCTAAATTTAGATAATCCATATTTTTCTCCTTTTGATAATTTAAACTTTCATCGTCGTATACTTAATAAGTATATATTAAATGATTCTTTATTATATAAAAACAATAAATATTATTTAATTGCCTTTAGCTCGCCTCTAAAAATAAGGTTTTTTATTTGTCGATTTCTTTGTAAGATCAATATAAATTCCATGCCGGATAGATTCCGAAACAAGCTTGGAATGATTGAATTAACAGAGCTGAGCCGTTACCTCAGGCATGAGTTTGTAAATAAATTTTAATTTTAATAAAAATTTTAGCAATTTTATATGAAAAAATTTTTTTATATAAGTGGAAGCAGTAAGGAAGATTTAAGGGAATTGGAAGTTGTTTAATACAGATTTTAAAATAAAAATATAATTTTATAAGGATATGTAAGCCTTAACATTGGGGTTGCAAGTTTTTTTTGTAACAGTGTTAAAAAAAAGGAATTACCCTAATATCCCTCCTCCTAGATAACATATAAATTATCGGCTCGTTCATAAAAAACGAGCTTTTTTATTGGCGTCCCTTATATGTTGAGCGCCTTTAAAAGCTTATTCAAATCTATTTTTGCTTTACATTGGGTACTATATATCAATCATTAAAAGAAATCGGCAAATGAAAAAGATGATCTTTGTAAAGTCTTAATTGGCTGGCGTTTCGGCGAAGCCGAAACGCCAGCCAAACACTTACTCAGCCCGCGCCGCCCGCAGGGCGGCGCGGGCTGTTTTAACAAATTAACGAAAACTTATATTGGATTGGTATAAAATTAAATTTTTTTTAAGGTTTATTTGTTATTAAATATTCAGAACTTATAATGTTTAAAGAACTTATTGGTTTTTGAGGTAAAAATTAATGCAAAAAAGAACTACGCTTTTAACAATACTGGATGGCTGGGGATTAGGCGGAAACTGCCCTGTAAATGCGATACAAACAGCAAATACTCCTACTTTTGATATGTTGCTTGAAAATTATCCTAATACAAAACTTTTTGCGCACGGAAGATATGTAGGACTTCCTGACGGACAAATGGGAAATTCTGAGGTAGGACACCTTAATATCGGCGCAGGAAGGATTGTTTATCAGGATTTAACGAGAATAAATCTTGCAATTGAAGATAAAAGCTTTTTTAAAAACCCGGAATTTATTAAAGCGGCGGAGCATGCCAAAAAAAATAATTCTTCGCTCCATTTTATCGGATTAGTTAGCGATGGAGGAGTTCACAGCTCACTTGAACACCTTTTTGCGTCTATTGATTTTGCTAAACAGCAGGGGCTTGAAAAAGTTTATGCGCATGCCTTCTTGGACGGCAGGGATACCCCTCCAAGAAGCGCTTGCAAATATCTTGCCGAGCTTGAAGAAAAGCTGAAAAAAGAAAATATGCCTCAAATCGCATCTGTTATGGGCAGATATTATGCTATGGACAGGGATAAAAGATGGGATAGAGTAGAAAAAGCTTATAATTGCTTGCTTTTAGGCGAAGGAAAAGCCGCTTCCAATTCAGCGGAAGCTATTAATAACTCTTATGATCTTGATAATCTCGGCGATGAATTCGTTTTACCGAGTGTAACCGCTGATGACGCAAATTCCAGAATAAAAGACAATGATTCTGTAATATTTATAAACTATAGACCGGACAGGGCAAGAGAAATTACAAATGCCATAAATTCCTCTGAATTCAACGGTTTTAACAGAAAAAAAGTTCTTAACAATGTTTATTTCTTATGCATGACAGAATATGACGAAACATTTAATTTGCCTGTTGCTTATAGGTCAGACAATATGACAAATATACTTGGCGATATTCTGGATAGAAACAATATACGGGAGTTTAGAACCGCAGAAACCGAAAAATACGCTCATGTAACGTTCTTTTTTAACGGCGGAGTGGAAAAAGCTTATGCCACAGAAACCAGATGCCTTGTTCCATCCCCTAAAGTCGCAACTTATGATCTTCAGCCGGAAATGAGCGCGCCTGAGGTTGCGGATAAAGTGATTGAGGCTCTTAAATCCGGCGAATATGAATTTGTGCTTGTGAATTTTGCAAATCCTGATATGGTTGGTCATACAGGCATTCTTGAAGCGGCGGTAAAAGCCATAGAAACTGTAGACAATTGTATTAAACGAATTTTTGAAACTGTAAAAGAAGTCAATGCGGTAATGTTGCTTACAGCGGATCACGGAAACGCCGAATGTATGGAAGACCCGGAAACTCATAAGCCTTTTACCGCCCATACTCTTAATCAGGTTCCATTTATTGTTATAAATTCAGGTGAAGAAATTCAATTAAGAGATAATGGTTGCCTGGCGGATATTGCTCCTACAGCGCTTGATCTTTTTGGAATAGAAAAACCTCAGGAAATGACGGGAAATTCTCTTATCTTATAATATTTTTTATGCAATTTGAATTGCCATTTAACTCGAGTCGCCAATTAATTTTTTTAATCATCATTCTGAGGGCTTTAGCATTTTCGTCATTCTGAGGGCTTCAGTCCGAAGAATCTTGTTGTATATATGCAATGAGATCCTTCGCTTCGCTCAGGATGACGGTTTTGCCTATTTAGCGACTCAGGTTAATTATGTCTGTCCTGAAGCCATAAGAAACCTATTACTTTTTTCTCCCAGGGAGCCTCAACTACCGGAGCATATTTGTTATTAAGATGCTTCATCAAACAAAATGCGTCCTCTGCTTTAGTTTCAGCATAAAAAGTCAATGGAAGCGTGTTTTCTTTCATTATATTTTTAACTTTTATATTTTTTAATGAATTTAATATATTTCCAAAGATATAAGAATTTAATTGAAGATAATCCTTAATATGCTTTTTTGTAAGATGACCACGCAAAGAAAAATTTTCATTTATAACGGAAATAGTATCTACATTAAATTTTTTCATATATTTGATAACTTTAAATAAATCATCATATTCATAAACATACAGAGAAGATTTTTTCATCAAATCTCCAACAACAAAACTGCTCATTTTGACCTCTCTTTCAGAAAATTTATATAAACCTCATAATCTATATAAAAAAGATTCTTTTTGAATTTAAGCGCAGTTGTTTTTAATTATTTAAATATACCTTATGCTCTAGCGAAAAAAAACTAACAATTCGTTTTTAATAATATCATTAATCTATATATACAAAAATTTTCAAATAAGATCACTTAGCCAACCCGATAATATTCATATAGATGATTAAACTATTGACTATACCAATTATCAAAAGAGTAATATTTTTTGATGAGGTTTTGCCTTATAACTTTTGGATTTCATTGAATTCACAGATAAAATCATCTGCTTTATACTCAAAAATAGGCTCGCTGTCATTTTTTTGCAGATATATATTTTTAATGCCGGCTTGAACAATAAATCTTTTGCACATAATGCAAACTTGATTATGCCCATAGACGTATATTGATCCATCTCTGCAAATTCCTTCTCCTGCTTGAATAATAGCATTCATTTCAGCATGCAGCGATTGGCATGTTTCATATTGGGTTCCAGAGGGTATTTTATTCTGTATTCTGTAGCATGATCCTTTTTCCAGGCATGAAATAACGCCGGAAGGCGCGCCGTTATAGCCTGTGGATTTTATTTTATTATTAACATCAACTATAACAGCTCCAACCTGAGCTCTTATGCAATTTGATCTGATTGCCGACTGTTTTGCAAGCCCCATAAAATATTCTTCAAAACTAGGACGCATTGATATTTCCCTTTCCAGATTTTTTGAAATCACTCTTACCCGACGATTTTTAAATTTTAAAAAAAATTCAAATTTATGTGTTTTTAGAGGAGCCCATTAATATTAATTATATATCAATCATTGAAAAAATCGGCAACTAAAAAAGGTTTTGGGCATTCCTCCGCTTTGCAGGGCAATGCCTCTCCCGCAACTTAAATGGCGCTAAATTTTTTAATAAGATAAATTGTTTTTTTCCAATTTTTGCAGAATTCTTTGGGACATGCTACCGTCATCAAGTTTTTGAGCGACTGTTAAAGATTTTTGATAAAGAAATTCCGCTTTTTTAAGCATGTTATTTCTGTTCATTATATCCCCGGCATGCTCATAATTTATTGAATAACCTTCCATATTGCCGATTTTTATATCGCATTCCGTTGATTTTTGGAAAAATTTTAACGCCTGTCTATCTTTCCCCTTTTCTTTAAATACAGAACCCAGATTACTTAATAAAAAAGCTCTGCCTTCAAGGTCATTAGTTTCTTTTGTAAGCGATAAGCCTACCTGGTAATGATCTACAGCTTTTTTATATTTTTTTTCAGAAGAAAAAATATTCCCGACATCATTTAAAGTATGGCTTTGGGCTTTTAAATTTTCAACCTGACCGTCCAGCGAGAGGGCGGCGTAATAATGCTTTATTGCGGCGTCTGTTTTCCCGAATTCATCGTAAATAGAGGCAATATTATAGTGGCATATTGCTTGGGTCTTGTCATTCCCTGTTTCAAAAGCGGTATTTGCCGCTTTATTATAGTTTTCGAGAGCAGAAGGGAAATTTTTACTTATGTCGTAAATATAAGCTTTATCAAGATATACCTTTGTTTCAGTTTTTTTATCGCCGTTTTTTTGTGCTTCCGGCAGGATTTTTTCATAATTAATCAGCGCTTGAGCAAATTCTCCGGAATCTACAAGCTTCTCTGTCTTTCTATAAAACTTTTCAAGCTTTTTATTTACAGGTAAGTCTTTTATAGACTGATTTTCCGGCGTAATAATCTTTTCAGGCTCTATCTCCGGTTTTTTTTCTGCCGGAACTGTTTTTTCAATACCTTCAATGCTTTCATCCGCTTTATAGTCTACTTTTTGAAGCAGAAGGGCGTCTATCCAGTTTGTAACAACTTTTGACGGCTTATTTAAGGTTTCAGTTATGTATTCATCGAGAATTCCTGCGGCATTAGTCAGATTTGTTTTGATTAATTTGACTGAGGGCTTTTCTTTTACCGCCTGAGCATCCACGAGTTTAAGGTAAGTCTTTACTTCTTCGTTAATTTCCTCTGTAGCATCAATTGCGGCAAGAGTTTTCTTGAAATCTTCAACAATTGTTCTTATATTTACAGGTTTTTGAGAAGAATATTCAAATTGCTGATTATTTTTAAAAGACCTGTTGTCTTTAAATTCCGCATTATCACGAGGAGGCTGAGGAGTTTTTTCAGCATTATCAATTATTTCAGCTTTTTTTTGAATTTTAGGCCGAAAATTATATGGATAAATATTTACAGGATAAATGCCGTTCAAGCTCGTTTTAATCGCCTTCTTTCAATATTTCTCTCTCTCCGCAATAAGGATTTTAACAAATCCTCCCAATAATATGATTATCGATAAAACACTTCAAGTTCTTTAGCTTTAGAGCGCCTATTTTCTAATCTATATGGAGGATTTTCTCTATAAAGAAATTTTAATGAAAATTTTTATTATGTCATATTAAACTGGAATTAAAAAAACACCGCTTGTCCATTGATAAAAACCGAAGTAATTTTAAAAATTTCATCTTCCCAAAAAACTAAATCAGCGGTCATTCCCTTTTTAAGGCATCCTAGAGTGTCTAAACGTAAATTTTTGGCGGGGTTAAAGGAACAATACATTAATAGTTGCGAAAATTCTTTTAAATTAAGATTTTTTCTTATGACTGAATCTAAAAACATAAGACTACCGGCAAATTTACCGGTTTCATTTATTGCAATTTCATTGTGTTTAAAGATTTTCTGCCCTCCGAAAACAGTTGAATCCAGCTCGCTATGGTTTAAAGGCAGACTATCGCTTATAAAAACAGCTTTAGAATCAGGCTTTATCCTTAAAATTAACTCTATAATATCCTGATGTAAATGATTATGGTCTGCGATAATTTCTACATAAATATCGTCATTAATAAGCGAATTGCCTATAATTCCAGGCTGTCTGTGATGTAAAGACGGCATTGCATTGAAAATATGAGTTACCTGCGTTAATCCGGAGCTGACTGCATCAGAAAAAACAGCCCTGTCAGCGTTTGAATGCCCTGCTGAAACTATAACCCCTTTATCAGAAAGATATTTTGTCAATTCAAAATTTTTGTCCAGCTCGGGCGCAATCGTGATTATCCTTATTTCATCGGATTCTATTCTTTTATAATTCTCTATTGTAGGCTCAAGGAAAAGCTTTTCACAATGCGCGCCTTTGAATTCAGCGTTAAGAAAAGGTCCTTCAAGATTTATGCCTATGATTTTAGTTGAATTTAAAGGAAGCGCGTTTTTTACTGCGGTTATTTTTTTAATTTGGATTTCAATATTTTCCGGCGAATCCGTCATTATAGTGGGACAAATAGACGTTACGCCGTGTTTAGGGAGATTTAGCAAGAAATTAAGAATCGCCTGCTCGTCTGATGTATTGAAATCACAGTTATATCCTCCATGAATATGCTGATCTATAAGCCCTGGCGAGATCAACATGTTTTGCGCATCTATATATTGAATTTTATCTATATCCACCGGAATTTTATCCGGCAGATCCTTTGATGTGCCTACGATTATATCTTTATAAATTAAAATGTTTTCTTTTGTCTTTTCTTCTCCGGGATTTTGTATAAAACCGTTTAAAATCAAGACAGCAGAGGCTTTTTTTGACTCTATTTCCTGGAATTTCTCTGAAAATAAAAGAGAATACAATATCTGCGCCTGAATTTTAGTTGTATGGTCAGGCTTAGAGACTTGTATGCATGAAACTAAAGTTGCCTTTATTTCTTCCTGCTTAAGATTGCGGCTTTTAATATCGCTTATAAGGTCTTGTATAGGCTTCATTGCTAAATAATATACCTTGTAACCCTTGATTTACTGCCGGGTTTTTCCATTTCCACGCCTTCTCTGCACAGAGGACAGTCATCGGGGCTGTATACGGCAGGGTTCATTTGTATTAAAGACTTTAACTCAAGCCCTGATCTGCCCATTGATCTGTCTACTATGCACGCCACGCCTGCAAGCTGGGCGTTATAATCTTTTAATATCCTGATATTCTCTTTAACAGACTTTGCAGTCGTTATAACGTCTTCTACAATAAGAACTCTATCGCCTTCATTGAGATGAAAGCCTCTTCTTAAGGACATATAGCCGTCTTTTCTTTCTGTAAAAAGAGAAATTCTGTTTAAAGCTCTGGCGACTTCATAACCTATGATTATCCCGCCAAGGGCAGGACCTAGAACCGCGTCGATTTGGTTTGCGTCAAACAATTCAGCTATTTTTCTGCCTGCGGTTTCAGCATGCTGCGGGTACTGTAACAGTTTAGCGCATTGACAATACTTATCGCTGTGCAGTCCTGAGCTTAACTCAAAATGACCTTCCAATAAGCTCTCGGTTTCCTTTAAAAGATCAATCATTTCCATTTTTGTTCATATCCTCTGTTCTTAAACTATGTATCAACGCTTGTAAATTATTATATCCATTAACTTTCATAAAATTTTCAAGTTTAAAAGCCAGTTTCTCACTTAGGTTTGGATGAGTAAAAGTACCTGTGCCGATTTGTATCGCATCAGAACCCACTGCAAAAAATTCCAGCATGTCATTCAGGTTTGATATTCCACCCATGCCAATTATTGGAATGTTTGTATGTTTCTTGATTTCATAAATAAAATTAAGGGCAAGAGGCTTTATTGATTGCCCTGAAAGTCCACCCTTAATGAATTTAAATCCTTTATAGTTCTTGTTAATGTTTACATGCATTGCTTTAACCGTATTTATCGCTGAAATAGCATCAGCTCCAGCGTTTTGAACCGCAATAGCTATTTTTTCGGGATATGAAACATTTGATCCTAATTTTACTATTAAAGCTCCCCGGAAAACCTTTCTGACTTCCAAAACCAGCTTATATAAAGATTCTTCGTCTTTTCCAAATTCAAGACATCCTTTATCCACGTTAGGACAGGATAAATTCATTTCTATGGCATTAATTTCGTTTTCCTGACAAATAGATGCTATTTTTTTATATTCTTCCGGGCTTTCACCGGCGATATTTACAATAAAATTAATGTTGTTTTCCTTTAATACAGGGAGTTTTTTCTCTATAAAAGCTTGAATGCCTATATTTTCAAGCCCTATAGAGTTTATTAAACCGCCATGAACTTCTTTTATTCTTGGCTGAGGGTTCCCCTGCCTGGGATTCAGGGTTATTCCTTTTGTAACAATGCCGCCAATGCTTTTTAATTCCATAAACTCTTCGTATTCATTGGTATAGCCAAAAGTTCCCGATGCGGTTATTATAGGATTTTTAAGCAACAAAGAGCCTATTTTTTGAGATGTATCAACAGTATTTGGATTTTCTACCGCCATACAACCTCCTCTCCTTTGAAAACAGGTCCATCTTTACAAATTTTCGCGCTTTCCAAAGCGTTTCCTTTTTTGATTTTAATTGCGCAGCCCATACACACACCGGTTCCGCAGGCAAAATCTCCTTCAAGGGCAACTTCTGTTTCAATGTTAAGACTTAGCGCATATTCAGTTACATATTGCATTGCAGGGTTAGGACCGCATATAAATATCTTTTCCGTTGCTGTTTCCGTGATTATTTGTTCAAGATAATCAGATAATTTGCCCTTTAAGGCTGAAGTGCCATCCTCTGTTATATGATAATCGTACTCTTTAGCGTTTTTATACTTGCTTCTAAAGCAGCCTATGGACTTATAAGGCAAGCTTTTTGCGCTTAAAACGTCCATAAAAAAATCAATCGGCGCAATTCCTACGCCACAACCGATAAGCAGGGATTTTTTGTTTTCTATACTGAAACCATTGCCCATTGGTCCTATAATATCAGTAATATCTCCTGTTTTAAGATTTGTCAGCCATTCAGTGCCTGTTCCCTTCACTTTATACAACAGGTCAAAGGAATTTTCCCGAACGCCTGCGACGCTAAAAGGTCTTCTTAAAGTCAAATCCGCGCATTTAATCGACACAAATTGACCCGGGAGAGAGTTCTGCGCGATTTCCTCGCTTTCAATCCTTAATTTATAAATGTTGTCGGAAATTTCCCTATTTTCAAGAACTTTCGCAAAAAAGGGTCCTTTGCTCACTCGTATTAAATTTTGGTCTTTTAAATTCTGCATAATTATTTACTACAAGCTTAATTCTTCTATATAGTAAAGTAACCCACTGGAACTTAATTTTCAAGTAAATAATATATTTAAAATCCAAACGGGTTTTAAGCTTGCGTAAAATTGGGCTTAACTACAGTAAAATCAACGTTCTGGAGATTCAGGAGTGCTTACAGCGTTGAATCCAAAATCTTTAACAGGCATTGTAATGTCTTTTTCGTAGATTAGGTTTCTAAAAAACTTCTTGAATTTGCTGTTTGTTACATCATCCGTTTCTTTTGCCAAAGTCCTTCTTTCCTGTATGTCTACCATTCTTATTATTTCTTTAGAATGTCCATGATTTAAAAGGTATTCCTGTGAATCCATTTCATGAACTCCTAAAGCGGAAGCAGGAAGCTTTATTGCGCCGCATAAAATACCTAGAAATAAAGCCAGTATTGTATATTTAACTGTTTTCATATTGCCGCCTCGCTTATTAAGCAATAAATTAATTCATCAGGCAAGAAGTCCATACCTACTGAAAAAATCGGGTAGGCAGAAAAAAATATTGCTTGCTTAAATCTTTTTAATTATAAATCTTTTTTTACAACAATAGAATACTTTTTGTGTATTATAATAAAAATCATTAACGGGAAGGGAGATTTAAATGATTTTATTAACGGTCGTATGTGTTATTATAGCTTATATTATAGGTTCATTTCCTACTGGATATGTTCTTGTAAAGGCTATTAAAGGAACAGATATTCGTGAAATCGGCAGTGGAAGCACTGGAGCTACTAACGTAAAAAGAGTTCTCGGTACTCCGGCATATATTTTTGTCATGTTTATTGACGCTCTTAAAGGACTGTTGCCGGTTTTAGCGGCAAAATATATTGAAACAAAGTATCTCGTCTTTGTTGATTTCAATATTTTGCCTGTATTTACCGCTATCGCAGTTATAATTGGGCATAGCAAGTCAATATTTCTTAATTTTACCGGAGGAAAGTCTGTAGCGTCTGGAGTAGGAACAATTTTGGGGCTTTGTTTTCCTGTTGGGCTCATTACTATTGTAATATGGGTTGTTATGACCTATTTTACAAAAATTGTTTCCATAAGCTCAATGACGGTTGTATTACTTACTCCTGTTTGGATGATCGTCTTTAAACAGCCTGCAAGTTACACCCTGTATTGTCTTTTGGGCGCTTTGTACATTGTTTATTTGCATAGAGATAATATAAAAAGATTGCTTTTAGGGTCTGAAAATCAGATAAGAAATTGATACTTTTAAGATATATCTTTGATAATAATTTAACATCGCTTAACAAATGTTTAGTTTATAAGATTTTGATATAATATCTTTATTAGGAAACGTTAAAAAAGAGGAAATAATTAATGGGATATGCGCTTATATTGGGAGGAAATTCTGATCTTGGAAAAGCTTTGGCTGAAAAGTACGCTTTTGAAGGATACAGCATTTACCTTGCGGACTCTGACACGGAAGAACTTGAGAAAACCAAGCAGTACATTGCAGAATTGTGTGAAGCGGAAGTGCAGGTAATAAAATTCAATGTTCTTGAGTTTTATACTCACAGAAATTTTTATAAAGACCTCAACCCCAAGCCGATTGGCGCGATTTTAGCCGTAGACTACATAGGCGACCAGAAAAGAGCTGAAAAAGATTTCCTTGAAACAAAAAAAATAGTTGACATCAACTATACAGGGCTGATTTCCATCCTTAATATCATCGCAAATGACTTTAAAGAAAGGAAAGAAGGCTTTATTGCCGGTATCGGGTCTATTTTGGGAGAAGAGAATAAACAGGAATTTTATACATATTCAGCGGCAAAACAGGGCTTTATTGTTCATCTTGAAGGATTGAACGCCGCATTGAGCAAATCAAATGTTCAGGTTCTTGAAGTTGATTGCGGTTTTGTCCAGACTATCTCCACAAAAGACTTTGAAACAAAAGAACAGCCCGTTTCAATACCTCGTGATATCGCTGAAAATGTATTTAAAGCTCAGCAAAAAGGAAAAAATGCTTTTTCTGCCAAAAAAAATATGGGGCAAAGGATTTTATCTCTTATTGGCAAACGTTCTTAAAACTTTAAAGGGTTAAATTCGCTATGGATGTAAGGCATGCCGCCTTAAAATGTTTGATAAAAACACTTGAGCATCAAAATTTTTATGAAGAAAGCTTTAAACAGTATGCTCACGAAGTAAACAGCCCTTCGGAGCTGAAAAATACGCTTTCAGGCGCTATAAAGTTTAAGCTTGCGCTGGATTTTTATGTTGAAAAGATTTCTTCAAAAAAAATATCGAAACTTTCCCCTGAAATTAGAAATATCTTAAGATTAGGGATTTTTGAGCTGGAATTCCTTAAAGCGCCTGAGTATGCCGTGGTTAATTCCTATGTTGAACTTTGCGGGAAGCTTGATAAAAAATCAACGGGGTTTGTAAATGCGGTTTTAAGGAATTTTATAAGGAAAAGAGCGGATATTTCCATAAACGAAAACGATTTAGGCGAAATAAAATATATAAGCATTAAATATTCTCATCCTGAATGGCTTGTTAAAAGATGGATAGGCTTTTATGGCAGGGAAGAAACAGAAAAAATATGCGCATATAATAATATGCCCTCAAAAATCAACCTTCGGATTAATTCTCTTAAAACAGGCAGGGAAAATTTACTGAAACTTTTTGAAGAAAAAAATATTAAATTTGAAGAAAGTTTGTTCAGTAAAAATTGCATAATTGTTAAAGAAAGCGGAAATATTAAGTCTATTCCAGGATTTGAAGAGGGTTTATGGGTTGTTCAGGGAGAATCTTCCTCTCTTGTTGCGGAAATTTTAGCTCCTGAACAGGATGACAAAGTTCTTGATTTCTGCGCCGCTCCTGGAGGCAAAACAACGCATATTGCCGCTTTGATGAAAGACAAAGGCAAAATTATCGCTGTGGATATAAGTTCTGACAGAATAAAACGTATTAATCAAAACTGTAAAAGGCTTGACATAAATTCAATACACACTGTCGTCGGTAATGCTGAGGAATTAAAATTTAAAGAGCCGTTTGATAAAATTCTGATTGACTCTCCGTGTTCAAACACCGGGGTTTTTGCTGCAAGACCTGATGCAAGATGGCAGAAAAATTCGAAAGATATAGAAAAATTGTGTGAATTGCAGATGAAAATCTTAAAAAATGCTGCATGTCAGCTTAAATCAGGAGGAATACTTGTTTATAGCACTTGTAGCATTGAACATGAAGAAAATGAAGGTTTAATAAACAGATTTTTACAAGAAAATGAGGATTTCAAGCCGGAAAGTTTTAAATTAGGCAGCGCTTTTGAGAATGCTGAGTGTTCCGGAATGTTGCAAATACTTCAATCCAGGTATCAAATTGACGGATTTTTTATTGCAAAATTGAAAAAACTATAAAAAATGCCCGATTATTTCGCAAGAAGTAACTACTGTTGCGTTAATACCAAGTTGCAATCAATGTAGTATTAAATCTCCCTCCCCCTGCCCCCTCCCTTAGGGAGGGGAAGAAGAGTTGGGGCTGTCCCAAAAGAATGGACAGCTCCTTTAAATTTTGGTAAAATAATTATACTGAAAGCATTGTAAACAGGGGAGCTAAGCCGGCATGAACAAGAAAGTTGTTTTTAAATACTACAATATGAGC
>Ga0209202_1000721_pt1 | contig 23950 bp, 15 predicted proteins | sample AD_UKC032_MetaG_FD_184416 | JGI IMG/M metagenome (GOLD analysis project Ga0209202, IMG submission 184416) | Active sludge microbial communities of municipal wastewater-treating anaerobic digesters from USA - AD_UKC032_MetaG (SPAdes) (version 2) | ecosystem: Engineered > Bioreactor > Anaerobic >... | reverse complement strand
GGAGAGGCTGGCGTATCTCGAACGCACGTTTGTACGGCTGGAATACCGGCGGCAGGGATTGGCGACCAAGCTGCTTCGGCAGGCTATCCGGGCGGCAGCCGACGCCGGTTGCCAGTACATCCGTTGCAGCGCCAACTGGGACAACCTTCCCGAAACCGCCCTGTTTCTGAAGTGTGGATTCGCCCTGGTAGACATCGACGGGGAAAACGATCCTGAGCCCTGCTATATGGCCGTGCGCTCCTTGCAGAACCTCGCCTGACCGAGTGTCACCTGATGTCTGTCCGTATCCGAGGCACCATGTAAATCCCGGCAGGGTTTTGTTTTGCGCCAACCCCGTCAGGTCCGTCTCCACCACGATCTCCCTGGCCTCAGCGTCCGCCCTTCGTAGGTCAGCGTATCACCCACATTGCCGGGACCCACGCCCTGCACATAAGCGCCCAGCAGCGTGTACCCCAGCTTCAGCAGCGTCTGCCACAGACCCCGCTCGACCTCCTCAATCGGCCGGCCATCTCTGGCCGCCTGGCGAACAAATCGGGCTATCTGTGCCCACTGCCCCTGCCCCTTGAGAATCCACTGCTCTTGCGACATGATCATGCTCGGGTCTCCTTACCAAGAGGGCGAACATCGTCCTTGACATAGCAAGGTTCCACCTCTGGAGACCCTTTATATCAATCATCCAGCGACTTTAAAGCTTTATATTATAGGACCTTACGAGGGGTGCACCTGGCGGGTTACGCCCTTTTGACTTGTGTTTCTGTCGCTCTTTCTATAGTCTGAAGGTTTGACGGACAGCGCCAAGCTGTTGAGCACGGAAGTGTCTTAGCGTCGTCAACTTGGGCGCGGCTCGTCACCGCGTCTGGAGGGGCAACATCTCGACGCGTCCCGCGTCTTCGCTCATGAGTACGCCGATCCGCACAGTGCGACTAGCGGTGACGCGCGACCGGTGTGGTTTTGGTTTTCCCCGGCGCCATCGGAATGAGTCGCCGTGGCCGTGCCGACGTCGTCGGTCGTCTCCGAGGATCGGACAGGTGATCGTCTTGGGCGGTTGATGGCAATCTCAGGCCAAACGAAGGTGGTGCCACATGATGCGATGGCGATATGCACTGGCATTGGGTCTGTTGGCCAGCGTAGTGCTTGGGACACGGCCGACTTGGGCCCAGAGTGAGGGCTCGGTTGTGGTCTGGGGGAAGCGGGTCCTGGGAGCCGATCTCAGCAAGGAGCTGACGGCAATTGCAGCCGGTGACTCCCACAGCCTCGGGCTGAAGGCTGACGGTTCGGTGGTCGCGTGGGGGAACAACAACTACGGGTGCTGTGACGTGCCCTCGCCGAATAGTGGCTTCGTCGCCGTCGCGGCGGGCTATTCCCACAGTCTCGGCCTGAAAGCGGACGGCTCCATCGCGGCGTGGGGAGACAACTCTGATGGGGCATGCACGGTGCCCGCGCCTAATGCGGGCTTCATAGCCATCGCTGCGGGTTTCGGCTACAGCCTCGGCCTGAAGGCCGGAGGGAGCATCGTGGGGTGGGGGAGTTGCGCCTACAATAAGTGCACCGCGCCGGCACCTAATACGGGTTATACGGCAATCGCGGCCGGCAGGGATCACAGCATGGCCCTCAGGAACGGCGTGATCGTGGCCTGGGGGGACAATTACTACGGTCAATGTAACGTCCCTGCGCCGAACAGCGGCTTCGTGTCGATCGCGGCTGGGTGGTATCACAGCCTTGGGCTCAAGACGAACGGCTCGATCGCAGCGTGGGGTTACGGCGGCGACGGACAATGCACCGTGCCGTCGCCAAACGGCGAGTTCGCGGCGATCGCAGCGGGATGGTGTCAGAGCGCGGGCGTGAAGAACGACGGCTCCGTCATCGTTTGGGGAAACAACTCCGACGGACAGCGCAATGTGCCGGCACCGAACGCGGGCTTTGTGAAAGTAGCAGCAGGATACTACCACACTCTCGGCCTCAAAGGGGACGGTTCAGTTGTCGGGTGGGGCTCGAACGTCGCTGGCCAGTGCGGGGTGCCACCCCCCAACAGCGGTTTCACCTCGATCGCCGCGCGGGGGGCGCACAGCCTCGCACGGAGATCCGACGGGTCGATCGCGGCGTGGGGGGACAATTCCTACGGCCAGTGCAACCTGCCTGCACCGAACTCAGACTTTGCAGCCGTCGCGGCGGGCGACTATCACAGCCTAGGCCTCAAGGCCGACGGCTCGATCCTGGCGTGGGGAGACAACTCGTACGGTCAGCGTAATATACCTTCGCCGAACTCGGGCTTCACCGCGGTTGCGGCGGGTGCCTTTCACAGCCTTGGTCTACGGTCGAACGGCTCGATTGCGGCCTGGGGCGAAGGGTCGTACGGCCAGACCTACGTGCCTTCGCCGAACAGCGGCTTCGTCGGGATTGGAGCCGGCGGGTACCACAGCCTCGGGCTGAAGGCCGACGGTTCGGTGGTCGCGTGGGGACTGCTCGCGTACGGGCAATGCAGTGTGCCGTCGCCGAACACGGGCTTCACGGCGATCGGGGGAGGCTGCTACTACAGCCTTGGCCTCAAATCCGACGGCTCCATCGCCGCCTGGGGAGCGAACGATTATGGCCAGCGCGATGTGCCGTTTCCCAACACGGATTTCACAGCGATCGCGGCGGGCTACGCCCACGGTCTGGGCCTCAAGGCGAATCGTTCGATCGTCACGTGGGGGTGGAATTCTTGGGGACAATGCAGCGTGCCGTTGCCGAACGCGGGGTTCATCGCAGTCGCCGCAGCCCAAAGCTACAGCGTCGCCCTGCGAGCGCCGCGTGTATGGAGTGATTTCGGATGGGACGGCGATGTCGATCTCGAAGACTTGGTGGTCCTCGAGGCTTGCATCGGTGGACCAAGCTTGCCCTACAACCCCGCCTGCACGCTGCAGCCGGATGCCCAGGGTAAGGTTGCGGCTGACTTCGATGGCGACGGTGATGTGGATCAGGACGACTTTGGTGCCTTCCAGCGCTGCTATAGCGGAGCGGGTCATCCGGCCAATCCGAATTGCGCCAGTTGACTGATGTGTTACCAGCAATGAATGACCACGCACATCGGACGACACGAACTCGCCAGCGCTCAATCGGCGATTTGTGTGACAGCCTATCCTTCTCACGGACCGCAAAGAGGAGCCGTGCCATGAAGTGGGTTGTCCTTAATTATACACCGAATGCCAGCGGCTTACTTCGGCTGTCTTTGTGTTCACCTGCTATCTACCCGATAGCGCGTGATTTACTCCACTGGGCAGCGCGTCCAAGCGCGCGATCTCTAGCTCAAGGGCGCTGTTGTGCATGAAACTCGTGTCCTTGCTGACGTCCCGATCCCTAGAACGTGAGTCCTTATTCCTTCAGCGACGGCCTGTTAGCATTCCGAGCTGAGGAGGAATTGAACCTACAACACTGCCAGGAAGGATTTCGTCGGACGGCTGTTTTTTAGGGCCGATACCCAGGCAGCGGGCATAGCTGGCTGTGGCGATGCGTGTTTCGTCTTCACTCGGTCGACGTTATACGCAGGTATCCCATTTTCCGTGGGTTGAAGCGGCTCAGGGCCAGGCGATACTTGCCGAAATCCGATTCGTCCATTCCCGCGGGCCAAATGTCCGCAACGAGGCCGTTATTGAAGATGTTGAAGGCATACGCACGGCCCGAGGGATCGAGGACCAACAAGCCCTCCGATGGAATGCGCAGAGCCACCCCGTGGGCGCCATCTGGCGTCGCGTATGATTCGGCCCGCAGGCCGATCTCGCGGGAATCCGACACAGTCCCCGCCGTCGAGAACCAGATCTCCCAAAACTGTGTGGTTACGAAGGGATCGCAGAGGTATACGGTAAAGGACCCCGCCGCCTTCGAGGCCTTCATTTCGACGCGAAGCACCAGACTGCCGTTGTCGGACTCGGCCTGCCACCGGTACGTCCTGCAATCGGTCCATCCCGACCCGCAGGCGTACAGCGCGCGCCCTTCGGCGAACCGCGACACCTGCTTTCCGGCTGCGAAGGCGGCCCGGTATTCGGGGAACTCTGTCGCCAGCAGGTCTTTCAGAACTGCGACGCGCCACTTCAGCCGTGTGCCGCAGTACTGGTGCCGCTCGGCCTCGGAATGGAATCCGAGGCGCGAATCCGCGGCACAGAGCACAGCCAAGCGTTCGCTGTTCTGGATCTCCAGGCGGACGATGGCTTCCATCGCCGCCAGGTATCGGAGCGCATCTGCAGGGGGCAGATCGAACAGACGGCTGCGCATCAGGTAGAACTTCAGCATATTGTGTGCGCTTGCGAACTGAATGCCGATCGCCTCCGTTAGCCCGATATCGAGCATTCGCTCGCGGTTCTCCCGGAAGTCGTGTTCGAGCGATTTCAGGATAGCGACACCCTTGTCCCATTCTTCCGACATCTTCCGCGTCAGAATGACAGCCTCGGGGAGGCTATGGTTGTCCAGCGCCTCACCGATGGCGTCGCCGCTGGGACCACCGACCAGCCACGTGGGCTGCAGAGGCTTGAGCGCCGGCTTCAGGTGCAACGGCCAGACGGGCGTCGCATGCATCGGCCCCCACCATTGAAATCGTGTCGAGAGCGGGAAATGCTGAAACCCTTCCGCGAAGTGTTTCCATGCTCGCACGACCGTGTCCGCATCGTCGCCCCATTCCGAACGGGCCAACGTCCGCAGGAAGTCGTCTTCCGTCCCCGAAAAGTCCTCGAATGCCAGGCGCCCGGCGGCGCGATTCATCACGCCGGGATAGTTCCCGAAGTACCAGCACTGCATCACGGAAGTGATGTTTAGGGCGGGCATCTCCTTGTACTTGCGGTACAGGATCGAGGGCACGGACATGAACGGGACGGTGGCCGATTCGTGCGAACATCCCACCTGGAGCTTCGCGGACATGGGCGTCTTGCGGGCCGCCGCCTGCCCGGCGATCCGAGCGAACCGCTCCGAGGGGCCGACGAACGACAACCAGTAGTCGCCGCCCACACGCGGGCGGTCCAGTTGGTACTTGACCGCTCCCGACTCGAAGTTCACCTGCAGCGTCACGTCCTCGGGCATGTGGGCGCCCAGCTCATACACCCATGGGGCGAGCGGCTTCCACGCCGGCACGTAGAGCCAGCAGATGTACTCCGCGTTGGGATCACCGTCCCTGACTCCTCTCGCCATCGCCCCCTGGCCTGCCGCCAGGGTATGCCAGTTCGGTACCCGGGAGCAGCGCGGACAATCCGGTCGCCGATCCACCTCGGCTCCGACCGAATCGAGGCAGGAGGATCCGTGCTCGCCCAGCGAGATGTTGATCACGCCTCCCAGCCCTTGCACGCGGGAGAAGATCGAGCGGGTCGATTCATAGATGAACTGCTGGCCGGCGTCGGAATTCGGGCATACGTAACGACGGGAGGCCGAGCCCGCGCCCGCCAACTCGGGATGCGCCTTGAGCATGGGGTCGTCCGCCGAGTGGAATCCCTCCGGCTCGTTCGAGTAGAGCCAGATCTTGATTCCGTAGCCGGCGCACTTGTCGACCGTCTTGCGCAATTTTGCGATTCGCCGCTCCATGTCGGGGTCCGTCTCACGAAAGGAGGTCTTCGTAATGTCCTTCCACTTGATGCTTAACCATAGTCCGTTCACACCCTCGTGCGCCAGGCGATTGAGATACGCATCCGGGTAGTAGTCCACGTCGTCCATCAGCTCGTCGCGATTGAGCGGGGGACGCTTGATCGGACCAAAGAAGCATCGCGTGATACGGTGCTTCAGCCAGGGCTTCTTCCGGATAACCCCGGGGCTGAGGAAGGGGCCATCCGCGGTGGCGATCATCTCCTCGAGGTGGAAGATCGCACGCCGGATGCCCTCAGCATCGCCGGCCAGCAGCCGGATGCCCGAGGGCGAGACCTCAATGGAGTAGGACTCCGAGACGTCGGTCGCCATCTTCTCGGTCGTGACCGGGAGCCCGGCTGCTGCAGCAAGTTTTGCGAAAGCCAGAAACCTCTCAAGGTCGGTATACGCCGTTTTCAGAACGCCCTTCTCGTCGGGAAAACCTCGGTTCACGGTTAGGCCGGCGCGCAGGTTGATCTGGCCTGGTTGGGGAGCAATCCCGGTTTTCCAGAACAGTACGAACGGAAGGGGCTTCTTCAGATCCTCGACAAACCCCCAACTCTCCTCGCCCGGCGGCGCCGGCCACGTCGAGTCGATGGTGCGCATGGAAACGGGCTGCTTCACGTCCTCGGCGGCGGAACCACCCGCCGTGAGCGGCACGACGGCCGTCAGGGCGAATAGGCTCATCCAACCGGCCACAACCGCGCGCATCCTCAGCAAAGGAAGCAATTCCGACATCATGGGTCCTCCTCATAAACCTTGCTGCTTCCGATACGCAGGAATCTGACGATCCAGGGTGTCGTCGATCAGTTTGAGTTTTTCTTCGATCGTATCCGGCGAGTAGATGTAATCCTGTTCCCACTCGTAGCCAAGCCGCGAGTCCCGGCGAGCCGCCTCGCGGGACGACACTGTGCGCTCGCGCTCTTCGCGCAACAATGCGGTCATCGCCTGCAGCAGGTCGCGTTTATCCGCCGCAACTGATGCCTTCGCCAGCGTCAATCGCAGGCCTTCGAACTCGATAATGGCATGCTCGCTGCGCATCATCCGCTGCAACTGTTCGGCCAGGAGCACCTCGCGAAAGGCCAGCTTCTGTTTGGCCGGCGGAGCGTGCAGCGCGGCCTGACGATAATGCTGCAGCCCCTGCTCCATGCAATCCGCAGACCGTTGGAGGTATTTCTGAAAGACGGGAACGCTGAAGAAACCGATATAGTCCTCAGCCGCGTTGCGGCGGTTGCTGAAATCGGGCCAGAAGATCAGGCGGCTGGGTACGTAGGGCCAGTAAGGATTCAGCTGCGACCGGCTGCTCCACTGCTGCTGATCCGACCAGGAATGGTCGAGCGTCATGGCCCGCGGCTTGGGTTTGGAGAAGAACAGGGGCGCCGCCAGTGCGTTGCAGCTCCCCCAGTTCGGCCCTGTGTCGGGGTATACCTGGATGGCCTCACTGAAGTGTCTCCACGCCGCGAGCACGGCCTCTTCGCTGCCCGCCCCGAATTCGCGCCGCGCGACTTGTCTCAGCAGATCGTCCAGCGGCGGCGCATCGCTCCAGGCATACCAGGCCCGCATTTCGGCCACCCAGTTCGGCTTGAAGCCGTAGCTCCAGGTCTCCAGCGCGCCGTCGATCTTCCACTCCTCCATCGCCTTGTAGCGCCTATACCACTGGTACGGAAAGGGCAAGTAGGGAAACGTTCCGAACTGCCAACTGGCGAAGGTGTCCGACTTGGAATAGATGGCGCGGAAATGGCGCTTGCGGGCCTCCAGAAGTTGGGCCTGGGTGACCTCGGCCGGCCCAACCTGATTGATGGCATAGTCGCGCAGATAGCCCTTCTGCCCGTCGAGTTCGAAGCTCTTGCCATTTTCGAAGGTCAGCAGCGGAATCGTCGATTCCGGCAACTGGGTCATGACATAGGCCTTCGTGGCCGCCTGGTCAGGGCTGAAGGCAACGTTGTACTCCCACGGCAGAATTTCCAGCTTCGGGTTGAGTCTGTGGGCCTCGTCGGCGGTAATGCGCACGGCCGTTGCCCACTCGCGCACCCAGGCCCGCAAGTCCTCATCGCCCTGTCCACCCGCGCCGAACCACTTCTTGTAGAAGAATCCTTCGGTTAGCAGCACGTACCCGCGAATCTCGGGAAACTCGGTGACGATCTCGCGGACCAGCTTGCGCAGGCCATCGGCGTTCTCCGGCGTACCCGTGTACTGGTAGAGAATCGGCGCATAGCAGTCGATGCCGAAACGAGCCGTACGATGAAGGAGGTCCTTCATGGCGCCCGGCGGGTGTCGGCGCATGCCGGCATCGGTCCAGTAGGGTTCCGGGCCGGGCACGTTGTTCGGGTTACGATAGATCGAGCAATGGATCGCGTCAAAGCCGTACAGCGGCAGCGTGGCCAGATACCGGTCCGGCCACTCCATCCAGCCCAGTCCCGAAAGGGGCATGCGCGCCTGGTACAGGCTGTGCCGGACGGTGTCCAGATTCCTGGACAGATAAGGCCCTTCGCGCAAGCTGAACCGCATCATCAAGTTGTAGAGGCCGTACATCGCCCCGCGATCATCGAAGCCGCACACGGCGACCGTATTGCCGGCGACCATGATTTGATAGTCTTTGGCGGCTTTCAGTTGATCGCCGCAGCCGGGCAACTTGTCGCGGGCCGCCGCGACGATGACCTGCCGGCGGTTGCGCCAATCACCGAGCCGCGCCGGGCGGTTCACCACGACCTGCGTCTGCATCGCGTCCTTCAGGTAACGCTGAAGCTCCTCGCTCGCGGTGACCAAGGGGGGCGAGGCATCGGCTGGAATCTCGATGCTCCAGCCGGCGCCGATTTCGATCTCATCCGCGCGCGGATGCGTGTGGGGATCTCGGGGGCGGGGAGGCAGGCCCTCGGTATGCTGGCGGAGAAAATCGTAGGACTCTTCCACGTCGAGCAGTGGAAGTACGGTGGCTTCGAACTGCTTGGAGGAGACCTGTCCTCGGGCAGTCCCGGTGATGACCAGGCTGAGAAGGAGGATCGAAATCCGAACACAGCCGCTGAAAGACGTTTTCATGGCAGATCCTCGGTGAAGCGGTCGAGCGAGCTATTGAGAAATCGAGGCAGCAGCCGAGGCGACGGCATGGCGCTGAGCGAGCCCGTCGCCGACGCCGATCATCATGACCGAGACGACGAGCATCACGATTCCCAGCCACAGGCAGAAACGAGTCCGGGAGTCGACCAGTTTCCACTCCTTGAGCAGTAACCCCCACAGGTTGCCGAAGATGATGATCGCGGCCATGAAGATGCTCCAACTGGCGAAGCTGTACTGGCCCATCTTCGTCGCCCCGGTGCCATAGCCGAAGTATTGCCCGTACCACATCAGCCCGCTGATGAGGGCGAGGAAGTAGTTGAGAAAAAGCGTGCTTCGAGGCCGCACGACATAGTCGCCGAAACGTTTGTTCTTCGCAGTCACGATCATCGTGGAGATGAAGTTGGTCGTGAATCCGCCCGCCAACGCCAGCACCAGGATGGGCATGTTCTTGAAGACCTCCTGCGTGCCGGAGCGGACGGCCTCGGCGGCGATCGGCTTTCCGGCCGTGAAGGCCAGCGCCATGCTGGCGCTCATGATGCCGCCGAACACGGCGAAGGTGAGGCCCTTGACCAGGGCGAAATCCTTGATCGACTCCTTCTTCTGCTCGTCGGTGAGCCGCTGCTCCTTGAGTACGCCCGCATAGCCGCACAAGGCGATGCCGGCCAGGCATACCAGGAACCCCAGCAGCACAACGGCACCCGGAACCGTGGAGATCAGGAGGGCGAGCTTTCGGTCGAGCATGGCAGGAACCAGTGTGCCGACAATCGCGCAGACGCCGAGCGAGATCGATTGACCGAGCGATAGCCCGAGGTAGCGCAGGGCCAGTCCGCACATCAGGCCGCCGAAGCCCCACAGAGCGCCGAACACGTATGCCCCAAGCAGGCTGCTCGCGCTGCTGGCGCGGAGAATGGCGGCCAGATTCGGCGTGGTCAGCCCCCCCCCAACCGCAGGCATGATCACCCAGGCGACGAACCCGAGCGTGATCCAATAGGTTTCCCAAGACCAGTTCTTGATCTTGTGCGAGGGGACATAGAAGCTGGCCGCGGAAAGCCCGCCGAGCGAAAGCAGGAGGGTTCCGATGATCTGTTCCATGTGGTTACCTTCCCGTGTCGTTCACCTTCAACCGGTCGAGTCGCGCAGCCTACGTTCGCGTAAAGCGCGTACTCACGGTGACGCTCATTTCCGTATTGGGCCGGATGGTGGCGGGGCATCCCCCCGCGGCTTCAATCTCCATGAAATGGGCCGTATCAGAGTAGACGCTGTAGCGAACGCCTTTCTCGCCCGGCGATACGTCGGGCGACGCGTCGCGGATGTCGATATAGGACTGGCCCGCCGGAAGCGGACCGGCCTTGCGCCGCACCACCAAGCCGCGGCGCGGGTCGCGAAACTCGATCCACGGGGTCTTGGCATCGATGGCAATCTGGTAGCGCTGCGAGCCGTCCGTCCGCGTACGGCACAACGGCCCGCTCCACGTGCGCTGGCCGTCGCTTGGGGCGTCGTAGAGGTCCCAGACCGACGCTTGTTGCGCGGCGGGAAACACCACCTCACAGCCCGGTCCGCAATCGAACTGGCAAAGGGTCCAGGGGGCCAACAGGCAGTCGGCCCGCCGCAGCGGCGCCCGGCTGATACAGGTAATGCTCTCCACGACGCGCACCGTGACCGATCGTTGCCCGCGAGCGATGGCGATGTGCCGTTTGAAGAGGGCGGGCACGCCAAATCCACGGTTGTTCACGAGATCGACTTCCGCACAAATCGAGACGCGCGCGGCCGCGGCCTTGGTGATCCGATAGCGGGCCGCGCACAGCCCTGGCGACACCCGCCACGCGCCTGTGCAATACTGGTATCCCAAGGTCGTCCCCTCGGGCGCAGGCCACAGACCGTCACCGCCCGGGTTGAGATACCTTTCGCGCGTGCTTTGGCCCTCGATTGCTTCCGGATTGACGCGGTTGAGGACTTCGCCATCGAGGACGGCGAACCAACGGCCTTCCACGTGGAGTGCAACGACGACCCCCGCGTCGGCATCGCCCACCAGGTGGGCCGGTCGGCCAGCCTTGGCCAATGCCCTCAGTAGGCGTGATACTCTCATGAGTACTCCGCCGCCAGCTCCTTGGCGGTGACGAACCGGCCGCCCCGCTCTTTGAACAGGGTGCACACGCGGTCGAGTTGCTTGAGAGCCTTCGGGCCGCAATTCTTGACAATAAACGGCAGCGGCCTCACGCTGCTTTCCCCGAAGTCGAGCGCCCCCTGCGGCATCGGATGAAACTCCCACGGATGGAGGTAGAAACAAACGACCGGCCGCTTCCCGCGCGTCTGAACATACTCAATGAAGCGGTCGGCCTTTTGCATCAGAAACTCCGCTGACTCGGTTCGGAAGACGGGCCATTGGTCGCGATCGCGCTGATACGGATCGTTGCTCTCCATGCTGAGGTCGCAGAAATTGGGGATTTCCACGATCCGCATCCGGCCCGGCCGCGTCCAGTCCTTTGCCGACGGGTGATAGGGCACGAACGGCTTCTGGTAGAAGTACAACGGGAAAGAGGCGTCGGCCAGATAGCCCAGCTTCTCCAACACGTTGAGCACCTTGGTGCTGCCCCAGAGGCGAGGGCAGCGGAAGCTCGTGGGCCGGACGCCGCTCACTTCACGCACGATCCGTGTGGCCTCGCGCAACCGGCCTTCCACCTCCGACGGCAAGATGGGCCAGTTGTTGGGCAGGGGGAAGATCGGATCGCCCAGGGTCTCGTGATAGAGTCCGTGACAACCCGTTTCGTGGCCGGCGTCTCGGACACGGTGGACCATGTCGGGATTGCTCTCCGCCGCATGGCCCGTCCAGAAGAACGTCGCCCGGACACCGTGCTTGTCGAGCAGTTCCAGCAGGCGCGGCGTGCCGCGTTTCACGCCTTCGTAAAAGGGCGTGAAGGACCCGATGTCGGTTTCCATGTCGAACCCGAAGACAACGTCGAAAGCGTGGTCCGCGAATCCGGGCGATGTCGTGCGAGGCTTCGTCTTCTTCATGCGGGTTGATCCTCAATAGGGATTCCTTTGGCTCAACGTGGTTCTTCACACTACACCCCGATCTCGAAGATCTTGCCGATCGGTTGTGACAGCAGCTCAGCGCGGTCTTTGCGAATCACAATACCCGTCTCCCAACGAATGCCGAATTCTCGGGTCGAGACGAAGGTGTCGACCTGGAACGTCATGTTTTCCGCGAGTCGGTAGTTCGAAATGCTCTCCATCCACGGCGATTCAACCTCGATCAGTCCCGTCCCGTGACAGGGGCCGTACAAGTAGTTGTCATAGTACCCGCGTTTCTTGAAGAGCTCGATGTATTGCCTGGCGACGTCGGCCGCCACAACTCCCGCCTTCAACTGGTCATAGGTCCAGAGGTGGGCCGCCAAGCCGAAATCGACGATTTCCTTCTTGCGGCCAGTCAGGCGGCCCATGCTGATGGGCATGCCGATGCTGGGCGAGTAGCCGTCCACTTTGGCGGACAGATTCAACTGAACGATATCGCCCTTCTGAATCTCTCGATACGTGGATCGGGAAATCGCGTGGCGAGTGGACTTCTCGCTGAACACGTACATGGGAAGCCCCTCGTACTCCGCCCCGTTTTCATAGATGGTCTTCTGGGCGATTCCCACCAACTGCAATTCCGTCATGCCGGGCTGAATGTGACGAATGACCTCCTGCGTGGCGATTTCGGTGATCCGCAGGCCCTCACGAATGCAGGCGATCTCGTTTTCGGACTTGATGCTGCGCAGCGCGACCATCACGTCGTCGGCGCGTACGATCTCCGCCTCGGGATAGCACTCCTTCAAGCCGGCCAGTTGAATAGGATTGCTGACCAGGTATCCGCCGACACCGATCTTCAACCGCTTGCCATGGACGCCGATCGACTTGAACACGTCGGTGAACGTCGACGCCTGCAGTTCCGGGTAGGCGGGATCCGCGGATTCCCGATACTCCATCAACTGAAAGATGTTCTGAATCATGCTCCGGTCGGAGGAGTACTTCAGACTCTCCGGGCCCACCATGAGCGCCGCTTTGCCCAGAGGACTGATGGCCACACCCGCCGTCTCGAACAGCGGCCAGAAGTTGGAGAAGTAGCGCACATTCGCGTAATCCGCTTCGTTCGAATTGGCCACGAGGACGTCGAGGCCGCGCTGCTGGATGAGCGCTGCCGCTTTCTGGATACGTTGTTGGTATTCCGCTTCGGGAATGCACACGCGCTGCTCCATACTGTTCTCTCCTATCGATTGTGACTTGCTCCCAAGCATGGTACCACCTGATATGTTAGTCCGTCGAGTCCGAGAGTGGCCTTGGTGTCGGTCTTCTTCTCGGTGCTTTGTGGTTGGAACTTCGAAGCCGGAGGCTCGGAGGGTGCGGCCAGGACGTCTTGGTCGAACCGGCTGAATGAAAGGTGCCAGCTCGGGCACCCACTCGTCTGCTGGCACTGAGTTCCACGATCCTATTTGGTTTGCCTGATTTGACAGCATTGCTCCACGTCGGTTCTCGATAGCTTACGACGACGGATTTCGTACGACGCCTCATTCCGCCGCGGGTAGTACTCGGACCGCTCGATCCGCTCAGCCAGCGAATGCCAATGGCGGTTCCAGATCACCGAGCCAATCCATTGGCTGCCTTCGCCTCCTCGGCATCGGTGAGTCTCCTCCGCAAGACTTGTCAGCGGCCGACCTGCCGAACCGGTCGGCGATCATCTGCAGGTACGCGTAGTCCTCCATGCCCTCGCGGATATTCTTCAGGCGAATCGTCGTAGCCGGAGCCTGGAAGCCCGCCTCCATGCCGGGACAGAACAGCATCCCTTCCCAGCCCAAACAACGTTGTTCGTACGGGATCCCTTGAACTCGACGATCCCCAGGTCCGGCCTGGTCCAGTGGATGCCATCCCTGCTCTCGGCGTAGCACACCACCTGCGGGTGGGTCTCCGCCGAGGTCTTCTCGTCATCGTGGGGGCCTCGGTAGTACATCCGGCAGACCTCGCCGTCCTGGAACACGGTATGGTAGGCGCAGACGTTACCCTCCCACGGATGATCGTGAACGATGGCCAGTTCACGGGGGGGCGGGGAGTGCAGCTTCAACGAAGCCCTGTTCATGCTCTCGATCCGGGCATCGTCGACGAACAGTTCGAGCCGCGATCCGACACGTAGCGGCTCAGCCGCTTGAGCGCACAAGGCGAAACCGCCGGCCAGAAGCACCGCGAGAAAGGCTGAAGTCTTCATCAGTTCTCCTTGCTCTTCAGCAGCGTCACGGAGTAGACCGCCGCACGCTCTAGGTGCAGGCGGAGCAGGTACTTGCCCGCAGCCAGATCGCCAAGCTTACGGTCTTTCCAGGTCACGGAATGCCGAAGCGAATCACCCCTGATCGGCAGGCAGTCGTCCCGGGTGAACCCACGGACTCGTTTTCCGTCCTCAGTCAACAGTTCGACCCATGCAAACCCTGCAGAAGCGTCAGCGTTGACCAGAATCCCTCCGCATCCAACGAGATCGATGGGCTTCAGGGTGACCTGGCCGAGGTACTCCAGAGGCTTTCGCAGCGTCGGTTGATCGCTGTGTTCGACAGGGCGGATTCCGGCGAATCGGTCGCGCGGGATCGAGGCGACGGCGATCCCGCTCCCGAGATCGCAGTCGTCCCCCCCCGTGGCACCTTGAGAGTACGCTCCGTAGTAGAAGCGGATCTCCTCCTCGAGGACAACCGGTGTCGAACTGGTAAAAATGGAGCCGCTGTCAAAGGCATTGCCCGTCGCGCGGGCCAGCACGAATGTGCGACGGAAAGGACGATCCCAGCGCAGGCCGTCGCGGCTGGTCGCCATCTCGATGTCGATGACGCCGCCGCCTTTCGCGCGGTCGAGGATCTGGATGAGCGAGAAGTACACATCCTCGTATAGGAACACCGGTGCGGTGTGGAACTCCACCCACGGAGAGTCGAGATCGTCGGGAGTGAGGACGAGCTGCGGCTTGGACCAGTGAACGAAGTCCTTGCTCTCGGTCCGACCCATGCCGTGTTTGAAATACATCCCGCCGTCGGGCCCGTCGAACCACATCTTGCCGTAGATGGCGAACACACCCCGTTTGGTGTCTCGAAAGACGTCCACTGCATCTGACATCGACAGTGGGACATCCCAGTCACGGCCAGCCTCGTCGGAGAATGGCACCCGCGCTCCGAAGTCACCGTAGGATACACGAAGCAACGGCATTTCAGGGTGCTTCGTCCAATGCACGCCGTCGGGCGAAAACGCGACATGCAGGCCCGGGTACTCTTTTCCGCTGCTCCTGCCGAAGTCAAAGAACGCCATCTTGTACCGTTTGGCGGGATCGGGATCGGCCGGATCGACGATCACGGAATTTGCATACCGGACGGATGTGCCGCCTGCGCCGATCAGCACGATGTTGGTCTTCCTGATGTCGTTGAACGGGAAAAGGCCCAGTTCCGGCTTGGTGAAGTGGATGCCGTCTTTGGACTCGGCGTAGCACACCACACAGGCGTGCGTGCGTTGGGTGGCGCGATTGCCCGAGAACGCCTGGTACCAGAGCTGATACAGGCCGGTCTCGGGGTTCCGGTAAACGCTCATCCACGCGATGGCGACCTCCCACGGCTTGTCGCACCTGATGAGTGGATTCGCGTGGTGCCGCGTGAACGGCCGTACTTCCCGCCGGGTCCCAGAACGATAGAGAACATCCGCGTCATCGACGAGGAGAATCGTGCGGGCCGAACCACTCGCGGGGTGATCCTGCGCCCGAGCAGCATACCAGGGTGTCGCGCAGGTTGCGGCCAGAATGAGTATCTCCGTCGCGTGCAAGCGCATCGGTGCCTCCTCAGGGGTCTAGCAAGCTGATCGTACCAACCAGGTAGAGGTCAGGATGGTGCCCAAAGGCCTCACCGTCGATCACCGCGCCGCCGGTTTCGCCGCCTGCAAGGTAGATGCGGTCGCTGCGGACGATGGTCATTGGGGTATTGTTGTTGAGCGGCAGTGGGTCCGCGGTGCCGAAGAGGCCCGTCTGAACATCATAGACGAACACGTCACTGAAGTAGGCTTTGTCGGGATAGTGGCGGGTCGGTTTGCCATACGGGGGGCGAACCGTGCCGTCGGGGTTCTCGATCCTCGGGTATTGGTAGCCGCCCACGAGGATAATCCACCGGCCGCGATATGCGATCTCACCCACGGTGAAGAAGTTGCCACTGGATATGGGCAGGTCGCGCAAGCGCGTCCACACGTCGACCGTCGGGTCATACATCCAGTTATCGACAACGGTGGAGTAGCCTCCGGGCGCCAATTTATTGTCGTCGCCACCCGCGCCGCCAAAAACGTAGATCTTGCCATCGACGACGGCCATACCAGGCGTGAAGCGTGGCGTGCCCGGACAGTCCGCCCGCCGTCGCCATCCGGCACTCAGATCCCGGGTATCGAGCATGAGCAGCTTCGCCCCGAGGCGCAGCCGGTGACCCGCGCGGTCGGTATGTGTGTAGAATTTCTCGGAATCGTAGTCGGCGCCGCCGAAAAGGTAGATCTTGGATCCGATGGCACATGTCCCGGACCAGACCGCCGGAGCGGGCAGTTCCGGTAGACTCGTCTCCCAGACCCACTCATCTCGCTTCTTCGAGAGCCGATAGCCATCGCGATATGTGAACGGAGCCGTATAGTTGATCCCGCCCCAGCAGTAGAGGGCCTCATCGACGACGATCCCGGCGAGGGCCTGCCGCTCGATCGCCGGCAGGTCAGGCAGCGACACCCAACTCGCCTGAGGGTCCTTCAGGTTCAGCGCCCACCCCTTCTTCAGGAACCCTCGCGGGTACTTGCCCGGCTTGCCGGGAACAGCATCCTTGTCTCGACCGGCGCAGAATCCACCCACCAGGATCAATCGGTCGTCGATGATCCCGATCGCGCTATCCTGCACACCCTGCGGCAGGGAGGTTCCCTTCTTCCAGGCAATCCGCAGCATCGAACGAAGCTCCGACTGTGGTTGCGTGTCGGCTGGCTTGGTCTGGGCAATCGTGGTTTCTGACATGAAGATGAGGGCCAAGCCGATGCGGAGTGAGCTCATTGAATCCTCCGGCCCAGGGAGCCGCGACCTTGAAACCACTGCGAAACTGCGTTTGCACACACATCGCCGACGGAACCCGCCCGCGGCTCACTTCGGCTCCTGAATCGTCCCGACCAAGTACAAGTCCGGATGGTGACCAAAAGCGTCGCCTTCGATTTCGCAACCACCGGTCTCGCCGCCAATCAGATGAACCCGATTGTCTTCGACCACCGTCATGGGAAGATTGTTGTTGAGCGGCAACGGGTCCGCCGTGCCGAACTCGCCTGTCCGCGTGTCGTAGACCAGGATGTCACTGTAGTAGCTCTTGTTCTTGTAGTGCTTGAAGGGCCGTCCGTAAGGATCTCGCACGCTTCCGTCCGGATTCATGACCTTGTCGTAGGGGTTGCCCCCGACGAGCAGAATGTACCGGTCGGCGAAGACAATACGTCCACTCGGGAAGTTCCCGCTCGCAATCGGGAGATCGCGGATCCGGCTCCATTCCCGTGAAGTCGGATCGTACGTCCAGTTGTCCACAACAGTGCAGTAGGATTTCGTTCGATTGTCGTTCCCAGTTGCGCCGCCGATGACGTAGATCTTCCCTTTCACCGCCGCCATCGCTGCAATCCACCGGGGCGTCCCCGGACATGGGTCGAGTTCCCTCCACCCGGCCTTGAGGTCGGCGGTGTCAATTACCAGGAGTCGAGTCCCCTGATGCTTCACCGAGCCCGTTCGATCGGTGGACGTGAAGAAGGTGCCGTCGTTCAGGTCAGCGTCGTAGTCGCAGCCTCCGCAAACGTGGATTCTCGTGCCGATGGTGCAGATCCCGCTCGAGGCAGCCGGCGAGGGCAGGTCGGGCAGGGAATCCCATACCCATTTGCCGGCACGCAGGGAAAGACGATACCCGTCCTTGTAGCAGTAAGGCTTCGAGTAGCTGAAGCCGCCCCACCCATAGAGTGTCCCATCCACTACAGCGGCGAACAACTCCTGCCTTGGCTCGCCCGGGAAATCCGGAAAGGACTTCCACCCTTGCCCCGGCCGGGCGAGGTTGAGCCCCCATGTTTTCTTCAGAAAACCACGCGGATATGCGGCGTCCTTCCCAGGGACTCCCTTCTGCCCGCTACAGAACCCGCCAACTGTTATCAGCGAGGAGCCAACGATGCCCCCGTCGCTGTCCTGGAAACCCTGAGGCAGGTCAGGGCCTTTCCTCCAGGAGATCTTCAGCATCGAGCGCAGTGATTCCTGGGATTGCGGCGCAAAGGAAGGCGAGGCAGGATCAGCCGGCAACGCCGCCGTCGCCGCGCAACCGATCAGGGTTACACAAATCAAGTTGCGCATCCGAACCTGCAACGACATGTGGATTTCCTCCGATTCCCGGGCAACAGGTCTCCCTGGCAATGAACGCCTCGTATTCCTTCCCGCGCGGCAGCAGACAGGCTACCGCTGAGGACTGAGGACGCGGGAGAAGGCCCCAAAGCAGGAACGGCTGCTGGAGCAGGCCGTCGCGACGCGGCCATCCACCGAGCTTCCGGGACGCACCTCGACTGCAACCGCAGGCCTTCTCAAGGCCGAAGCCGCTTGACCTTCGGGGTGAGCGGCACTCCGGCCACAGAGTGCCCGCCAACGCGCATCGCCGTGCCGCTCCAGTGCGTGTCGAGCACCCACTCGTTGGTGCTATTGATGCGCGAGTTTCTCAACCAACTCGTGTGGCCATCAAGGTAGCCGACATTCGCTCCGTCACATGCTGCCTTTGAAGAGGATGTGAAGTAATTGGTGTACGAGGGGTATTCGGCATTGTTGGTCCGATCCGAAGCGCGGCCGTGGTTGAAAACGTACTGTGTCAAATGGGTGATGGTCGGCCCGTTCGCAGAATACTCATCCTGAACAATAGGCACGGAGGAAGGTGGTCCTCCGGCCATCCAATCCGCCTTTGGGGCCCAGGGCTTGTCCGTCGACGTACCCTGGAAAACGCACGTCGAGTTGTAATACATCATGACCTGGGCGCCCATGTACCCGGCCGATCGAGCCTTCTCGATGTTGACGGGATCTTCGAGCCGCGGGCCCCCGTTAGCCGGGCAGCTGAAAACCTCCATCTGGTTTCCGATGTAGCGTTTCATGATGGTCCGCAGGTCGTAGTCGCCTCGGCCGCCGGGATCGTAGGTTGCCAGAACCGTATCGATCCACCAGGAGCGGCCGTTGTTGTAGGACTGGGTGGCGCTGCGCGGCATGAGCCCGCGATAGTCCTGGCCGTACATGAAACAAGCGACGAGATGCTGGTGCATGTTGGATGCGCAAGTGACCGTTTTGGTCTGTTCGCGAGCCCGAACCAGCGAAGGGATCAGGACGGTGATCAGCAAAGCGATGACGGCTACGACAACCAGCACCTCAATCAGTGTGAATGCCTGCAGTCTGGTGCATCTGCCTGAATGAGGCCACCCCATGTCATCATCCTCCTCTGGGTCGGCCGAAGTGTTATACTACCCATAATAAGGTAGCCGGCTGCCACTGTGTTGTCAAGGCCCGAAGAAGAGCAGCTGTTCTTCGTTTTCTCGGCGAATTGGCCTGCTATTCTCGGAATCTGGCGGCCGCGCCTTGACACAAGCCGCCGTCAGTGCTGTAATAGGCACAAGAACGGGTGGCGAGAAGCCCTCCCGGTGCTGTCGATTCACATCTCAGTTTCGGTTTGGGTGATGCGTATCGAGCACGCCACCTCGGCGAGCGGTAGCAAGAGCGAAGAAGAAGCCGCGATGCGCGAAGAGGCCCTCAGCGATGTGCTTGACGTGGGTCCGGTGGCCATGCGGATGGTCCGGCAGCTTCGTCGACAGGTATTGGCCGGCGGACTGAAAGCCGGTGCGGAGTTGCCGTCTGTCCGGGAGTTGGCCCGCGTGAGCGGCTCAGGCGTGGTCAGCGCCCACCGTGCCCTGCAGCGGATCGAAAGCGAAGGCTGGGCCAGCCGGGGTGGCGGCCGGCGACTGCGGATCAGCCAAGACGCGGTTCGCTTGGCCGAGGCCCAGCTTCGCCAAGAACCACCGACGCGCATCTTCTGGCTAAGCCCCTCCCGTGTTCGTCTCAGCTCAGAAATGGCCGTCAACACCATCTCGGAAGGTCTTTTTCGCGTCTTCCCGGGTTGTTCACCTCACTTTCTCTACGTCGATCTGTCCGTGGGATTCGGCTCGGTGGAGCAGTTGATCCGCCAGAACACAGAACTGCCCTGCGAGGTCGGCTATGTCCTGGCAGGCATGCCCCCGGCCTTTAAGCGACTGTTTGCTACCTACGAACTACCCTGTGTCGTCCCCGGCTACGTCGAGCCGGGTGTGGGCCTGCCTTGCGTTTGCGAGGACATGGTGACGGTCGGCCGGATGGCCGGTGAGTTGCTGTGCCGTAGCGGGCGAGTTGTGGCCCTTTGCCATCAAGAACTGATCGGGGCCGAGGTATTCCTGGTGGAAGGGGTCCAGGAAGCCGCCAGGACCATGGGGGTACGTGCACCCGGCGCCGCCGAGTTCTACTATCATCTCCTACCTGATGTGGCCGACTATGCCCGGGCTATTGACCTGCTGCTCGATCAGAACGACGGCTCGCTTGGCATCCTGGCGGTCCAGCCTGAGTTCGCAATGTTGGCGTTGCAGGCCGCCGCCCGGCGTCACATACGTATTCCCGAGCAGGTGCAGGTCGTTGCCTTGCACCATCATCCGATGTACTCCTTCGTCTATCCGGCGATTTCCTCGATCGGACCCTATTCGCTGGTTGAGCTAGGTCGCCGGTGCGCGGAAATGCTGGCCGAATCGATGGGCGGGCGACCCAAGGTCGCGCCTCGGGAGATCATCCGGTCTACGCTCATTGAGCGGGAATCAACGCTGCCGCGGACCACAGGCGTCCAGCGGGCGGCGAGTTGAACAAACGATGCACCCGTACCGTGCGGGTTTGAACCATGTCTTCGTACTTGGAGGTGGCAAGATGACACTGTACGCGCCTTGGCGCGCCATCGTTTTCGTGTGTGCCGTCCTGGCTTGTAGTTCCCTGGCGCTGGCCGCCCCGCTCAATGACACGTGTACGGGGGCACTCGCCGTATCCGACGGCACGATCTCGTCCACGACCAGCGGTGCCAGTTCAGACGGGGGAGCCTCGTGCGGCAACTCCGCAGGCAGCTCCGACGTGTGGTACCTGTACACCGCCGCCTGCACCGGTAACGTTACTTTCGATACCTGCGGGTCCTCCGTGGACACCGTGTTGTCGCTCTACCCCGGTGACGCACTCGGCCCGACCACCGTCTTCCAGGATGGATTCGAAGGTGATCTCCCCGCCGACGGGCTCACCAACCCCGCTCATTGGACGGTCCTGCTGGATAGCGCCGCCGGGACTCGCGTCGGCGTGGTGAACCAGGCCTCCGCCGGCTTCGCCGCCGCCGAGGGCAGCAACTTCCTTCGGCTTGTCCATGATGGCAACGACAACGCCCGCGTGTACGCCAGCCTCGTCGGGACCGGTCCTGCCATAACGGACGGCGCGGTTACAGGTACGTTCTCGGCCTACATTCCCAGCACGGGCAAGAATGCCCTGTATGCCAACTACTGGCACGCGAGCGACAACAATCCCGGCGGCAACTCGGAAACCTGGTTCGATCTGGCCACCTACAGTTGGTGGCTCCAGGATGTCGGCGGGCCGGCGATTCCGGGCATTCAGCCCAACCAGGGCGTCATCGCCGCCTACAGTAACGGGGCTTGGACGCTGCTGGGGCTGTTCGACCTGGATGGCTGGCGGCAGGTGACTTTCGTCTACGACCTCGATGCACCCGCCACCACGCGCTGCATGGTGACCGTGGAGACGGGGAAGAGAACTGACCAGAGCCCCGCCGGCACGATCACTTTCGGAACCTGGCTGAACAAGAACAACAGTGTGACCGGCTTCACTTTTGCGTCACACGCTGGCGACGCCATTCAATACGTGGACGCGGTGTCGTTCTCCAAGCCGGGCAGTTGCCCCGGCACCGCAGCCAACGAGCTTGCCTGCAACGACAACTGCGGAGGCTCGCCTTGCGGCGGTTCCAGTTCCTGCCTGACCCGGCCCTTAAGCTTCGGCGAGAAGGTCCTGGTTCGCGTGGCTGGCGCCAATGGAGCAGCCGGCGACTTCATCCTCCACATCGCTTGTTCTCCCACCGGCGTGCCAGCCAACGATACCTGCACCAGCGCTACCGAGATTGGTACGGGGACGCTCAACGGGACCACGCTTGGGGCCAACAGCGACGGTTTCTCCGATTGCGGCGGCGCCGGTAGCCCGGACGTCTGGTATCAGTTCACCGCTGCCGCCACCGGCACGCTCAAAGTGGACACCTGCGGCTCGACCTTTGACACCGTAGTCTCGCTCCACGACGTGTCTTCGACGCTCTTCACGGACGCTTTCGAGGGCTTGACTCCCGGGGCGACGAACCCCGACAACGGCATCGCCCCCGGCTACTGGAACACCATCGAGAACCAGGATCTCGACGGTCCGGGCAACAGCTCCAAGTACGATGTCGAGGTCACCAACGCGGCCTCGCCCGGAGCCGCCCAGGGCAGCCAGTACCTGCGATTCCACAAGCCGATTGGGGAGTACACAATCGCGGTAGCCAATTTTGCCTCGGTGCCGCAGGGAGGCCAAATCCAGGCCGATCTGACCCTGTACGTGGACTCGGCGGGCGGGACCCAGACCGGTGGAGACGGCACCCACGTCCAGTTGGATTTCACCAGCTCCCCTAACGGCGGATTCGGCCCGTCGCGCACCTTCCTGGGCTTTGCCTTCCCTGGCGGCGACTTGGCCGCCATCGTGGACAACACCGGCTGGCAGCCCGGCCAATTGGCCGTGGTTGCCTACAACGGCAATTGGATTAACGTCAAGAGCGGTGGGGCCAACATGTTCATCCCTGCCGACCAATGGCTCACCGTGCACCTCGACTACACCGTTGGCACCTCCTACACCGTGACCGTGAACGGTGTGACCTCTGATCCCGTTGGCCAGTTGTCTTCCCATGCCGGCACAGTTACCGGCCTGGAGATGCGCAGCAACGTCGGCAACCGGGAGTCGCTCTTCTACGTGGACGCTCTCTCGGTCAACCGGATGGACGCCGGCTGCCCCGGCAGCCTGATCTGCAACGATGAGTGCAGCGGAGGAGCCTGTGGCGGGCCAGCTTCATGTCTCTCGGCGCCGCTCCAGGCTGGTGAGAGTCGGTTGATCCGTGTCGCCGGGACCACCTCGGCCGCCAAAGGTGCGTTCACCTTGAATGTCGCCTTTGAGCCGCCGGTCATTCCACCTGTGCCGGCCAATGATGCCTGCGCCACCGCGATCGTTCTGACAGATGGCACGACCCATGGCACTACCTTGGGCGCCACCCGCGACGGCACGGCCTCATGTGGAGACTCCACTGCCAGTCCGGATGTTTGGTACAAGTACACCGCAACCGGCAACGGTACTCTCTTCCTGAACACCTGTACCACTGGTTTTGACAGCGTCCTGTCGGTGGTCAGCGGTTGCGGCGGGGCCGAACTGGCTGCCGCGTGCAGTGACGATTGTGGCGGCAGCCCTTGCGGCAAGACCGGGTCTTGCCTGTCGGTGCCGGTGACATCGGGGACTACGTACCTGGTTCGCGTGGCGGGCTTCCGTGGAGCGAACGGTGATTTCGACCTCGCCGCGATGTTCGTGCCCAGTATCACCAACGACACCTGCGAGACCGCTCAAACGGTCTCACTTGGCACGACTTCCGGTACGACCATCCTGGCCGCGGTTGACGGTGATTCGTCCTGCGGGAGTTCCGCGTCCAGCCCGGACGTCTTCTACACGTTCACTCCCGACGCGACGGGCAACTATACGCTCAGCGTCTGCCCGAAGACCACCTTTACCCCGGTGCTCTCAGTTCACTCGGCCTGTCCGGCGAGTCTCGGCAATGAGTTGGCTTGCAGCGCAAGTGCGAGCGGTGCGTTCCTCGTCGTTTCGCTGACGGCCTCGACCAGTTGCATCATCCGGGTGTCCGGCGCCAATGGTTCCTCGGGCAACTTCGACCTGAACATCGCGGCCGGCGGTGGCATGCCAGCCCTGCCGCTCGCCGAGAGTTTCGAAGCCGCTACCGTCGGCTCCGCTGCGGGTTGGGAGACGGGTTATCCGACCATCTCCTCCTCTGCCTGTGGGGCCTCGCCGGTGGCGGTCGTCGATACGGAGGCCAGCCCCAACGGCGGCGGCTCGAAGAGCCTGCACTGGCTGGAACCCGGCGGCGGCCCGAGAAGCAGCCTCATCCGCCGATGGCAACCGCTGCCCAGCAGCACA
>Ga0209202_1000718_pt1 | contig 23990 bp, 24 predicted proteins | sample AD_UKC032_MetaG_FD_184416 | JGI IMG/M metagenome (GOLD analysis project Ga0209202, IMG submission 184416) | Active sludge microbial communities of municipal wastewater-treating anaerobic digesters from USA - AD_UKC032_MetaG (SPAdes) (version 2) | ecosystem: Engineered > Bioreactor > Anaerobic >... | reverse complement strand
AAGGCCTGTTCCGGCGGCGTGATGTCGTCGCCCATCGACGCGAACAGAACGATCGGCGAACGGATCGACTTGAGATCGAACAGCTTGCCCTGCTTCGACTTGGTGTCATTCCACAGCTTGTTGCCGACGAACAGGTTCTGCGTGATCCACTCGATTTCCTCGCGGTTGAGCAGATACATGCCACCCCACCAGCGCTCGAATTCGAGAAAGCGCGGCGGCTCGGTGTCGACGTTTTTGAAGACGTGGTAATACTTGTCGAAGAAGGTATTGGCCGGGTGCAGGCTCTCGAAATTCTGCACCAGCCAGGCACCGTCGAAGACGCCGTTGGAGAGGTCGGCGACCATCGACGACAGCCAGGTGCCGCCAAGCAGGCCGCCCGAGTAGCGCATCGGGTTGTCGCCCGCCCCCTCCTCCCAGGCGCCGCCCCAGTAGGACATCGGCGCGCCGTTGATGACGATCGGCCCGGTGTCGTCGGGGTCGGAGGCGGCCAGCATCATCGCCGCCCAGCCGCCCTGGCAGTTGCCGATGATCACCGGCTTGGGGCTGTCGGGGTGCAGTTCGCGCACCTTTTTGACAAAAATCGATTCGGTATCGCAGACGTCGAGCAGGGTCTGGCCGGGTTCTGGCTCCGGGAAGAAGGAGACGAAATAGACCGGATGCCCATCACGCAACGCAACGCCAACCTGCGAGTCGTCCTTGAAACCACCGATGCCCGGGCCGTGCCCGGCGCGCGGGTCGATGACGATGTACGGACGGCGCTTCGGATCGACGATCACGCCCTTGGGCGGCACGATGCGCAGCAGGGTGTAATTGACCGGGCGTGCGAATTTGCGCGCGTCGAGCACGGTTTCGTACTCGAAATGCAGGAGCGGCGGCAGCCCCTTCTTCTGATGCTCGCGGAAATCGTTGCCGCGCTGGCGCATGGTGTCCCAGAACAATATCGCCCGCTGGGCGAAGTCGACCGCATAATCGTTCCACGTCGTACCCGGCCGCATCAGCATCGGCAGCGTCGCCATGCTCTTGGCCTACGACTCGCGCAAGGCCTTGGCGAATTCTTCCTGGGCGAACTTCAGCCGCTTTTGCAGGAGGGCGGCGACCTTGCGATCGATCTGCAGGTTTTGCGACAGCGACTTGACGGGTGATTTCATGGAAATTCTCCTTGAACTGGCCTGCGCAACGGGTGTGAGAATGACATGTTAAAGCACTCCACCGCACCAGCCTAGCGCTCGCCCCATGATGGAGGACATGCAGTTGTCGGACCAAAGAAAAACCGGCCTGCGGCCGGTTTCGTTGTTGCACCAAAACACCCTCTCAGCGCAGGAACTCCCGGCTGATCTGGCGGAAGGTTTCGGTGCCCGCCTTTTGCAACCATTCGAAGGCGACCATTTCGCGCGAGACGATACGGCATCCCTCCTGACGCAGGCGGGCCAGCGCCAGTTCCTTGTCGTCCGGCCGGCGCGAACCGACGGCCTCGGCAACCACGAAAACCTCCTTGCCGAGCGCCAGCAGATCGAGCGCCGTCTGCAATACGCAAACATGGGTTTCGGTTCCGGTCAACACCACCTGGCGGTGGGAAAACGCCGGAAGCGACTCCAGGCAACCGTCGGCTACCGCCGAGAAGTGGATTTTCTCGACGACCCGTTCGCCCGGAATGCGCGCCGTCAGTGCCGGAACCATCGGCCCCAGCCCGGCCGGATATTGAACAGTGGCGGCCACCGGCACCGACAGGTGCTGAGCAACCGCCACCAGCCACAGGTTGTGCTGTAGCACGGCATCGATGCCGTTGATCGCCGGTGCCAGCCGCTCCTGCAGATCGATCAACAAGAGCAGCGAGTTGTCGGGGCGAATCAGCATGCCACCATTGCGATTGGTGGAACTCAATTCGCCAGCGCCGATTCGATCTCGCCGAAGGTTCGCGCCAGATCGAAGGACTGTACCGGCACGCCGAGCAGGCGGCCGATCTGCGTTGCCGAAAAGACCCCGCGCACCCGTGGCGACCCGCTCACCGGATCGGTATCGTCGACCAGGATATGTTGCCGGCCGAGACTGCGCAGGGCATCGAGGATATCGACCACGCGAGCGTTGGCCACGTCCTTGAGCGCGATGGTATCGATGTCGCTCACCGGGCACATCAGGTCGGCCACGGTCAGTTCGTGGTGCTTGACGCCACGCCCGTGGCTCAGTTGCATCGGCTTCTCGCCCAGCGTGTCGCGCGCCGTGATCAGCCCCTTGATCTGGCCGTCGTCGTCGACCACCAGCAAGAGCCGCACGCCGCGGGAGATCATCGTCGAATTGGCCGCCACCACCGACGCCGCAGCGCCGATCGTCGCCGCCGACACCCGCGCGAAGTCGGTCATCGCCTCAATGGCCGGCGACTCCGGCCCCACCATGTTGTAGCTGCCGGAAACACACAGAATCGCTTCCGAAGAAATCTTGTGCGTACGCACTTTTGCGGCAATCGTCATGATGCTCTCCTCCATATAGTGGTTGCCCACCAGAACCCGCGATAGGCAAGAAAGAGACAGTGGATTCGTGAGCGCGTTCCGTTGCTCGATCAATACTCGACGCCAATCGCAAGACTGCCAGACGCCGCCGCCACTTCAAGCACAAACGAAAATGCCATCTGCGGACAGATGGCATTTCGCGGTGTTTGGGATGAGGACTATCGAACAAATCGCCAAAACCATTGCAGCGCAATAGTCTATAAAAACATAATTCTCGACACGCCCCAAGTAGAGTCATGCTGCACGGGATAATTGCGAGCCTCCCACGAAAAACTAGAAGATTTATGGCGTAATAAGCGCCGCGAAATCTGGCGAGCGAACTACCTTACCAACCAAGTTCTGGACAGCAGGCATGAACGCTTGCGCTGTTTGATTACAGGCCGTTTCACCGTACCAGCTTGATGTGTAGGCGTAGCTCTCAGAGACCAACATGGATTTCCCATTCGATGACCTGACAGTGAGGGCCAGATTCCAAGTCCCGCTATTGGATGAAAAATCAATCGAATCAAGATTTCCCGTAAGTGTTACGGAAGATGATGCGGAATAGGCATTTGCAATTCTCAGCTCATCCAGCAGTGCTTTTCGCACAAACTCCGAAAATGGCTCACCGTCAGGTGTCTTGATTGGCCCAACCCCACGGCACATGATTTCCCTTTCCCCTGGCATTGACGCGGAGAAAGCACCAACATTAACCGTCTTGCCGTTCAAGGATCGCAAGGCGACAACGTTGTCAGTTGAAATTGAATATCGACTCGCCGAATAAGTCGAGCAACCAGAGGCGAGGACTGCGATAGCAGAAAGTACAAGTAGTTTTTTCATTTTTGCTCCCTTTGCCGATGAAGAGGTGCGGTTCTAACGACCACAATCCCATTCGGACTAGTCTTACTCTAGACGCCTAGGCTAATGCGCTTTTCCTTGTTCCCAATGTTGCCCCCTGTTGCCCCCGGATTGCAATAGCCTATTTCGGATTACTTTGGACGAAAAAAAACCAGAAACCTTGAATTACCGTGGTTTTCTGGTCTTCTTCGGACTGCTAAAAACTGTTCTTTGGTGGAGAGGAGGAGGATCGAACTCCCGACCTCCGCATTGCGAACGCGGCGCTCTCCCAGCTGAGCTACCCCCCCGACGTGGGCGAATTCTATATCAGCGGATTTCGCTTCTCAAGGCGATCGTGATTTCCCCTGGAACCGAAAGGCCGCGCTCAATCTCTGAATAACATGGGTGCTGCGCCCAATTACCATGGAGGAAAAGATGGCTACCCAATGCGATCTCGGCAGTCAGAAATGCAAGCCCTGCGAAGGAGGTGTGGCGGCGCTCGATGAAGCAGACTGCAGGGAATATCTGAGTTCGCTGGCCGGCTGGGAACTCGCTGGAGCGGCCATCGAAAAAACCTGGCGTTTCCGCAACCACCACGAAACCATGGCCTTCGTGAATGCTGTGGCTTGGATCTCGCACCGCGAAAACCACCATCCGGAGCTGACCGTGGGTTATGCCGACTGCCGGATTCGCTACTGGACCCATGCGCTCGGCGGCCTGACCGAGAACGATTTCATCTGTGCCGCCAAGGTGGAGCGGCTGCTTACCCTCTGATCAGGATTGCCCCGAGCCGGCCACCGCACGGCGCAGGCGGTCGGCCACGGCTGCCCAGGCGTGCTCTTCGGGCAGCGCCTCGACGACGATGGCGCTGACGCCGGCGCGATCCATCTCGCGCAGCGCTGCGTAGAGATCGTGGGCATAGCCGACGGGGTCGGCCGGTAGCATGCGCCAGAGATGCGGCATGCCGGCCTGCGGCGGTTGGCTGTGGCCGATGACGCCGCAACGGTCGCCCTTGTGGCGCTGGGCGTTGAGATAGTCGAGCAGGCGCTGGCTGGCGACCAGGCGCATCGGCGTTTGCGGCGCGTAATGGGCAGCCAGCGAGCCGGAGACGCGCGGGGCGCCGCTGGCCGTTTCGATGGCCGGCCGGCGACCAAGCACGGCTTCCAGATGGGCCGGCGCGATGTGGCCGGGACGCAGGACGACCGGTTCATTGCGCGAACAATCGACAATCGTCGATTCGATGCCGACCTTGCACGGCCCGCCATCCAGGATCAGCGGAATCCGCCCACCGAGTTCTTCCTGCACATGGGCTGCCGTCGTCGGACTGATGCGTCCGAAGCGGTTGGCCGACGGCGCGGCGATGCCGGCGTGCTCCCCCGCCACCGCGGCAAAACGGCGCAACAGTTCGAGCGCGACGGGATGGCCGGGCACGCGCAGGCCGACTGTGTTCTGGCCGCCGGTTACGGTCGACGGCACCCAGGCCTGCTTTTTCAGGATCAGGGTCAGCGGGCCGGGCCAGAAGGTTTCCATCAGCTCCCAGGCGACCGCGGGAACTTCTTCGGCCCAGTGGTCGACGGCGTCGTGGCCGGCCAGATGGACGATCAGCGGATGATCGGCCGGGCGCCCCTTGGCAGCGAAAATCTTGGCCACGGCGGCCGGGTTGGCGGCATCCGCCCCCAGTCCGTAGACCGTTTCGGTCGGGAAGGCGACGAGTTCGCCGGCGCGCAGCAGCTCGACGGCGCGGGCGTAGTCGGCTTCCGCTGGGATCATTCGCCGACGATGCCGATGGCGGCGCGGGCGGCCAGCGCCGTTTCCTGGACCTTGGCCGGATCGTCGCCGATCACCGTGAAATGGCCCATCTTGCGGCCCGGACGGGCGTGGTGCTTGCCGTAGAGGTGCAGCTTCAGGTTGGGAATGGCGTGCAGCTTCGCCCAGTCCGGCTCGCGGTAGCGTTCGCCGCCGCTGCCGCTTTCGTACCAGAGATCGCCCAGCAGATTGACCATGACCGCCGCCGAGTGTGCACGCGCCTCGCCCAGCGGCAGGCCGCACAGAGCGCGCACCTGTTGCTCGAACTGATTGGTGACACAGGCGTCGATGGTGTAGTGGCCGCTGTTGTGCGGGCGCGGCGCCATTTCATTGACGATCAGGCAGCCGCGACTGACGAAGAATTCGACGCCCATGGTGCCGATGTAGCCCAGCTTTTCGGCAATGCGGGCGGCGACATCCTCGGCATCGCTCCTGACGCAGCCGGTGGTACGTGCCGGCACGATGGAGACGTCGAGAATGCCGTTGGTGTGCTGGTTTTCGCCGGTCGGGAAGCATTCGACGCGGCCGTTTTCATCGCGCGCCAGCACCACCGAAACCTCATAGTCCAGCGTCAGGCGCTGTTCCAGCACGCAGGCTTCGCCTTTGAAACGGCCAAAGGCGACCAGCGCTTCTTCACGGTTGTTGACGGTGGCCTGTCCCTTGCCGTCGTAGCCGAAGCGCGCCACCTTGAGGATGGCAGGAAAGAGCGAGGCGTCGGCGTTCCGGATGTCGTCTTCGCTGCGAATCGCGGCGAATGGACCGTGCGGCAGGTCGTTGTCGCGCAGGAAGGTCTTTTCGACGATGCGGTTCTGGCAAACCGCCACGGCCGCCGCTGCCGGGCGCACCGGGACGAACTTGGCAAGGTATTCGAGCGTGTCGGCCGGCACGTTTTCGAATTCCGTGGTGATCGCTGCGCAGCCAGCGGCGAATTCGTCGAGCGCCGCATAGTCGTCATACGCGACGCACAGGTGGCGTTCGGCAATCAGGCCGGCCGGCGAATTCCTGTCGGGATCGAGCACCCAGACCTGGTAGCCCAGTTCGTGGGCGGCGGCGACGAAGAAGCGGCCGAGCTGGCCACCACCGAGCATGCCGAGCGTGGCGGGCGGGAGAATCATCGTGTCGCTCAAGACAGTAACCTCATTGGCCTTCAAATTTGGGCATTTTTTCGGGTTGACCGCAACCGTCACACTTCCGGCAATTTCATTGCCAGCACCTTTTCGGCCTGGGCCTTGCGGAAAGCCTGCAGTTTTTCATTCAGCGCCGCGTCTTCGTTCGCCAGCATCGCCACGGCAAAGAGCGCCGCGTTGGCGGCACCGGCTTCGCCGATGGCGAAGGTGGCGACCGGGATACCTTTGGGCATCTGGACAATGGAGTGCAGCGAATCGACCCCGGACAGCGCGCGCGACTGGACCGGCACGCCGAGCACCGGCACCGTCGTCTTGGCGGCCAGCATGCCCGGCAGGTGGGCGGCGCCACCGGCGCCGGCGATGATCGCCTTGAGGCCGCGCTCACGCGCCGCTTCGGCGTATTCGAAGAGCAGGTCCGGGGTGCGGTGGGCGGAGACGACGCGGGCTTCGAAGGCGACGCCGAAGTCCTTGAGGATGACGGCGGCGGCCTGCATGGTCGGCCAGTCGGAATCGGAGCCCATGACGACACCGACGGAGATTTTCTTGTCGCTCATTGTGCAGCCTTTCGTTCGGCGGCTTCGATGGTGTTGGCCAGCAGCATGGTGATGGTCATCGGCCCGACGCCGCCCGGCACCGGGGTGATCTGGCCGGCCACTTCGAGACAACCGGCGAAATCGACGTCGCCGCACAGCTTGCCGTCCGGCAGGCGGTTGATGCCGACATCGATGACGACGGCGCCCGGCTTGACCATGTCGGCGGTGACGAAACGCGGCTTGCCGACCGCGGCGACCAGGATGTCGGCGCGGCGGGTGTGGCCGGCGAGGTCTTTGGTGCGCGAGTTGCAAACGGTGACGGTGGCGCCGGCGTTGATCAGCAGCAGCGCCATCGGCTTGCCGACGATGTTGGAGCGGCCGATGACGACGGCTTCCTTGCCGCTCAGGTCGACCTTGCCCTGTTCGAACATCTTCATGACGCCATACGGCGTGCAGGGGATGAAACGCGGGTTGCCCTGGGCCAGCGCGCCGACGTTCTCGGCATGGAAGCCATCGACGTCCTTGTCGACGGCGATCGCTTCGAGCACGGCTTCTTCGTCGAAATGTTTCGGCAGCGGCAGTTGCACGAGGATGCCGTGGATGCTTGGGTCGGCGTTCAGTTCGACGATCTTTTTCAGCACCGTGGCCTGGTCGACCGCAGCATCGTAGGTGATCTTCTCGGAATGCATGCCGATGGCCAGGCAGCCATTGACCTTGTTGCGCACGTAAACTTGGGAGGCCGGGTCTTCGCCGACCAGAATGACCACCAAACCAGGGCGCTGCCCCCTGGCCGTCAGCGCTTCCACGCGCGCCTTGAAGCTCTGGCGCAGTTCCTCAGCCAGCGCCTTGCCGTCGATAATTTGTGCCGTCATCGTCGCATCCAACAAAAATGAAAAGGGGAAAGGCGGCGGCCTTTCCCTTTGAATTGGCGACTATTTTAACAGATTACGCGACAGCGGCTTCCGCTTCGCCGACTGCCGCCCGGCCCGCTTCGAAAGCCCGGCGATTCAGCTCGACCAGCTTTTCGCCCTTGCGCTGGAAACGCTTGAGCACGCAGTCGAGCAACGTCTCGGCCGAAAACGGCAGATGGTCGGCGATGGCGCCGAGCATCACGGTGTTGCCGAGCCGGATGTCGCCAAGTTCCAGCGCGATCGACGTGGCATCGAAGGCGACGACCTTGTTGCCGCACTTCCGGATTTCGGCGAGCGGATCTTCCGGGTAGTCGAACAAGCCCAGTTCGACGACCGGCGGGACCAGGCGGGCAGTATTCATCAAGGTGATGCCGCCCGGCTTGAGCATGTGCTGCCAGCGCATCGCTTCGGCCGACTCGAAGCCGAGCAGTACGTCGGCAGTACCCGGCGTGATCTGCGGCGAAAGTACCCGTTGGCCGAAGCGCAAGTGCGACGAAACCACCCCACCGCGCTGCGCCATGCCGGCGACTTCGGTCTTCTTGGCGTCGTGGCCCATGGCGATGGCGGCTTCGGCGAGGATCTCGGTGGCGGTCATGACGCCCTGACCGCCAATGCCGACGACGAGGATGTTGGTGTTTTCGCTCATGCCGTGCAGCCCCCTGGAACCAGCTTGATCGGCGACACCGGCGCGTAATGCTGGATTGCCTTCGGCGCGCAGGGCTGGACACAGAGGCCGCAACCGGTACACACCGAGCTTTCGATACGCACGAAGGCCAGATCGACCTCGCGCCCACTCGGCTTCACTTCCTTGCCACGGCGGGTGACATGAATCGCCGGACAGCCGACGTCGATGCAGTTGCCGCAGCCGGTGCACTTGTCGTCGATGACTTCGAAGGGTTTCAGCTTGTGGTAATCCTTGATCAGCACGCAGGGCTGGTCGGTGATGATGACCGACACCTCGGGCACCTTCACTTCTTCGCGGATGGTCTTGAACAGCACCGGCAGCTCGTACGGATTGACCGTGTGGATGCGCTCTTCCTTGACACCAAGTGCGCTCACCAGCTTGGCGAAATCGACACGCGGCGCGTCGTCGCCGTAGATGTCGCGGCCGTTGCCCGGATTGTCCTGGCCGCCGGTCATGCCGACCGCGCGGTTGTCGAGCAGCAGCACCGTGACATTGCCCTTGTTGTAAACCATGTCGAGCAGGCCCTGCATGCCCATGTGCAGGAAGGTCGAGTCGCCGATCACGGCGACGATGCGCTTGTCCTTGTCGGCCTCGCCGCGGCCCTTGTCAAGGCCAAGCGCCATGCCCATCGAGGCGCCCATCGAGACGCAGGTGTCGAGCGCGTTCCACGGATGGCCGGCGCCCAGCGTGTAGCAGCCGATATCGCCGGAAATGGTCAGGTTGCGCACCTGCGACAGCGTGTAATAGACGCCGAGGTGCGGACAGGCAACGCACATGGTCGGCGGCCGCGGGAAAACCGGCATGGCTGCGGTCGACCGCGTTTCCGGCACGATTTCGCCGAGAAGGCGGGCAATGGCCGGCTTCAGCACGTTCGGCGACAGCTCGCCCTGCAGTGGCAGGATTTCCTTGCCGATCACCTGCAGGCCCTGCGCCTTCAGTTCGGTCTCGACCAGCGGCTCGACTTCCTCGACCACCACGACCTGCTCGACCAGCGCCGCCAGTTCGCGGCATTTCTCGAACGGCACCGGGCAGGAAAAGCCGAGCTTGAGGACCGGCGCGTTCGGGAAGGATTCCTTGACGTGCATGTAGGCCGGACCCGAGGTGATGAAGCCGACGCGGGTATCCGAACCCTTTTCGATGAAGTTCAGCGCCGAGCTTTCAGCCAGTGCGCGCAGTTCGATGTCGCGCTTGAACATCAGCGGAATCCGCTTGCCGGCATTGCCCGGCACCATGACGAAGCGCCCCGGCTCCTTCTTGAAGCCGGCGCCGGTGTGCGGCACGCGCTCGCCGACTTCGACCAGCGACTTGACGTGGTTGATGCGCGTCGTCATGCGCAGGATGACCGGCACCTGATACTTTTCCGACAGCTCGTAGGCATCGAGGGTCATCGCATAGGCTTCCTGCGAATCGGCCGGCTCGAATACCGGCACATGCGCGAAGCGCCCCCAGTAGCGCGAGTCCTGTTCGTTCTGCGACGAGGAGAGCCCGACATCGTCGGCAATGGCGATGACCAGGCCACCGATCACACCGGTCAGTGTCAGCGTCATCAGCGCATCGGAGGCGACATTCATGCCGACATGCTTCATGCAGCAGAAAGCGCGCGACCCGGCGTAGGCGCAGCCGATCGCCACTTCCAGCGATACTTTTTCATTCACCGACCACTCGGCATAGAGGTCCGGGTAGGTCGAGATGACTTCCAGCATTTCGGTGGACGGCGTGCCGGGATAGGCGGCCGCGACCTTGACCCCCGCTTCCCAGACGGCTCGGGCGACTGCTTCGTTACCAGACAATAAAACCCGGCTTGCGGCCGGTAATGGCATGACTGCCGCCATGGCGACTCCTCGATCAGCATTAGCAGAACCGACCATTATAGGAAGGCGCGCGATCCGGCATTTGATACAACGCAAGGCATGTTGCAATAATTTTTTGTGTAATTAACCGCCAGGCGTCGGCCGGTTTTGCCTATCCGGATCAAAGCCACGCGGCAACGTCCGGCGCAGAATCCTCCTCTCGCAAGTACCCAGAAGCACAACCATGGTCGCAGCGGTCCTCCACAATTCCCCCGAAATCCCCGTCGCGGACGGAAGGCGCATTCCCGGCAATAAGGGAATCTGGGTCGGCATCACCTGCGAAATCGTCGAGTTCGTCGTTCTGTTCACGGTCTACTTCGTCGCCCGGGCGCATTTTCCGGACGCCTTCCATGAAGGTGCGCAACGTCTGTCGGTCATCTCCGGCACGGTGATCACGCTGCTGATGGTGACCAGCAGCTATTTCATCGCCTGCTCGGTCAACGCCATCCGCCTCGACAGGCACCGCGCCGCCGTCGCCTGGCTGGTCGCCGGGCTGGTGATTGCGCTCGGCTACCCGCTCGCCAAATTCCTGGAAATCAGCTGGAACCTGGCGCACGGCATCGACGGCAGTTCCGGCATCTTCTTCACCGTCTATTACTACCTCACCTTCAACCATCTGGTGCATGCCACCTGGGGCATTCTCGGCATCCTCTGGGTGCTCGCTCGCCTGCTCTTCCACGGCTATTCGGCGGGGGACTACACAGGGCTGGAGGCGCTGGCCAGTTACTGGCACGCGACCGACATCATCTGGCTGATCATCTTCCCGCTGTTCTACGTGCTGGCCTGAGCATGGAATCAAAAATCGACCGTTTTCGCGTGTTGACCGCAGCATGGCTGGGGCTGGTGGCCCTGACGCTGGTCGGCCTCGGCCTCGGCGAATGGTTCCGCGAGGCGCGCTGGCTGCCACTGCTCGTCGCCGCCATCATCTGGCTGAAGGGGGCGCTGGTCGCGCGCCATTTCATCGAGTCGCACCTCGCCCACCCCTTCATCGCCCGCCTGCTGCAAGGCTTCATCGCCATCGCGCCGACCGCCCTGGTCCTCACCGCCTTCTTCGGCGACACGCTGGCCCGCTGGGCCACGCTCTAAACCACCCGGATCGCCCATTTCTCAACCGCCCCCGAGCGGCCGGGTGAGACCGGACACGTCCGCCGGTTGGCGATTTTCTACGGGATATCCCCAAGAAAAATATCGCAAAATTTGTGGTCGACCTTATTGCACGATGCGAATTTAGTTTTTACAATGCGAAACGTTGCCTAGGGGTAATTACGGGTTTGCGATCCATCCCCGAAGCGCCACAATTCGCGTTAAAGTCGTTTTGCCCAAAAGGCGAAGCGGAGTCAAAACCAACTTAGGAGACAAAACATGGCCGACCAGCCGAATGCCCTGCCTGATCCGACGGACGCAGATCCTCAGGAAACCCAAGAATGGACCGAAGCGCTGCAAGGCGTCATTGCCAACGAAGGCCCGAAGCGGGCGCACTACCTGATCGAAAAGGTCATCGGCCAGGCCCGTGAAGCCGGGGTCGACATCCCGTACTCCGCCAACACCGAATACATCAACACCATTCCCGCCGACCAGCAGCCCAAGTACCCGGGCAACGCGGACATGGAAATCAAGATTCACAGCTACATCCGCTGGAACGCCATGGCCATGGTCGTGCGTGCCAACAAGGACACCAACGTCGGCGGCCACATCGCCTCCTTCGCTTCTGCCGCCGCGCTCTACGACGTTGGCTTTTCGCATTTCTGGAAAGGCATCAACGACGAAACCGGCGGCGACCTGATCTTCTTCCAGGGCCACTCGGTCCCCGGCGTTTACTCCCGCGCCTTCATGCTCGGCCGCCTGACCGAGGAGCAGATGGACAACTTCCGTCAGGAAACCGACGGCAAGGGCATCTCCTCCTACCCGCACCCGTGGCTGATGCCGGATTTCTGGCAGTTCCCTACCGTCTCGATGGGCCTCGGCCCGATCCAGGCCATTTATCAGGCCCGTTTCATGAAGTACCTGGCTTCGCGCGGCCTGATCGACGCCGCCAAGGCGGAAAAGCGCAAGGTCTGGGCCTTCCTCGGCGACGGCGAAACGGATGAAGTCGAATCGCTCGGCGCCATCGGCATGGCCGGGCGCGAAAAGCTCGACAACCTGATCTTCGTCATCAACTGCAACCTGCAGCGCCTCGACGGCCCGGTGCGCGGCAACGGCAAGATCATCCAGGAACTTGAATCCGAATTCCGCGGGTCCGGCTGGAACGTCGTCAAGCTGATCTGGGGCACTCAGTGGGACACCCTGTTCAACCGCGACAAAAAGGGCATCCTCAAGAAGCGCATGATGGAACTGTGCGACGGCGAGTACCAGACCTTCAAGGCCAAGAACGGCGCCTATGTCCGCGAGCATTTCTTCAACACGCCGGAACTGCGCGAACTGGTTGCCGACTGGACCGATGACCAGGTCTGGCAACTCAACCGCGGCGGCCACGACATCTTCAAGATCTTCGCCGCCTACAACGCCGCCGTCACCCACAAGGGCGCCCCGACGCTGATCCTGGCCAAGACCATCAAGGGCTTCGGCATGGGCCAGGCGGGCGAAGCGATGAACATCTCGCACCAGCAGAAGAAGATGGATGTCGAACAGATCGGTCGTTTCCGCGATCGTTTCGACCTGCCGGTGCCAGACGACAAGCTCTACGAACTGCCCTACCTGAAGTTCGCAGAAGATTCCGAGGAATACAAGTACATGCGCCAGCGTCGCATGGACCTCGGCGGTTTCCTGCCGCAGCGCCGCCGCAAGGCCGAGCCGCTCGCGATTCCGTCACTCGACACCTTTGCCGCCCTGCTCAAGGCCTCCGGCGAAGGCCGCGAATTGTCGACGACGATGGCCATCGTCCGCATCATGAACATGATGTTGAAGGACAAGAACGTCGGCAAGAATGTCGTGCCCATCGTCCCGGACGAGTCCCGCACCTTCGGCATGGAAGGCATGTTCCGCTCGGTCGGCATCTGGAACCAGGAAGGCCAGAACTACGTGCCGGAAGACCACGACCAGCTGATGTTCTACAAGGAATCGAAGACCGGCCAGGTGCTCCAGGAAGGCATCAACGAGTCGGGCGCCATGAGCGACTGGATCGCCGCCGCCACCTCGTATTCGGTGCATAACGTCCAGACCATTCCGTTCTACATCTGCTACTCGATGTTCGGCATGCAGCGCGTTCTCGACCTGTGCTGGGCGGCTGGCGACCAGCGTGCCCGCGGTTTCCTGATCGGCGGCACCGCCGGCCGCACGACGCTGAACGGCGAAGGCCTGCAGCACGAAGACGGCCACAGCCTGATCCTCTCCAACCTGATCCCGAACTGCGTTTCCTACGACCCGACCTTCCAGTACGAAGTCGCCGTCGTCACCCAGGACGGCATGCGCCGCATGTTCCAGGAACAGGAAGACGTCTTCTATTACCTGACGGTGATGAACGAGAACTATGAGCACCCGGAAATGCCGGTGGGTGCCGAAGCCGACATCATCAAGGGCATGTACTTGTTCAAGAAGGGTGCCGAATCGGCTGGCCCGCGCGTTCAGCTGCTCGGTTCCGGTACCATCTTCCGCGAAGTCATCGCCGCCGCCGACCTGCTCAAGGCCGACTGGGGTGTCGAGGCCGACCTGTGGGGCTGCCCGAGCATGAACGAACTGGCCCGCAACGGCCAGGACGTCCAGCGCTGGAACCTGCTGCACCCGCTCGAAGCGCCGAAGCTGTCGCACGTCGAAGAGAAGCTGGCCAGCGCCAAGGGCCCGGTCATCGCCTCCACCGACTACATCAAGCTGTTCTCCGAGCAAATCCGTCCCTTCGTCAAGGCACCGTACGTCACGCTGGGCACCGATGGTTTCGGCCGTTCGGACACCCGTGAGAAGCTCCGCCACCATTTCGAGGTCGACCGCCACTGGGTCACGCTGGCTGCCCTCAAGGCATTGGCCGACAACGGCGAAATCGCCCGCGAGAAGGTCGCTGCCGCCCTCGTCAAGTACAACCTGGATCCGGCCAAGCCGAATCCGATGTCGGTATAAGAAGGGAGAGACGACATGAGCCAAATCATTGAAGTCAAAGTCCCGGATATCGGCGATTTCTCCGACGTGCCGGTCATCGACCTGTTCGTCAAGGTCGGCGACAGCATCAAGGTCGACGATGCGATTGCCACGCTGGAATCGGACAAGGCGACGATGGACGTACCGTCCACTGTCGAAGGCGTGATCAAGGAAGTTCTCGTCCAGCTCGGCTCCAAGGTCAGCGAAGGTGTCGTGCTGATCAAGGTCGAAGCCGGTGGCGCTGCTGCAGCCGCGCCGGCCCCGGCCGCCCAGGCTGCTGCGCCGGCACCTGCGGCAGCGCCCGCTGCGGCACCGGCCGCCGGTGGTGGCGTAGTCGAAGTCAAGGTGCCGGATATCGGCGATTTCTCCGACGTGCCGGTCATCGACCTGTTCGTCAAGGTCGGCGACAGCATCAAGGTGGACGACGCGATCGCCACGCTGGAATCCGACAAGGCGACGATGGATGTCCCGTCCACCGTGGCTGGCGTGATCAAGGAAGTGCTGGTCCAGCTCGGCTCCAAGGTCAGCGAAGGCGTTGTGCTGATCAAGGTCGAAACCGGCGCCGCAGCACCGGCCGCTGCCCCGCAAGCTGCGGCCCCCGCCCCGGCTGCCGCACCTGCCGCGGTTTCTGCCCCGACAGCGACGTCGACCGCAGCCGCCGCCCCGGCGGCACTGGCGCCGGCCCTGCCGCTCGGTTCCAAGGTCCATGCATCGCCGTCGGTCCGCGCCTATGCCCGCGAGCTCGGCGTCGACCTGTCCAAGGTGCCGGCCACCGGCCCCAAGGGTCGCATCGTCAAGGAAGACCTGACCAAGTACGTTAAGGGTGTCATGTCCGGTGCCATTTCCGGCCCGGTCGCCACAGCCGGCGGCGGCATCAGCGGCGGTGGAACGCTCGACCTGCTGCCGTGGCCGAAGGTCGATTTCGCCAAGTTCGGCGAGATCGAGGTCAAGCCGCTGTCGCGCATCAAGAAGATCTCCGGCCAGAACCTGTCGCGCAACTGGGTGATGATCCCGGCTGTCACGTATCACGAAGATGCCGACATCACCGACATCGAAGCCTTCCGCGTGCTGCTCAACAAGGAAAACGAGAAGGGTGGCGGCGCCAAGCTGACCATGCTGGCGTTCCTGATGAAGGCTTGCGTCAAGGGTCTGCAGAAGTTCCCCGAGTTCAATTCATCGCTCGACGGCGACAATCTGGTGCTGAAGAAGTATTTCAACATCGGTTTTGCGGCTGACACACCGAATGGTCTGGTCGTCCCGGTGGTCAAGAACGTCGACAAGAAATCGGTCTTCGAACTGGCGCAGGAATCCGGCGATCTGGCCAAGCAGGCCCGCGACGGCAAGCTGAAGCCGGCCGACATGTCCGGTGCCTGCTTCACGATTTCCAGCTTGGGCGGCATCGGCGGCACCTACTTCGCGCCGATCGTCAATGCGCCGGAAGTCGCCATTCTCGGTGTCAACAAGTCGGCCATGAAGCCGGTATGGGACGGCAAGGCTTTCGTGCCGCGCCTGACCCTGCCGCTGTCGCTGACCGCCGACCACCGTGTCATCGACGGTGCGCTGGCGACCCGTTTCAACGTCTATATCGCCCAGCTCCTCGCCGACTTCCGTCGCGTTGCGCTGTAACCCGGGAAGGAGATCACTATGAGTCTCGTAGAAGTCAAAGTCCCGGATATCGGCGATTTCTCCGACGTGCCGGTCATCGACCTGTTCGTCAAGGTCGGCGACAGCATCAAGGTTGACGATGCCATCGCCACGCTGGAGTCGGACAAGGCGACGATGGATGTGCCGAGCACGGTCGCGGGAACGGTCAAGGAAGTGCTGATCCAGCTCGGTTCCCGCGTCAGCGAAGGTGCCGTGCTGATCAAGGTCGAAGCAGGTGCGTCCGCTGCTGCCACCCCGGTTTCTGCCCCGCCAGCGGCGTCGACCGCAGCAGCCGCTCCGGCTCCGGCGCCCGCGCCGGTTGCCGCCAGCCACGCCGGCGGTGCCGACCTCGAATGCGAAATGCTGGTCCTTGGTGCCGGTCCCGGCGGCTACTCGGCCGCCTTCCGCTCGGCCGACCTCGGCATGAAGACGATCATCGTCGAGCGTTACGCGACGCTCGGCGGCGTTTGCCTGAACGTCGGCTGTATTCCGTCCAAGGCGCTGCTGCACGTTGCCGCGGTCATGGAGGAAGCGCAGCACGCCAGCGATCTCGGCGTCACCTTTGCTACACCGACGGTCGATATCGACAAGTTGCGCGCCCACAAGGACAAGGTCGTCGGCAAGCTGACCGGCGGTCTGGCCGGCATGGCCAAGGGGCGCAAGGTCGACATCGTGCGCGGCTACGGCAGCTTCATCGACCCGCATCACATCGAGGTCGAGGAAACCACCGGCAGCAGCCAGGACAAGACCGGCGTCAAGAAGATCATCAAGTTCCAGAAGTGCATCATCGCCGCCGGTTCGGCGGCCGTGCATCTGCCCTTCATTCCGAAGGACCCACGCATCGTCGACTCGACCGGGGCGCTCGAACTGCGCTTCGTGCCGCAGAAGATGCTGGTCATCGGCGGCGGCATCATCGGACTGGAAATGGCCACCGTCTATTCCACCCTCGGCACCCGTGTCGATGTCGTGGAAATGATGGATGCGCTGATGCAGGGCCCCGACCGCGACACCGTCAAGGTCTGGGAAAAGCAGAACGCCAGCCGCTTCGACAAGATCATGCTGAAAACCAAGACGGTTGCGGTCGACGCCAGGGAAGACGGTCTTTATGTGACCTTCGAGGGCGAAGGCGCACCGGCCGAGCCGGTCAAGTACGACATGATCCTGCAAGCCGCCGGCCGCGCGCCGAACGGCAAGAAGATCGCCGCCGAGAAGGCCGGCGTCGCGGTGACCGACCGCGGCTTCATCAACGTCGACGCCCAGATGCGGACCAACGTGCCGCACATCTTCGCCATCGGCGACCTCGTCGGCCAGCCGATGCTGGCGCACAAGGCGGTGCATGAAGCGCACGTTGCCGCCGAAGTCGCCGCCGGCCACAAGGCGGCCTTCGACGCGACGGTGATTCCCGGCGTCGCCTATACCCATCCGGAAGTGGCGTGGGTCGGCTACACCGAGGCGCAGGCCAAGCAGGAAGGGCGCAAGGTCGAGTCGGCCAAGTTCCCGTGGGCGGCTTCCGGGCGCGCCATCGCCAATGGGGCCGAGTACGGCTTCACCAAGCTGATCTTCGACGCCGAAACGCACCGCGTCATCGGCGGTGCCATCGTCGGCCCGAACGCCGGCGACATGATCGGCGAGGTCTGCCTGGCCATCGAAATGGGCTGCGATGCGGTCGATATCGGCAAGACCATCCACCCGCACCCGACACTGGGCGAAACGGTTGGCATGGCTGCCGAAGTCGCCCACGGCACCTGCACGGATGTTCCGCCACCGCGCAAAAAGTAACGGGCCGGGTTAAACTGGTGAACAAGGCGACGGGAAACTCCGTCGCCTTTTTTCTGTCCCTGGAACACGATGACCGCAACGACGCCCCTACCCCGCCGCTCCACCGAAGAACAGTGCCGCCTCGAAGCCACGCTGCGTGACATCTTTGAACACAAGCTTTGTTTCAATGAACTACTTGGTTTCAAGGTCGAGTCACTCGACCCCGCTGGCCCGCAAATCAGTTTTTCGATGCGCCCGGACCTGATCGGTCATTACCTGCATGGCCGCCTGCACGGTGGCGTGATCGCGACCGTGCTCGATACCGTTGGCGGCCTGGCAGCAACCGTCGCCATCGCCGAAAAATTCAATGGCGAGACGACCGAACAAGTCGGCCACCGCTTCGGCCGCATCGGCACCATCGACTTGCGCACCGACTTCCTGAGCCAGGGCGTCGGTAAAAAATTTACGGCCACCGGACACATCGCGCGTCTCGGTGGCCGTATCGCCTCGGCTCAGATGCGGCTGGAGAACGAAACCGGCCTGCTGATCGCAACCGGTTGCGCCGCCTACGTCGTCAGCTGAACACCCTTAGAGTATCGGCACGCCCTGGTGTTCGCCGCGCTCGAACACCACATTGGCGCGGCCAACGATTAGCGGATCGAGATTGCCGATACGGCCGGTGTCCTTGTTGGCATAGGGCAGCTTGTGCAGGATGTAGCGCAAGGCATTGAGGCGCGCGCGCTTCTTGCAGTTCGACTTGATCACCGTCCACGGCGCATCGGCGGTGTCGGTGTGGAAGAACATCGCTTCCTTGGCTTTGGTGTAGTCGCCCCACTTGTCCAGCGACGCCATGTCGATCGGTGACAGCTTCCACTGCTTGAGCGGGTGCACCTTGCGCTCGCCAAAACGGCGACGCTGCTCCTCGCGACTGACCGAAAACCAGAATTTGATCAGGTGCGTACCGTTGCGCACCAGCATGCGCTCGAACTCCGGCGCCTGACGCACGAACTCGGAATATTCCTGGTCACTGCAAAACCCCATCACCCGCTCGACGCCGGCCCGGTTGTACCAGGAACGATCGAACAGAACGATTTCGCCATTAGTCGGCAGATGCTGGACATAACGCTGGAAGTACCACTGACCACGTTCGAAATCGGTCGGTTTCTCCAGGGCCACCACGCGCGCGCCGCGCGGGTTCAAGTGCTCCATGAAGCGTTTGATCGTCCCCCCCTTGCCCGCCGCATCGCGTCCCTCGAAAAGGATCACCACCTTCTGCCCGGTTTCCTTGACCCAGGCCTGGAGCTTGAGCAACTCGACCTGCAAGCGGTACTTCTGGCGCTCGTAGTTGCGGCGCTGCATCAGGTTCTTGTACGGATAGCCGCCCTGACGCCAGTCCTTGTGCAATTCCTCATCAGGATTGGGTGCCAGTTCGCCGGCCATCATGCGCTGCTGCTTGAGCAGCCCCTTTAAAAGCGCGACTGACTCGTCGACCGGGACGCCGGCAAGCACATCGCGCATCGCGCCCATTTTCGACTCCTGGGCGGCGTCGACCGCAACATGCACGGCAAAGCCCTCGATGCCCGCCGGCGTGGCAGACGGTGCAATGTCACCCTTGGCCACCTGACGCGGTCGCCGCGCTGGAGTTCCAGGCTTGCTGACGGGTGCCGCCGGCTTTTCCGGCGAATTGTTCTTGGTATCCATTTCCCCTCCGGTCAATACGCAAAGGGTCTATTTCACGGCAAAGCGCCGCCCGTGTCTACTCCAGCAATTCAGCAGGAATCATGGCACGCAGAACGGTCTGCGTCTCACCCCGCCGCACGCGGTTGCTCAACCACCACAATGCGCCCTTCTTGATCGTCCATTCCGACTCGTTTCCAGCCAGCAACAGCGAAGCCATACGGCCCAGCGACGGCTGATGGCCAACAATCAGAACCGCCCCGCTGGCATCGGGCCAGGCCGCCGCCGCGATCAGTTCTGAAACACAGGCTTCCGGGCCGATCTTGCGATTGGTTTCGAACGGCAACTTGAGCGCCTCGGCCGTCTGCTGTGCCCGCATGGCCGGGCTGACGACGACACGCATGTCCTTGGGCTGATGCGCGCGGATCCACGCCGCCATCGCATGCGCCTGCTTCTCGCCGCGTGCCGTCAGCCGCCGTTTCAGATCATCCTCACCATCCTCGGCCTCGGCATGGCGCCACAGCAACAGATCCATCGTCTTTGTCTCCACCAAATCCGGCATCATCCCCCGTGAAGATTACAAGCGCATTTCAAGCATCCAGATTCGCCGAACCCTGTTCGTCCGCAACCCAAGGGGCTATCATTGGCTTTTATTCCAGTTGCCCGGACGATGATGCGCGCCTCTTTTCCTCTAGCCCTCCTGATCGCAACCCTGCTCGCCGCCTGCGCCTCCGACAAGGACGCACTGGCCAGCAAGCATCTTTCGCAGCAGGGCGCGCTCAAGGTACATCCGGGGCTGCTCGGTGCGCCCATGCCACCCGAAGTGCAACCGAACGCAATCCCCGCCAATGCAGGCGCAGAGCCAACGCCCATCGCGGCACCCGCAGGTGAAGTTCCGGCGGCAGAAACGCCGCAGGCCAAACAGGGCGAATAGCAATGCTTGGCAGCGGAAGTCGCTAGCGCTTGCCGGCCAGTCGGCGCAGGAATCCGCGTCGCGACGTAAGCCCCGGGTTGCTTTCCTGATCGCCCACGCCCCGCGGCGCAGGACTCTCCGGCAGCACCGGGGCGAGATCTCCGAAAATTCCAGCAAGCACATCGTTCGCCAGTTTTATGGCCGCCGCCATGTCGGGCAGGACACTGACCGGCGAAATCAGTGGCGAATACTGATAGGGGCCAATCTGCGGATGGTCTGCCGCGGTAAAAGGCACCGTTCCCCGGGGTAATTCGACATATCGGCGCTGCCCCGAAGGAATATCGCCCCACAACTCGCCGCCGCCGGGCAACAAATACAGGTCGACGAACCAGGGTGTGATCACGACGCCAAGCCAGTCGCCCCGGTATCGAGCAAAGCCGAGCGCACGGCACGACAACGCAGCATTCACCGGAGGCCGCTCGGACTGCCCGGCAAAAAATTGCTCAAGCATCGATTCCGGATTATCCACACCGGCAATTGAAGCAGCCGCTGCAAGCGACCCATCCATTTCCGAGGAAATGATTTTCCCGCTCACCACACCACGACTCCCACGTTCCGGGGAGAATCCGATCTACTGGACTTCGCAGGGTTTTTCGCGCATGCAGGCAATCCACTCGGCGAAGGTGATTTCGCGCACCTCGGGTATGCGACGCTCGACGCTATGCCGACGCTCGCTCCAACCCGCCGGCGGCCCTTTGTCTTCGGTGCGCCGATCTTCACCAACACGCCTGTTCCTCGTGTATTTCATCGCAAGCCCTATATGTGTTTTTGCCGACCAACACATGCCTCAAAGGCATTGCCATCCTGCGAATCCAGTATCCCACCGCCCGAAGCAGGGCACAGTGAAAAATTTCACGAACCGCCGCCAGCGACACACGAAGTCCCGGCCAGATCAACGCCGCACGTCGACCACGATACGGCCACGCACCTGGCCTGCCAGCAATTCCGTGGCAACCCGTATCGCATCACCGAGGCCGATTTCATGCGTTATCGCATCCAGTTTCACCCCATCGAGGTCGCGACCGAGACGTTGCCAGGCCTCCTGGCGAACCGCCAACGGCGCCATCACGCTATCGATGCCGTACAAGGTCACGCCGCGCAGGATGAACGGCGCCACGCTGGCCGGGAAATCCATCCCCTGCGCCAGCCCGCAGGCAGCCACAGCACCACGGTACTTTGTGGTCGCGCAGGCATTGGCCAGGGTGTGGCTGCCAACGGCATCGACAACACCCGCCCAGCGCTCCTTGCCGAGAGGTTTCCCCGGTAACGACAATTCATTCCTGTCGATAATGTCCGTCGCCCCCAGATGCTTCAGATATTCCGCTTCGGCCATGCGTCCGGTAGAAGCCACCACGGTATAGCCAAGGTGCGAAAGCAGCGCGATGGCGACACCACCGACCCCACCATTCGCCCCGGTAACCAGGATTTCACCATCCCCGGGCCGGATGCCATGGCGCTCCAGTGCGAGAACACAAAGCATCGCCGTATAGCCCGCAGTGCCAATCGACATCGCCTGGCGCGCCGTGAACTGGGATGGCAACGCCACCAGCCAGTCTCCCTTGACACGCGCCACCTCCGCCAACCCGCCGCAATTGGTTTCCCCCACGCCCCAGCCGTTCAGAATGACACGGTCACCGGCTTTCCAGGCCGGATGCGCGCTTGCCGAAACCACCCCGGAAAAATCGATTCCCGGCACCATGGGAAAGCGACGAACCACCGGCGACTTTCCCATTATCGCCAGAGCATCCTTGTAATTCAGGGTCGACCATTCGACACTGACCGTCACGTCTCCTTCCGGCAGGACCGAATCGTCGATATTCTGCAGCTGTGCCTTGTATCCGGCATCGTCCTTGGTAATCAAGATTCCTCTGAACATCTTGTCTCTCCTCGTAGTCGCGGGCAACCAGTCGATAGTAAAGCAGAAAAGGCAAGTCGTTGCATGGCTGCCCAGCGCACCAAGGGCGAAGGCGAGACAGCCCGGACGCTAACAGCCGGGGTGCTTGCCTCTCTGGCACCGCTGCCGCTCTCTGCCCTGACCCCGGAACGCGTGGGTGAATGGCTGGAAGCCGAGACACCAAAGCGAGGCACACAGGCCGCACTAGCATTCCGGCTGCTGCGGGCATTTATCAACTGGTGCGAGGAACAGCAAGAATATAGAGGCATATCGTTAGGCAAAGACGAAGATGCAGCATCGGCAGGCGCCCGCATTTTGTCGCAGCCGGAGGTAAGAGCCGCATCGGTCGTCCAAATGCTCGAAGGTGACAGCCTCGACCTGGACGCCTTGGTTGTAGAAATGAAGAGGCAAGCTGCTCAGGTTCATGGCGGCAGCTTGGAGCGTGGCGAGGCAATGCTAATTGCTCAAGCGCACACACTCGACGCCCTGTTTAGCAATCTGGCGCGCAGGTCTTTAGCCAATATGCACGGCGGCAACGGAGAAGCTGCCGAGCGGTACATGCGCATAGCCCTGAAAGCGCAATCACAGTGCCGTACCACATTGGAAGCACTGGCCGAAATCAAGAACCCGCGCCCGGTTGCCTTCGTGAAGCAGGCCAACATTTCCAACGGCCCGCAACAGGTTAATAACGGCATACCCGACCCCGCGCACGCAGGGGAAATCATCAATCAAGCGAACGAACTTTCAGGAGTGGGGAATGAGCTATTGCCGGACACCAGAACATCGCAAGCTGCGCGCCGAATTAATCAGGAAGTGGAAGCCATGGGAGAAATCCACCGGGCCACGAACCGATGAAGGCAAAGCCAAGAGCGCCGGAAACAGCAGGAAACATGGCAACCGTTCCCAAGAGACGCAGCAGATATTCCGGCAGCTTCGCGCCTTCCTTCGTGAATGCGAAGACCAGTAGCAAGAGAACCAGGTTTCACACCCGCGCCACAAGCGCACTTTAGAAAGGAGCCATCATGGCCAAACCCACCAGCAGCAAACCATCCAAGCCCACAAAGACTCAAAGCTACCCTAGCTATCAAGCGGCGATTGCAGGAGCCATCAAACGGGGAGAGCCTTCAATCACGTTCAAGCTGCCTACTGGCAATAGCAAGACCAAAGCAGAGTAAGCTTTACTCACACAGAAAAAGCCCGCTTCGGCGGGTTTTGTTCGTTGTGCTCGGGAAGGCTTATCATGTCATTCACATTAAGCCAATATATACGCATCGTATTGGCAATGCGAGAATTGACATTGCTGAAATTCAATTGGGTGACGAAATAGCTTGCAGCATGAACGCAGATACAGAAACACAGGCACAAATCGCCTGCGACATAGCAGCGGCTAGACTTCAGGTCGCGGAACAATTGCGACAACCTATCGCTGGCCTGGCGTCTATCCTGACCTACATCGCGTCTGACTCATGGCTAGCGGCAATCGGCATAACTTTTCTTCTGCTGATTCTTGTGCCTTATTCATATTCAAAGGAATACGACAAAGCCTGGGACAACTACGAGCGAGTAACAGGCACAGGAAAATACTATCGTGCTAAGTAATTGGATGCTCCGTAAATGCATTGTTGGCGCGTATTGAATAGGACCCAAATGGTTTGAGTAGTGCGCGTTGAAAATTACCCAGGGTGACTAACCTTCCTGCTCGATTGTTGAGCAGGGCAAAGGAGATGATCACCATGAAGGATCTGGG
>Ga0209202_1000715_pt1 | contig 24046 bp, 23 predicted proteins | sample AD_UKC032_MetaG_FD_184416 | JGI IMG/M metagenome (GOLD analysis project Ga0209202, IMG submission 184416) | Active sludge microbial communities of municipal wastewater-treating anaerobic digesters from USA - AD_UKC032_MetaG (SPAdes) (version 2) | ecosystem: Engineered > Bioreactor > Anaerobic >... | reverse complement strand
ATCCGATCGGTTAATCACTAAAGATAGCCATTTGGTGACTAAAATCAAAATCTTTTTTTTGCAAAACACATGCCTCCACCCACCCGGCTAAACCGTCCGACCGTCCGACCGTCCGACCTTCAGACCCTCAGACCCTCCGACCCTCAGACCCTCCGACCTTCAGACCCTCAGACCCTCCGACCTTCAGACCTAATACTCCAGCCTGACCACCACCCCGTCCATTGAATTGACAAGCAGGTTTCGGTCTCCAAGTGGCAGGATGTTATTGATGAGACATGAAGAGATCCTGTGGCTCCACAGCAGCTTCCCGTCTGCCCGTGAGGCAGCATGCACAAAACCCTTGTCCGAGGGAATAAATATTATCCCGTCACGTTCGGTGATCACTCCCGGAGCAATGTCATACCCGATATTGAAATCTGTCTTCCATATTATCTCTGGTTTCTCCCCTTTTCCGCTCACGCCGATGACTTTCCCGTCCATTGTTTTAGCCAGCACCAGAAGACCGTCCTGAGAAAGTCCCATCGATTCCCTGACAGTAGCCCCTCCGAGATCTGAATGCCACAGAAGCTTCCCGGTACCGGCATCAAGACAGGCCATTTTCCTGTCAGGAGCCACCACGAAAAGACGACTTCCAACTGCCACAGGTACGCACGCCGCCGGTGAGAGCATCCTGTTCGCATAACCGGTGTTCCAGACCCACATGGTTTCTCCTGTTGTGGTGTCAAGGGCATAAAGCCGGTTGTTCCATGTACCGAAAATCAACATGCCCTTGTATATCAGTGGTATGGTCTCGACGAATCCGTCAATGTCACTGTTTATCCATCGCGGTGAACCGGTATTGATATCGAGCGAATGACAGCTTCCGGAAGAGCCCGCTATGAAGACACTTTCTCCGCTTATCACGGGCGAAGCAACAACCGGCTGCCGGGTGTCATAGCTCCACAGAAGCTTTCCATTGCTGATTTTAAATGCTCTTGCTATTCCGTCGGCTGAAACAGCTATCACTTTCTTTCCGTCAGATACGGGAGTACCGTAAATTTTAGCCCCGGCGGGGAAGGACCATTTGACCCGGCCGTTCCTGAGTGACAGAGCCTTAACCTCTCCTGCTGTACTGGTGATGATTGCCAGCCTGCCTGTTACCAGCGCACCGGCTCCTATATCAGCATTCTCCTGGAAACGCCATGCCTCCCTTACCTGGCTGTATTGTTCATTCACGGAGTAGTCAGGCCTTGGCCACATTGTGGTGTCTGTGCTGAATTCATGCCTTTCCAGGCGAACCGAGGCCCAGGCGGGCATTGTGACTGCACTGCTGCCGGGTGCACTGTCGCCCGCTGCATTTTCCGGCTCTCCGCCTGTCCCCGGATGCCTGACAGAGGCTGTCAGCAGCGTGTCACCAGTGATTGTCATGATGTTATAGCCGCCTTGCGCCTTCCCCGCCCGCAGGTTCGACCGGCCCATAAGTGCCGGAATGCCTTCGAAATTCATTACACTGTTCGAATGACCATGACCGCAGAGGGCAAGCCTGGTGTCAAACTTCTTCAGCCTTCCGGTCAGCTCATACCAGTTGTTCAGCCCCTCGTCAAGCGGGTAATGGTTGACTGATATGATCTTCATTGCCCTGTTTGCCGGAACGCTGAGAACAGAATCGAGCCATACGATGTTTTCCCTCGGTATCTGCCCCGGACCCATCCTCATGTTCGGACCGGAATTGGTACCTATGAAAAGCCATCCTTCATGGCTGAATGCGAATGCCTCTCCGCCGAAAACGACGCGAAAGCTGTTGGCCCCGCTCTCTGACCATTTGGTGTCATGGTTGCCGGGAATTATATACCAGGGTTTTTCAAGCCTGTCAAGGATATTTCTGGCAAGCCGCAGCTCTTTGTCTGATCCGAACTCGGTTATGTCACCGGATACAATAACAAAGACGATGGAGTCGATGCAGTTTATATCTTCAACTGTCCGGAGAAGGTCTTCATCGGCACCATTACCGCCCACATGTGTGTCAGTGACCAGTGCGAAGCTGAACCGTCCCGGCTGCCCGCTGACCAGCAGAGAGCTCAGACATATGCTGAGTAACAGCGCTTTCCGGAATGCCTGTTTAATCATATTCGGTTTTATTTGGAAAGCCAATTTACCACGAAATACCTTAAAATGTAAATCCTGCATTATTTTCCGGAGTAACCCCATTCAATGTTACCGGGCCACATATGCAGGCAGAATAAATTTGACATATCCCTGAATATTTGCTAACTTATAAAAAATTATTGCACTGACAGATGCATAATCCGTTCCGGATAGCAATTGCCGCGTTGGTGTCAATATTGGTTTTATCCCCGGCAGCCATCGGGCAGACTGCGGAAGCAAGAAAGACCTCCTCGCCGCAGTACAGCGGGATTTTATATCTCAACGGGCTGACGGACAGTGTGACTGTTTACCGTGATGAGCGAGGCATCCCGCACCTCTATGCGAAGAATGAGCATGACCTCTACATGGCTACAGGCTACATTTCGGCCCAGGAGAGGCTATGGCAGATGGACCTGGTTCGCAGGAGCACTTCAGGCCGCCTTTCCGAGATCTTCGGAAAATCATTCGTTCAGGCTGATATCTTCTCCAGGTGCCTCTGTATCCAGGAGAAGGCGAAACGTCTCATCGAAAAAGAAGATCCACGCATCCTGGGCTGCCTGAACGCCTATACGGAAGGAGTTAATGCCTATATCACCTCATGCGGAAAGCACCTGCCGCTCGAGTTCAGGCTCCTTTCATACACTCCGGAGCCATGGACACTTGAAAACATTGCAAGCATTATTGGATTGTTGGGCTGGAACCTCGACTGTCGCAATCTTACTGCCGAACTCTTTGTATATCAGCTTGTCCGGAAAATAGGCGCAGCCGGAGCCGCTGCCCTGATACCGGACTGGAAGGCGACGGATGAGGTTGTATATCCTGATTTTGCTGTAAGTGACAGCGTAATCTCCCGAACCAGGGAGATGATATCTTCATTGGCAGGCATAGCTGAACTCGGAGTATCTTCATTGTCTTCAAGCAACAACTGGGCTGTGTCCGGAAGCAGGAGCGAGACCGGAATGCCTCTGATGTCAAATGACATGCACCTGAACCTGCCTTCTCCCGGCATCTGGATGCAGATGCACCAGGTAATCCCGGGCGAAATGAATGTGACAGGGGTGGTGATACCCGGAGCGCCATTTGTAATAGCCGGCCACAACAACACAATTGCATGGGGCATGACCAACTTCCGGGTCGACGCAATCGACCTGTACGCCGAAAAGCTCAACCCCGCCGATCACGACCTGTACCTCTTCAACGGAGAATGGAGGGAGATGAAAAAGATGAAGGTGACCGTGAATATCAGGGGAGGAAAGGCAGATACGGTTACAATCCGTTTCACTCACAGAGGACCTGTTATCTCAGGCTGCATTGACACAGACAACATCTCTCCGGACCTTCAATGGATCGGCTATGATTACCTTACCGGACTTCATGGCCAGGAGAATTCTGCATTAAGCATGAAGTGGTCAGGATATGACGAAAGCGATGAGGTGAGGGCTGTCTGGCTTATTAACAGGGCCAGGGGATGGGATGACTTCAGGAACGCGGTAAGCCTCTTCAGGTCAATAAGCCAGAATTGCGTATATGCTGACACGATGGGCAACATCGGGATGAGCAGCGGCGGGGGAATTCCCATCAGGAAAGGAAGCGCTGTTCTGATCCGCAACGGTGAGACTGATGAATACGACTGGAAAGGATATGTGCCGTTCGAACAGATGCCCTGGGAATTCAATCCGGCCTCAGGTTATGTTTCATCTGCAAATAACCGGAGCGTGGACGATGATTATCCCTGGTTCATAAGCAACAGCTTCGAGCTGCCTTACCGCATCAACCGTATAAGGGCAATGATCGGGGAAAATGAAAAGTCAGGCATAGACGATTTCTGTATGATGATTACTGATCAGCATTCAGATCTGGCCAGGCTGATGATCCCTCTGATCCTGGGAATACGTGATAGAACGGTAGCGCTCTCACCCCTGGAGACTGACATGCTTGACACCCTTGCCTTATGGGATTATGATATGAGTCCTTCACTTGTCTCACCAACCCTTCTCGAATACTTCAGGGTAAGCTTCAGGCATAACCTGCTTGCCGACGAACTTGGTGATCTGTTTGACAGGATGTGGGATATCTCGGCCGAATACTACATCTACAGGTTACTGGCCCAGGGACCTGACGGGATGGTGGATGACATCACCACGGATAGTGTCGAGACGCTTGATGATATAGTGTACAGAAGTTTTACTGAAGCCATTGCTTCCCTTGTTAAGGATCATGGTCACCATCCTGAACACTGGAAATGGGGGAAGATTCATACTGTCACTTTTACCCACCCGCTGGGTTCCGTGAAGATACTGGCTTCGATGCTGCGTCTCAATTCCAGAAAGTATCCGGTAGGTGGAAGTGATCACACAGTTTGTCCGTTCTTTTCATATAAACCCGGATTTGATGCGGTGAACGGGGCATCAGTAAGGCATATATTCAACACAGCTGACTGGGATTCTTCGCTCTCTGTAATCCCCGGAGGAATCTCTGGCGTGCCCGGGAGCGAATTTTACCTTTCCCAGGCTGATGACTACATTGCGGGCAGATTCTACACTGATCATTTCAGCCGCCAGGCAGTGCTCTCCTCGGCAAAATACTCATTGATACTTTTGCCTCCGCCTCTTATTGACATCACTCACTGAAAAGCTTATCTTTGTGAATGAGGGGCTTTCAACTAAAAAAACAAAAGGGTGAAAGAGCTGATTCACATAAGGACCGAATGCTACTCAGGCTACAGGGATGATGAAACTCCCAAATGTTTCATGTGGCAGAACACAAGGCACGAGGTGAAGGAAGTGATTGACCGCTGGTACCAGTGGGATCCTGACCAGAAACACCCTGTTTCAGATTACTTCCTGGTTGAAACAGTTGCCGGTGATCAGTACATTCTGAAGCATGAACTTGAGCACAACAAATGGTATCTCTGCAGACCGGGAGGAGAATCAGTCAGAGAGTGCTGAATTTTATCCGCGCTGACAGCACAGTGTACCGGATTAATTCCTAAATTCGGGTAGTAACGCTTTTAGGTGAGCAGCTAACCTGCAAACCGCAGAATCATGGCAAACCCTCTGACAGCCACCTCTTTATTGTCAATCCAATCATGGGTGGTTTGCAGAGCCTGTTATGCATCCATCCGCCCATGACGGAGCAGATCAGATGGCTTCAGGCAATGGCCTCATGATTTGGGATTTGCGATTTGGAACTTGCGATAATTGCGATGTGCGATTTATAACTCAGACATATGAAATACATTAACCTGATCCTGTTTGCCGGGATGGTGGTGATGAACTACCTGGCTAACGCCCTGCCGCTCAACGGCAAGACAACCGGACAGCTCTCCGATGCATACCCGAACCTCTTCACGCCTGCAGGTGTGACATTCTCAATCTGGGGAGTGATTTACATCCTGCTTCTCATCTTCTGCGTGATCCAGTTTACAACCTCTTACCAGGCCGTCATCTCCCGCATAGGATGGCTCATCGGCTTAACCTGCGTCTTCAACGCACTATGGATAGTGGCGTGGCATTACGAGAGACTGCCCCTGTCACTCATCCTGATGCTCGGACTGCTTGTATCACTGATCTGGATCAATGTGTTTATCAGGGATCTGCCTGATGCATTTATAAAGGCAGGTTTTGGTATCTACCTGGGCTGGATTTGCATTGCTACAATAGCCAATGTAACAGCCCTGCTTGTAAATTTTGGTTGGGACGGATCCGCGATCAGCGGGCAGACTTGGACAATCATAATGATACTGGCGGGTGCAGTAATCGTTTCAGTGACAATATGGCGTCTGGAGAACCCATTCATCGGAATGGCTGTGGTTTGGGCATTTGCCGGCATCATGATAAAACGTCAGGCCGATAACCGGGCAATTTTCATTACAGCGGCGGTGATGATGGTCGCCGTGGCCGTGGTGCTGATGCTCTCATTCTTCCGTCGCCGGCTCTCGGGAGCATGAGGTTCCGCAATCCTCAGATAAAAGCCCCGTCATAATCCATCCTCGGATCAGGATGGGAGAGGTCTATTACCCGATGATAGCCTGTATTGCCGTTTTTGTGAGTTGAACTCCCTGCGTTGTAGCACCTCGGTATGCCCCAAACACCATGATATATTCTGCCAACAGTTGCCTTGTTCCTGTGGTAATGCCCGAATAGCAGCATATCAACCCGGTTCTCGATCACTTCCTTCAGCTTTTCGCTGTCGCGAAGATGCCTCCACAGCTTGAAATCGAACGGGTGATGGTGCATATATACCACTTTCTTCAGCCCGTCGAGCGAACCTCCGTCAAGCAGCGTTTTCAGCCTGCCCAGCTGAGCATCACCCAGCTCTCCCTCTGAAAAAATACGGTCATACCACGAAATCTCCTCTGCCGTCGAATCAAGACCGATGAAAGCCACCCCTTCGATTATGTCAAGCTTCGGGAAAGTGACTTCAATGTTTTTGTAGAACCGCTCCTTAAACACCGGCACGCAGTCGCGATTTCCCATGGAGCCCGTCCCGTAGTCGTGGTTCCCCGGCACCAGCAGCACTGTGTAGCCCAGTGATCGGAGCCTTGTTACAGACTCCATTGCCTCCTCCGCGTGCAGCGGATTGTTGGCGTTATCCTCCAGGTCACCCGTGATGACTACTACATAGCCTGAAGACGGCTGCTTCAGAAATGCAATGTTGTCAATGATTGATCTGAAATTCTTGCCGCAGTCGCGGTAACCGATGTGCAGGTCCGAGAGGTGAATGATCTTCTTCATTGCAGGATGAAGCTGTTAACTGATACAAACCATAAAGGTAGCGATTTCAGCCTCCCCGGTCAAAACTTTTATGCAGTTCAGGCGTTTATCGAGTAACTTTGCCTGCAGGATAAAAGACAGCATCATGAAGATAAACAACAATGCCGATATAGTGGCGCCCGAAGTGCAGACGGAAGGTGCCAGCAATGTCAGGATGAAGATATTGATTGGTCCGGGTGACGGATCAGGCAACATAATAATGCGCCACTTCTTCGTTGCGCCGGGAGGCAATACGCCGTTCCATAACCACAACTACGAGCATGTCATCAAGATCGAGCGCGGCCGTGGCATAGCAGTTGACGAGAATGGCGTGGATCATGAGGTAGCCGAGGGCCAGAGTCTGTTTGTAAAGCCGGGTGATCTGCACCAGTTCAGGAATCCGTTCGGTGAGACTTTCGAGTTCCTCTGCATAATCCCAAATCCCGCGGTGCAGAAACAGGATTAAAAAATCCTGGCAGGCCAGGTTGATTCGGGATCAATTATCCGGTAACTTTGATGTATAAATTCTGAGTACATGAAAGTTGTGCCGTTTACAATACTGGCAGTGATGGCACTGGGGTGCACCCCGGGCCAGAAACCGGATGAACAAAAACAGTCCCTTATGAAAAGTGAAGCTGAAGCTCTCGAATACGTGCTTCCGTCACCTGTGCTGACAGGAATGGTAAGCGTAGAGGAGGCTCTCGCGGGCAGAAGATCGCACCGCTCATTCACCGGTGAGGCCATCTCCGCCGAAGACCTGTCACAGCTGTTATGGGCAGCCTACGGAATCACCCATCCGCTGTCAGGATATCCGCAGACACAGGGAGGACTGAGGACAGCCCCTTCCGCCGGAGCCCTTTTCCCGCTTAAGATATATGTCCTTGCCGGCAAGGTGAAAGGAATTGAGCCCGGAGTCTACAGGTACTCCTCCCGGGAGCATAAACTGATAATGGTCAATGGCAATGATGTAAGGGAGCAGCTCTCTGAAGCGGCACTGAAGCAGGAAATGATAAAGACAGCCCCGGCGGTCATTTTTTACAGCGCCGACTTCAGCCTGACCACCGCCAGGTACGGCGACCGGGGGCGGGAGAGGTACGTATGCATGGATCTCGGACACTCCGCTGAAAATATCTACCTGCAGGCCGAGGCCCTCCACCTGGGCACCTGTGCAATCGGAGCCTTCAATGACCAGGCGGTCCGAAATGTGATGCAGCTCCCGGAGAACGAGGAGCCCCTCTACATAATGCCGGTCGGACAATATTTTCGCAGGGCTGAATTCTGAACCTGCCGGTCTTACTGCTGCAGTCCCGCTTGAAATGTCATACCATTATCATACCTTCGTTTCGGAATCATTTAAACACTGACCTATGATATCACATGAAATTGATTACAGGATTTTTGGTGATGACATCCAGTTCGTCGAGATAGAACTCGATCCGAATGAAACAATCGTTGCTGAGGCCGGTACCATGGTGTACATGGAGCAGGGCATCGCTTACGAGACCAGGATGGGCGACGGTGCATCGCCTGACCGCGGCGTGATGGACAAGATATTCCAGGCCGGCTCGAGGATACTGACCGGCGAATCGCTCTTTCTCACCCACTTCACAAACAAAGGCTCCATGAGGAGCAAGGTTGCATTCGCAGCTCCGTATCCCGGAACAATCATTCCTATTGATCTGCGTACAGTCAATGGAAACATTATAGTTCAGAAAGACGGTTTCCTGTGTGCTGCCTTCGGCACGAAGCTGTCGGTGACACTTAACCGCAAGCTGGGAGCCGGGCTCCTCGGCGGCGAGGGATTTATCCTGCAACGCGTCGAGGGCGACGGCAAAGCATTCGTGCATGCCGGAGGCACAGTGATCGAGAAACAGCTTAACGGAGAGACTTTGCGTATCGACACAGGATGTATAGTTGCTTACGAACCAACACTTGATTTTGATATCGAGACCACCGGCAGCCTGAAGACAATGGTCTTCGGCGGCGAGGGTATCTTCCTTGCCACTATGCGCGGCACCGGCAAAGTCTGGTTGCAGTCTATGCCGATCCGCAAGCTGATCCGCGCCCTCTCACCCATGAGCCAAAACAGGGGCAAAGAGGCGCAGGGGCTGCTCGGGAACCTGTTCCAGTAACGAAAGAGGGTCTGAAGGTCTGAAAGTCTGAAGGTCTGAAAGTCTGAAGGTCTGAAAGTCTGAAGGTCTGAAAGTCGGAAGGTCTGATCCGCCAGCCGGCGGATGAGGGTCGGAGAGTCTGAGGATCTGTCGCTGCGCGATACCGGCCCTGCAAGCTGGCTCCTGCGCTAAAATGACCCACCGGGTCATTTCTTTACGCTTGGCCCTGGTCTTGCGATCCTTTAAAGTTGTCTGCATGTTTTGTTTTGGCATACGCTGCCGGGTTCACCGCGCCTCTGAAGTGAATTGACTGGTAATGACAGCCAGTCAAGCGGCTCACGTGTAGTATACAGGTAAAACAGGTCTTCGGTCATCAACACATTGATATTGTAAAAATCGGACTGGTAAGGCCTTCGGTACACTGCCGGGGTCACATCAGCTCCCGTGAGCAGCGCCGCACGCGTCAGCGCTGTCTCCGCCAGGCTCACGGCTGATGGCACAGGATGGTCAAACCATGATGCATTAATCTTCTGAAAATCATCAGCATCAGATTCAACCCAGTGATTTTCCGAATCACGGAACGACCTGACATAATCTGTCATTGTGTTCATGATTTCACCCCAGGAAGTATCAGATTCATAAAGCATTGTGATTGCCAGAAGCATAGCTGCGGCATCAGAGAGAAATCCCTGTCGCTGAATCACCCCTTCATAACAGGAATGGGCCAGTGAGGATCCGTCCCAGAAAGTCTCCAGCAATTTCAATGTCAGTCGTCCACCCTCAGCCACGAGATCAGGTTTTCCAAGCTGTCTTCCGGCCTGGATCAGTGCCACTGCGGTCAGGGCGTTAAGGCCGCTCAGGATCTTGTCATCACGTGAAGGCTGGCTGCGCTTCAGCCGCGCTGCCAGAAGCTTCTCCTCGATGTCGTCGATACGGTCATGGTTCTTTCTTACCAGGTGGTTCAGTCCTTCGAAATTGCCGCCCCCGGTTACCTCATAGACTTCACCAAATCTAATGAGTTCCTCCGCTGTCAGCAGTGCTGCCAGCTCCTCCTTGCTCCACAGGTAGGTGGCGCCTTCCCGGTGGTCTGTATCGGCATTGAAGGCCGAGACATACATCCCGTCAGCTGCGAAGGTTTCATGAAGGCTCCTGATTATATTTTCCGACATCCTCCGGTAGTTCTCCCTTCCTGTCACACGGCATGCAAGTGAGTAAGTCCACAATGCCATCGCCTGGTCATAAAGCATCTTCTCGAAATGAGGTATCGTCCATTCGCGGTCCACACAGTATCTGTAGATACCTCCCTGCAGATGATCATTCAGTCCCCGCATCATCATCGCATCAAGGGTTGTGGTGACCATTTCGCCTGAAACAGAGTGGTTCCCGGAATCGGTTCCGGACAGTTCTGCCGTGGCTGTACCGGGCACCCTGTTCTCTTCATTGCTTTCTGCTGACATCCTGTACAGCATGAAGAGCAGGGTGGAGTGAGGAGGAAATTTCTGACCCTGTCCGAAGCCGCCATGCTCTCTGTCGAAAAACTCCTCCAGGCTGGCTGTAATCATATCCGGATCAGCATGCGGAGCTTCCTGCTCAGTCAGGGTAAAGGGAACGATCCTGTCGGCCTGCTCCTCAAGGAATCCGATAACCGCGGTGGCAATATACAGGAATGAATACCGGTACCCCGATGTGTGCAACGGGGCGTATGTAAGCGCATGCACAGGTTTCAGGTCATGTGTCAGGAAGACATTGAGCGGCCATCCCCCGCTGCCTGTCCGGGCCTGTATGAAATTCATCATGTACTGGTCGATGTCAGGCCGCTGCTCCCGGTCTACCTTGATGCTCACAAAGTTGGCATTAATATAGTCGGCGGTCTCAGGGTCAGAGAAAGCTTCTCCAGCCATCACGTGACACCAGTGGCATGTTGAATAACCCACCGAAACCAGCAGCGGTCTCTTCTCAGCTGCCGCGTAGGTCAGGGTTTCCATGCTCCATTCCTGCCACCATATCGGGTTGCCCGCATGCTGCCTCAGGTAGGGTGATGATGACCTGTCAAGGTTGTTTTTTCTGAAGTTCTCCGGCATGATTTTGTTTTCCTGAAATTAAACAACACTTCCGGATTAATGTTTGCGAAGTTGGCCTGGCTTTCATTCGTCACCTGAAACTCCTGGCACCAGCCTGTAAATCAGCCTCGCGCCCAGGGCTGGCAGGACCGGGAACCAACTATTACCCGGCTGCAATTCTGATCCGGGTCCGGTGCCTTTTGTTCCATAGCTTGTCTCGAACAATACACCCGCGTCGAGGGCCAGCGCTGTACGAGGTGAGAAATTGAACTGTCTTCCCATCCTGACATTCAGATATGTGTAAATCTCGATTTCGTCTTCAGTTCTGTCACGTATGTAGTTGAATCCCACTGTTGTATACCATGGAGGAATACTTGTATGTTCTGACTTTCCTGCAAAATGAAAACCACCGTTGACTCCCGCAGAGAGAATCTTTTCGCCGAATGCAGGGAAAGTGCCTATTGTGGCGCCGAAGACTGCCTTTCGTGCATTGAATGACAGACCGGCATTAAGCAGTTCAGGCAATCCGGCTCCGACAGCCAGATTAAAGGATGACGACTGGCCATGAAGGGTGCTGGCAGAAAGAAGCACCGTCAGGGCTGTGAGGGCTCCAATAGGAAGTATCTGGCATTTCATGTTCTTTATCGGATAAGCGTGTTGTGGAGTAACAAGCCGCGCCTCAGCAAGTTCAATCAAAACAGGACTATTTCGCAAAAAGGATGTTTTTCCTGACCGGGTACCCTGATGCTGGGAAGCGATCACACGCTCAAACTACATTGTAGCCTGCCCGAATGCCTGCAGGTATTTCCCGATGTAATCCCGCATCGACTTCGAGCGGTATTGCATGATGAACCGGGGGTGTTCAAGGGCAATGATTTTACCGAAGAATTTATGCTTCGCGTTGAGCGCAAGGAGAAACTTTTCATTTTTGCCCGTGCCGAGGCAAAAGCAGACGTCGGTCATCACCCCGATGGCAATCTGCTTCCTTATGTTCTCAATAATGAATTCATCTACGGCGGCGGTCAGGTCAGGCCGGTCATAGTAATTGTAGTTCTTTTCCCTGCCGCTGTGGCCGGTCTGTGTGAATCCCAGGGGGCACACCGAGGTGATGTAGAAGCGGCTGTAGAACTTCTCAGGTCCGCCATAGGCCCTGATCATCTCATAGACAAAGACAGATGAGGGCTCATGTGTCTGACGACCAGTGTATTGTATGCCGCATTCTGCTGTCAGGCGTTTTGTGTCCGTGAACGGAACTCCGGTGAAACCGGCACCGAACCGGCCGGGATTTATGCCGAGAATCAAATGCCTCGGGCTGTTGTCACTGTAAAATTTCCTGTAAAATGCGGATGAGACCTGCAATATGTAATCATCCTCGCCCCTGAAGGGATTCAGGATATTTATTCCTTCCGGCAACCCGCCGGAAAACTCCACAGTTCTGTTGAATTCTGTTACCCGGTCAGCAAAGAACCGCATTTCGCATTTCGAATTTTGCAAATCGCAAATCCGTCAGACCTTCAGACCTTCAGACCTTCAGACCTTCAGACCTTCAGACTTTCAGACTTTCAGACTTTGAGCCTTTCAGATACTTCCCGTATTCCTCGATCTTTGACTGCAGCCTCTTCGCGAGGTATTCATTTGATCCGTGAAGCGCCTGCAGAATCTGTTCTGAATCATAGAGATAATCAGAAATATGGCTTTTGCTCCAGCTCCTGGGTGGTGCCTGGAGGTTTGTTATCCTGTCAGCAAGCTTTACTGCTCCTACCTCCCGGGGGAACTTTCTTATCTTTGCAATACAGTCGGGAAGCCTGTATTCTTTCAATAACTTCGGATCTCCCGTCAGCGCCCATACACCATCAGCGATATCCTTCCCGAAGACCATCTCCAGCTCTTTGCGGGTAGCCTCAGTATCCTCAATCGTGTCATGCAGAAGGGCCAGTTGAAGAGCATAACCGAGGTCAAACCCGTGGGTTTTGCGGGCAGCCATAAAAATCTCCATGGCAACATTGCTCAGGTGAACAACATACGGAATTTTAGCTCCTTTTACCTTCTGCGCGCCGTGCTTTTCCGCGGCAAATTTTATAGTCTCCTGGTAGATTGTCTGAATATCAGCCATATAAAAAACAATAGTTGGACCGGGTGAAGATAGTGAAAAAAAACCGGAGTTCTTTCCATTCCAATTCCACATTATTCTTAACGATTTGAGAAATTTCTGACAGAATTCCATAATGAAAGCTGCTTCACGTTGCTCAGACAATGATCCGGAAGGTAAAACATAAAATACAATTATATACCAAATGGTAATATACCAAAAAGTAATATAAAAAAAGGTATATTACAAATTTGTATATTACTGCAGAATAGCATAACTTTATGCAAAAACCTATGGAAGCTCCATTTGTCTTTGGTAAGATCGCATCAGCCGAAAACTTCACCGACAGAAATGATGAGACTTTACGACTTGTTCAAAACTTCAGGTCTTCGGTGAACACAATAATCATCTCTCCCCGGAGATGGGGGAAATCGTCTCTTGTTGAACATGCATCCAGGTCAGCTGCCAGAAGCAACCGTGATATCCGGTTCTGTATGGTTGATCTGAATAATGTCAGAACCGAAGAGCATTTCTATGAATACTATGCGACAGCCGTAATGCGAAGCTCATTTTCCAGGGCAAAGGAGCTGCTTGAAAACACAACGAGGCTGCTCGGGAGGTTCATGCCAAATGTTACATTCAGCCCGGGCCCCGGTTCAACATTCAGTCTTTCGATGAATTGGAAGGAGGTGATGAAAACTCCTGATGATATTCTTGACCTCCCTCAGAAAATTGCCGGCGAACGAAAGAAGAAGATCGTGGTATGTATCGATGAGTTCCAGAATATATCAGCCTTCACCGATCCGCTTGGTTTTCAGAAGAAACTGAGATCGCACTGGCAAAGACATAATATGGTATCATACTGTCTGTATGGAAGCAAACGGCATATGATGATAGACGTATTTGCCTCCCCGTCAATGCCTTTTTACAAATTTGGAGATATCATATTCCTTGAAAAGATTGCTGCCGGAGACTGGATCCCTTACATTCGCAGACGGTTTGCAGCCACCGGAAAGAGAATCGCGACTGAAGATGCCAGGCTCATAACAGAACTGACTGATTGCCATCCATATTATGTTCAGCAACTGGCCCGGCAGGCGTGGTTAAGAACAGAAACGGAATGCAGCAGGGTTGTCATCATCAGGTCGTTCGATGACCTGGTGCTGCAAATGAGCATGCTGTTTCAGACACTTACTGACAGCCTGAGCAATACCCAGGTTAATTTCCTGCATGCAATGATTCGTGGTGAGGAGAAATTCAGCTCCCAGGATACAGCTATTAAATTCGGGCTTGGAACCCCGGGAAATGTCACAAAAATAAAGAATGCACTGGTTTCCAGGGAAGTAATTGACATTGCAGGGGGCAAACCCTGTTTCCTCGACCCTGTTTACAAAGCATGGCTGACCCGTTATTATTTCAGGACGGCTGATTGAATCATTTCAGATTGGGTGGCACTAACCTGTGGAACAAAATGATGTTGTATTTGTTTCAAGGTTATGGGTGGAACAGTAATTTATGACGGACAATGCCGGTTGTGCATCAGCCAGGTCAGGTTTATTACTGACAGGGCTGGTATTGGGCGATTCCACCCTCTGCCCATTCAATCGGAAGAGGGAAAGAAATTGCTTCGCGCCGCAGGCTTGAGTGATACTGAAACCGATACGGTTGTGTACAGCAGGAATGGAAGGTATCTGACACGTTCCTCAGCCGTCCTTCACATACTGAAGGATCTCGGCGGCGCGTGGCAGCTGATGTATGGTCTGATCATCATTCCGGCTATTATCCGGGACTTCTTTTACAGTCTCGTGGCACGCAACCGCCACCGGTTTGCGGCCGGCAGGAGACAGTGACAGCCTTTTTCACCTGCTTTTCCTGATTGAAAAATCTGTACTATTTGTAAATTGCATTCAAATCCTCAGACAATGATATTAAGTACATGCGGACTCAAATGCGATGAATGCGAGTTTTACAACAAAACCTGCTCAGGTTGCCGTAACGTAAAAGGCGCCACCTTCTGGGCCATTGAGATGATGCCGTCAAAGGTATGCCCTCTCTATGACTGCGCAGTCAACAAGCGGGGTTATAAGGACTGTGGCGAATGTTCCGAACTGCCTTGCGCCACATTTCTGCAGATGAAAGACCCGGCCCTGTCAGATGAGGAACATCAGCGGATGATAGGCATCAGGGTTGACCTGCTAAGGGCGCAGGCCAACTGACCACTTCAGTCTCCCCGTTGACAATGGAGGAGATCACCCGCAAATCACTGCTTTACAGGAGCGGACTGGGCTTCTGGTGCATCAATCACGTACAGGGATGCAGCCATGGGTGCAAATATCCATGCTATGCCTGGATGATGGCACACTCGCACGGAAGGGTGGGCACCTATGCCGAATGGTGCAGACCAGCACTTGTCGCCAACGCGGAGACACTGCTGCTAAACGAGCTGGAACGAATGAAAACAAGACCCGGCAACATCCACCTCTGCCTGACAACCGATCCGTTCATGTATGGTTACCCGGAAGTAACATCCCTGACCCTGCACATGATCGAACTGATCAACTCATACGGGATAGGCTGCTCCACTCTCACCAAGGGTGTCATGCCCGTGGAACTGGCTGATCCCATTAAATTCCCGGAGCAGAATTCATACGGTATCAGCCTGGTGTCGCTCAGTGAAGAGTTCAGGAGAAAGTGGGAGCCGGGAGCTGCCCCCTACAGCGAACGTATCGGCGCATTGCGCGAACTGCATGATCTCGGCTGCAGCACCCTGGTGCATATCGAACCTTACCCTACCCCGAACATTATTGAACAGGACCTCCACAAACTGCTTGATGCCGTTGACTTTGCCGATGAGATATGGCTCGGTTCCTGGAACTATAACAACCTCGCAAAACAGTACCCGGGTTATAAGGAATTCTATGAGGAACAGTCAGCCATCCTCAACCGCTTCCTGACTTCACGCGGAAGATGACTGAATATCCCTTGATGCGAAGTCTGCTGTCGGCAGTCTGCAGTGATACACCGTGCATTGACCTTCAGACCCTCCGACCTTCAGACCTTCCGACCCTCAGACCCTCCGACCTTCAGACCTTCAGACCGCAAGACGTCGCGCAGCGACAGACCCTCAGACCCTCCGACCTTCAGACCTTCAGACCTTCAGACCCTCAGACCCTCCGACCTTCCGACTTTTCCTCAAATGACTTATCTTTATTCCGGATTAGCGTAACCGGATGAGGAGCTTGCTTTATAAATGCCTGTCAGTGCTGGCATGGGCGTCGGCTGCCTCGACCATGGCCTCAGGTCAGCCATGGTATGTGGCCACCACCGGCTCAGACTCCAACAGCGGTACCATTGTCAGCCCCTTCAAAACCATCGAAAAGGCAGTCACCATGGTAAAAGCAGGGGAGACCATCTATGTCCGCGGAGGAACATATAACCTTACAGCAACAATAACTCTCGGTAAGAGCGGCGCAGAAAACTCACCCATTTCTTTGATTGCCTATCCCCTTGAGATTCCTGTGCTCGACTTTTCAGGGCAGACACAGAGTGGCAGTAACCGGGGAGTGGTGCTTACAGGCAGCTGGTGGCACATAAAAGGCATCAGCATCACCGCTGCCGGGGACAATGGAATGATAATCAGCGGTGGCAGCGACAATTTCATTGAGCAGTGCAGCTTTTACCGGAACCGTGACAGCGGACTGCAGATTGACAACGGGGCAGCTGACAACACAGTACGCAACTGCGACTCCTACTTCAACGCCGATCCTCCTGATAACGGGGATGCTGACGGCTTTGCGCCGAAGCTCACCGCGGGCAGTGGCAACAGCTTCTGCGGCTGCCGCGCCTGGCGAAACAGCGACGATGGTTGGGACGGTTACCTCAGGGGAGCCAATGATATCACAACAACCCTCGAAAACTGCTGGGCCTTTGAGAACGGATACCTCGAAAACGGGACCGATGCAGGTGTAAATGCCAACGGAAACGGATTCAAGATGGGAGGGAGCGATGATAAGACACTAGCACATAACTTTATCCTGCAAAACTGTCTTGCCTTTGGAAACAAGTCGAAGGGATTTGATCAGAACAGCAACAAGGGCTCGATGACCATGTTTAACTGCACCGGACATAACAATGGAGCGGACAACTACCGGATCACCCAGGCGCTTGCCACCGGCAAGGTTCTTACCCTGAAGAACTGTGCCGAACTCGGAGGCAAAGCAAGCATCGGCACCTTCGCCGTTCAGGAGAAAAACAGCTGGCTCTCACCGTTCGTTGTCACCCCGGCCGACTTTCGCAGTACTGATCCTTCCGGCGCCAAAGGACCAAGAAACAGTGACGGCACTCTCCCGCACGTCGAATACATGCACCTGGCAGCCGGGAGTGATCTTATCGATGCAGGCGTCAGCATCGGCCTTCCTTTCGCCGGTACGGCACCTGACCTCGGATGCTTCGAGAGCGGGTTGACAGCCATCAGACCTTCCCCGGCAGAGCAACAGGTACTTTTCTATCCCAATCCGGTTACTGAAACAGGATATCTCCGGTTCAATGCTCCTGACGGAGGAAGGTGCATCGTGACAATCTATGATGTGACCGGCAATCCTGCATCCACCCTTGCCGACTTCCATGCCGAGCCGGGCGAGAACATGGTCAGGCTTGACTTCAAAAGCATCCGCAACGGCCTTTACATATATGAGATTACTATCGACTCTGAAAGACTTTTTGTGGGCCGTCTCGCCCGGACAGAAAATTATTAATCGTAATACAGGCCCCGTTGGCGTGGTTTTTGTGCGGTTCAGTTAAACCGGGTGACTCCTTATTGCCTGGTCTAACCTGAATTACTATGAAAAGATACTATGCCGTTATGGCGCTTCTGATCCTTGTGACAGCCACCGGCCATGCACAGGAAAAAATCAGGAAATCAGTCTTTGGCGCAAATGCAGGTGTGTCAATACCCTATAATGAGTTTGCCAGGCATGCATTCAGCTATGAAGCCGGCTTCGCCTCTCCCGGGCCAATAATCGAGGCTGAATATCTTTATTATGGAAAATTCTTCGGATTCTCCTCCGGCATCGGCTATTCCAGTTTATTCTTCAATGAGAAGGCCTACAGGGCCGAATATGACCGTACCCTTGGCGGCTACGGCATCAATGAGGTGTCAGCGGGAAATTACCAGGTACTAAGGTTCCTGGCAGGCTTCACATTGAAACTTCCGCAGATGGAGCACACTGAAATCATGTTTCTGTTTCACCTCGGATACGCACTGAGTGTGCACCCAAATCTCCGTGTGACCAACTCGGAACTGGGAGTAATCAATACTGTTGACAGAACTCCCGGGGGAAGCCCGGTGGCAAACGCCGGCCTGAAGATCAATTACTGGCTGAATGAGCGCTATGGTGTTTCACTCAATGGCAGTGTCACCAGCACCGAGCCCTCATTCAGTGACGCGACTGGTCCTGACGGCCCGTTCAACATGTTAATGAACTATACAAGTGTCAGTGTCGGATTTGTCATGAACCTAAAAACCCCAACGCTATGAAAAGATCAGCGTACCTGTTAATCATCCCTCTTCTGCTCAACTCATGTGCGGGCCACAGGCTTAATTTCGACAAGGGCATTATTCCTCCGGTGCCAGTGAATCTTTCCACTGTGAACTCCGTTAGAGACGATTACAACTCCAACCTGCAGGTCGATTGGACCGAAATGACCTTCAGCCTGATCTTCTCAACAAACAGGAATTCCCTGGGAAATAATTTTGACTTCATATTCTACAACGGACATATCGTTTTTGATCTGATCAAAGGAGAATTTGAAATCACAACCCATTTTCAGGAGTCAGGCCTTTTGGAAGCCGTCAACACCGATAACAATGAGCTTGGTCCGTATTTCACATATGATTATCCCTACCCTGTATGGTACTACTGGAAAGCGGACAATGACACGCGTTTCTTCTACAGCAGTGATCCGGAGGGGAATCTTGACATTTTCTGCTGCAGGTATGAATTCGGCCAGCAAGGATTTGAACCCTCGGGCGACCCGTTCGTCCTGACCCCGCTGAACACCGGGTTTAACGAAGGCTACCTTTCCCTCCACAATGGCGTCATTGCAGGCAGGGAAACGGCTTATTTCATGTCTGACCGCGACGGCTCTTATGATATATACAGCGCCACCGGAGAAGAGGGAAAGCTGATCACCGAATCTGCCTCAATAAACGTCAACCGTTCATTGGCGCTCAGCAGCGATGCTGACGACAAGTGTCCGTATATAAGCGGAAACGTGATGGTATTTACCTCTGACCGCGAGGGCGGGTTTGGCGGATTCGACCTGTACTACTCGGTTTATAACGGCCAGGAATGGTCAGCACCCGTCAATATGGGTGACCTCATAAACACTGAATATGACGAATACCGTCCGGTGGTTGTGCCGGGAGGGGAGTGGTATGTAAATGACCTGATGATTTTCTCATCCAACCGTCCCGGCGGGAAGGGTGGGTTTGACCTGTATTATGTTGGAGTGCCGAAGAGGGACAAATAAATCTGCAGTCCGCAGTACCAGTCGGCAGTAATTCGCAAATCGCACATCTACAATTCTGAATCCCCTACGGGCAATCTATATTAATCATGATTTCCGGCTACAATGCTGTAAGCTCTGCGAGCTATCATTGTCAACACTATTGCCTCCTGCCTATTGCCTGATTAACCTACAAACAGGCTCTTGCTCGAGTACTCCGGATCACACGTCACATTGACACTTAGCTTGCGCAGCCCGGCCTCGTCGCCCGGGGTGGGTATATGCGTGAGATGAACCTCGCACCCACGCAGCAGCGTCAGCTGCTCAAGCGCCGCCTGTGCGGCGGGATTGAACAATGCACTTATCCCAAGCAGTATCAGTGTCTCCTCCACATCGAGACTCACCTCCTTGCCGTTGAGAATATCCTTCTTCAGGTAGGTGACTGAGTCGATGAGCGTCTTCGGCAGCAGCAGGAGACTGTCAGGCAAACCCGCCATATGCTTCGTTGCATTAAGTATCAGGCTCGATGCGGCATGCATCAGCGGTGAGTTTTTCCCTGTAATGATGGTGCCATTGCTCAGCTCTATGGCAGCACCGCAAAAAATACCTGCATTGCCCTTCCCGCCCTTCTCCGCCGCGGCAGCAGCCTGTCTCGCCGGCAGCACAACCCTGCGGTCCTCCGGTTTCGCCTTTACCTTACCCATGATCTTGCCGGCATGGTCAAGCACTTCCTTGTCGGCCAGCCCGATGGCATACTCCACTGCACACCTGAAATACCTGCGGATGATCTCCTGGTGGGCTGCCTCCTGGATCAGGACGTCATTGATTATCCCTGCACTGGCACGGTTGACACCCATGTCGGTGGGCGACTGGTACATCGACTCACCCCCGGTGATCTTCTCAAGGATCCTCTTAAGCAGATGAAAAGCTTCGATATCCCTGTTGTAATTGACAACGTTGGTGCCATACCGTTTCAGATGGTAGCTGTCAACCAGCACCTCGTCCTTCAGGTCGAGCGTGGCTGCCTCGTAAGCGATGTTTACCTTGTGATCAATGGGCAGATCCCATATCGGGAAGGTCTCGAACTTGGCATAGCCCGCCTTGATTCCCCGGCGGTACTCGTGGTAAAGATTGCACAAACAGGTGGCCAGCTTACCGCTTCCCGGCCCGGGCCCTGTCACCACAACTATAGGATGGGTGGTTTTAATATACTCGTTGGCGCCGTAACCCTCATCGCTGACTATCAGGTCAACATCGGTCGGATAACCCTTCGTTGGCGAGTGGGTATAAACTTTTACGCCCCTGTGTTCCAGCTTGTTCCTGAAAACCTTCGCCGGTTGCTGCCCTGTGTAGCGGGTGATCACTACAGCCGTCACTTCGATGCCCCACTCCCTGAAGTCATCGATGGTCTTAAGCGCATCAACATCATATGTTATCCCGAAATCGGCCCGTACCTTTTTCCTCTCTATATCACCGGCATGGATGCAGAGGATCACGTCGGTCTTGTCCTTCAGCATCTGAAGCAACCGCATCTTGACGTTCGGGTCGAAACCCGGAAGAACCCTCGAGGCATGGTAATCATACAGAAGCTTGCCCCCGAACTCGAGATACAGCTTGTTGTTGAATCGTTCCACCCTCTCAAGGATTGATGCGGTCTGCTCAGTGAGATATCTCTCATTGTCAAACCCGGTGTAGTATAAATCAGTCATTTAGGCCTCCCCCTGAATAATTCCGAAAGTGATCAGGATCAGCTTCCAATATTAAGTAAATTTTAATTGCAGGGCGGATTCGTCTGTGACAAAAAATATTCACAGCCGGAGGTTGAAAACTTATTTGCCTTACGGCGAACAGGTTGTCACCCGAACCTTTTCCCGGGTCAGCCAGGTTGCTGCCCGGTAATTGCCTTACGGCGAACAGGTTGTCACCCGATCTTTACCGAGGTCATTGTCAGCGAACCCGCGACTGGCTTGTCGTTGAACAGCTCCAACGGCTCGTCGTGCTCTCTCAGTGCCAGCGAATATAGTAACGGTACGAAGTGTTCCGGAGTGGGAATGGCGAGTCTGAAAGCTCTGCCCTGTGAACCAAAGCCGATCAAGGGTGCGTGATCACCCCCAAGGATACTTTTCTTCATTGCTGCATCAGCCTCGAGGGCCCAGTCATAGGCATAGCCCGGCGTATTGATGTGCTCCCATGACACCAGTCCGAGGTTATGCACCATGTTTCCGCTGCCGATTATAAGAACACCTTTCCTGCGGAGGGGGGCGAGCTCCCGTGCAAGGTCATAGTGCTGCTGTGGCGATAACTGGTAATCGAGGCTCAGCTCCACAACCGGCACATCCGCATCGGGATACATCCGCCTGATCACGCTCCAGGCGCCGTGGTCAAGACCCCAGGTTCTGTCAAGCTCAACAACCCTGTCATGCACCGTCGCTGAGGTGGTACGCGCCAGTTCCGGGCTGCCTGGTGCCGGGTACTGCACCTCGTACAACTCACGTGGAAAGCCTCCGAAATCGTGTATGGTCTCCGGCTTTTCCATTGCAGTAACCTTTGTGCCCTTCGACTGCCAGTGTGCCGAGACGCATAGTATCGCAGAGGGACGTGGCAGCTTCTTTCCCATCTCCCGCCAGCCGGCAGCGAATTCGTTCTCTTCGATCGCGTTCATCGGGCTCCCGTGACCGACGAACAACACAGGCATCACCGGGAACGATCCTTCTCCGCCCGGGGCTTTCAGCCCTCCGTTCAGCATATTTGAAAGTTTTCCTGTCATCACTCTGTTTTTAAAAGGAACAACGAAGTTATTCAAAATGTTGCGAATCGCCTGCGCAACTGCTCTCTCCTTCTTTTACCCAACTGGCTGAATAATACTGCAAAACTGACACTGTACCTGACATGCCCTGTTTCACGGTTACGAAAGGGAGGAGGAAGCTGAGTAGATATTATCTTACCTTTGCCTGACAGTATCAGCTGTCGTGTAAATGAAATCCGTCACCCTGAAAGAGCTAAGCCAGGAACTGACTTACCGCACACCAAAGGAGGTGCGTGATCTGTGCCTTCGGCTGGCGCGATTCAAAAAGGAGAACAAGGAACTCCTGACTTACCTGCTGTTCGAAGCAGGTAGCGAGCTGGCATATGTACAGAGTGTGAAGAAGGAACTGGATGAGGAGTTCGCTCAGATCAACAGGACGAGCTATTTCTACATCCGGAAAAGCATCAGGAAGATCCTGAAAAACACCAGGAAGTACATCAGGTATTCACAGAAGAAACAAACGGAAGTCGAACTCCTGTTGCATTTCTGCACCAGGCTGAAAAGCCTCTCCCCGCCGATTGACCGGAATGCCTCACTGATGAATCTCTACAACCGGCAGATTGACACCATTATAAAGAAGGTCTCCACACTGCACGAGGACCTGCAGTATGATTATGGATCAGAGCTGGCTGAACTGGGAAAATGACCGTAGCGGAAATATGTTCGTGTCTTAATTCATTGAAGTTATGAAAGATATACTTAAGATTCTGCTGAGAATAGTCCTGCTGATTTTAATTCTTTTCCTTGTCGCTAAAACATTCAGGAGGGCTGCCGGGGAAGAAATCCTGGCTCCGGCCGCTGCTGCATTTTCCAGAGGAGATGCTCCCGACAGTACCCGGAAGGAGATTATCGGTCAGCTGTACAGATTCCAGAAAGGATACACAGACAGGGATACCAGCCAGGTCAACGCCTTCATGGAGTCTCTCTATTCAAGGGATAATCTGCTAATCCTGGGCACCGGTCCCCGTGAAGTATTCAGAAGTTATGACGATGCTGTTTACCTTGTCAGGTCTGACTGGGAGTCGTGGGGCGATTGCAGGTTCATGATCGACAGCGCAAGCATCTCATCGGCAGGGGAGGTGGCATGGTTCGCAACAAGAGGCTATGTGGAATTTGATATTTCAAGACTGCTGGTTTTGCCGTTGCGCCTCACAGGTGTCATGGTAAAGGAGGATCAGGGGTGGAAATTCACCCAACAGCAGTTTCAGTTTGACATTGATTTCAGCTTCAGCCTGCTGGCAATACTTATCCTGACCATATGGATACTCGCCAGCCTGGTTACCCTTGTGATTGTTTCTGTCAGGGTCGCAAAGGCCCGCAGGTCAGCGCCGCGGGATCACGGAGCCAATTCATCCGCGGAACCCGGAGCTAAAGGGTGAGGTCATGCAATTCATCACAGGGGTCCGGAGCAAAGTGGCGAGAATTCATCCGCGGAGCCCGGAGCTAAGGGGTGAGGTCATGCAATTCATCACAGGGGTCCGGAGCAAAGTGGCGAGAATTCATCCGCGGAGTCCGGAGCTAAAGGGTGAGGTCATGCAATTCATCACCGGAGCCCGGAGGCTGGCAATTCCCTCATCGAACATTCAGCTCTTCTT